>Ga0070747_1001865_pt1 | contig 10189 bp, 4 predicted proteins | sample VirMetDEL_Mar_31_FD_77321 | JGI IMG/M metagenome (GOLD analysis project Ga0070747, IMG submission 77321) | Aqueous microbial communities from the Delaware River and Bay under freshwater to marine salinity gradient to study organic matter... | ecosystem: Environmental > Aquatic > Marine > Coastal ...
GATTGCAGTCTTGTCTGGGCCTGACAGGGACGCTCCGCGCAGCCACTCTAGCTGCTTGAGGATGTCAACGAAATCGAGTGCGGTGATACGCATAAGGGAGCTCTCCTTGTTAGCTTATTAGTTACGCGGCTTGCTGTGGTGACAGCGCACCGGCTTGGGGTGACAGAGCACCGGCAGGCATCTGTTGTCTCATTTGCTCTTCTTCCTCTTCCTCCTCGGCGCGACCGTTGAGCATCATGGCGAGTACCACGGCGACTATGGTTGCGAAGGGGTAGGCGTGAAGCTTCAAGTCTGGGTTGCCCGAGGCGTTGATGTTTTCTTTGATCAGACGAGAGGTGGTCGGTGCAACGGCTTTTGCCAGACGTGGGTTCACAAAGTACAAGAGCACGGGATCGACAGCCCTCTCGTCTGCTTGGTTTATATAGTCCAAGAAACGATTGACGCGGGGCGTCTGTGTAGGGTCGTCTTTGCGGGCTTGTAGTGCCGCCATGACCCGACGAACAGGCCGTCGCTGTTTAGGGTTCTTCTCAACGTAAAGATCAATGTTCTTTTGGATATTGTCGATCTCTTTGTAGACGCGCTTGCGGACACTGTCGCTGTATTCTGAGTTGTCTTGCATCATGCGATCTATGACACTTTCAAAGCCGCTGTCTTTAGCCGCTGCGTGACCAAGCTCATGTAATACAGTGGTCAGTGCATAGAGGTCGTTGACGTCACCAAGCGTCTCAGCTTGAGCACCAGCGTTCATGCCCCAGACAGTGCGACCTAGCTCGGAGTAAGCGCCTCTGATGCCTTTAGCATTCTCTGTCAGTGGCCGACCCATGTCGTCAAACATCTCTTGCTGGCTGTCAAACAGACGAACACTGACGTTGAGAGCTTTACTAAGTTGCAAAGCGGCATCGATGTCTTGGATGCCGTCAGCGTACTTGGTGCCCTTCTTACCAATCTCAAATGCAGGGCGAACGAAGGGAAGCTGTGCTTTCACCTGATCGGGTGTTGGCGGTTGAGAGCCGAGCATCTTGTTGACGAGAGACGCCATGTTGAACGGGGATTGCGGTTGTGGCGGCTGTGTAGGAGGGGTCGCTAGGACTCCAGTATTCCCTTGTTGGGCGAGGTCTTGGTCGAAGGATTGTCCTGCATCGGGACCGGCTGGCCCTCGTCCTCCGCGTCCATCTCCGCTAAGAGATCCCAGTCCACTTCCGCTAGTGTCTGCTTTGCGTAAGTTGACAATCTTGCGGGCTGCGTTGGCGTAGTCTGGCGCTTCGTCATCTTCGTAGCCACGGCTCTCGTCTCCTTCGTTTTGCTTTGCTGTATCATATAGGCGCTTCTCAGGATACCACAACAGGGCCTGTAGGTCACTCATTGTAATATCTTTAAACTCGGGGTTTTGCTGAAGGCGATCAAGCGCACGGGTAAATACGTCGCGGATAAAGGTTCTTTCAGCGGCCCCTTTGGGAGCTTCTTGCTGGCCGTCGAGGTAGCCAGCCAAACCATTAGCTGACTTGCGTATTTCTGGGCTTACAGTGTTTATCTGCTTGCGCCATTCTGGGTCCATTGAAAGTTTGGCGGTTGCGGCAGCAAAATCATTTAACTGTGCTTCTGACATCTTTGGTTTGATTGTTACTGGCGTGCCCTCATAAAGCTTTCGCAAGCTCTTGCGCTCAGTATTTGACAAGCCATTAACTAGGCCTTTTATCTCGCCGCGTTTCTTCTTTTCCATAGCAGGGTTTGGCACAACCAAAGTGCCGCGCCAGCGACCGACAGTCCGCATAAGCCAGCGGTCCATCGTGAGAGCGTCGAAGTTGCCATATAGATTGCTAAAGAAGCCGTTGCCGATCTTTGGGCCAAGTATTGAGGCACCGCGAACAAGGGTGCCCTTGCCTTCGCCGGTTATCTTTACGCCGTACTTTTTCTCTAAGTCACGCACGGGTACCTGTGAGTTCATAAAGTCCGCAAGCATTTCGTGCTCAGGATCTTTGCTATTGGTGCGCTGGTCAAACTTGTCGAGCATTGTGTGGTACATTTGTAGACCAGCGTTAATGCCCTGCGCTGCTGTGCCAATGCCTGCGTCCGTTGGGAAACGACCTGTGCGCTGCAAAGTCTCATAGACCTCGGCAGCTAATTCAAAGTTCTTGTCCACCTTGAGGCCATTAGACGTCACAGCCAATGCCCAAACAAACTGGAGCTTGTGCTTAGGGCTTGTGAGTACTTCGGGGTAGACTTCGCCCAATGTCTCTAGCGCCTCGGTAACAGTGCGGTCATACCAGCCAATGGCATTCTGGTTGTCTTTGATTGCTTCAAGGGCGTCCGCGTAAACGAAATCGGCCAAGCGATCAATCTTTTCTGGGGTGACCTGTGTCAGATCAATGCCTGCGCTTTTCTGCGATGCTAGTGATTTGGCTTGCAGGTCCAGCTTGAAATCGCGGCCCTTGGTGTAGACCTTGCGGCGGGCGAAATCAAAAGAACGTGCAAGGCTGTTCTCTAGTGGGGTGCCACTGACTTCGCCAGTTGGGACGTTGTCCGTCAAAGCAGGCTTAGATGCGTCGAAATCCTCGTCAAACGACAGACCAGTGTTGCCGGTGCTTGTCGGGGGCTGCTGGCGACCACTGCGGGCTTGCTGCCGCAGAACACGCTCGACGTAAGGCATGATGTGTCGATTGATTAGGCTTTCGCTGATGCCGTCTGACTTAAGCCTGCTTACGACATCCAGAGCAGCAACGGCGGGGTCACTGCCAAGGTTGTCCCCCAGTTGATCAAAGGCAGTCTCTAGTCTCCCGCGCTCGGCAGAGGTTAGGCTGGTGTTTGCAGCGAGGCCTTGGCGCAGTCTCTCTAGCAGGGCGCGGTTGTCATCGATGCCCTGTTGCACGGCTGGACTGCGGCCCTGTGGCTGCTGTTGGGCGGTGCCTGCTGATGACTGGGCTGCGGAGGGTCCGAAGCCTGCGAGGCGGCGTTGGTTGCGGGCGTCGTTGCCATCGGGTTCAGCGATACGCAGGCCATCAATGGTGGCATCAGAAGACAGCACACTGTTAAGAATACTGATCCAATCGGTGAGGCCTGTGATCTGGTTGTTTTCGCCTGCCAAGTTGCGGCGGGTCTGGTTTATAAGCTCAGTTACCTCGGGCCGGTCACCGTAGTGCTGCTCCAAGTGAGGCAAAAGCTGTTCTAGTCCCGACCGATCAAGGCCTGTGCCCATGTAGAGCATTCCAAGAGGGGCGCTGTCGGGTTCTGGCCCCCCGCGCTCACTTCTGAAACGACGCACCGCCTCTTTAAGGGCTGCACTGCTCTCAGCTTGCTGCTCCTCATCCCGCTCGGCTTGCTGTGCCTGTGCAATCAAAGACGGCCCTGTGGGTCTACCCAGACCGTCGTTGCCTTCGTTAAGTTTGACGAAACGCTCGACCAGTTTGCGACGGGTGCCGCCCTTGCCACCAAGGACTTTGTCGATGGCCTGACCGCCGAGGACGATAGCAGCCTGCGGAATGAGGCTTGCACCATTAGAGGAAAGCAGAGGCAAACCGCCGACAACGACGTTGCCAACTCGGGTGGGGTCATAAGATTGACCACCTGTCATCAGCGGGTTGAACAGGTCGGTCCACTTAGAGATGCCGCCCTTCATGCCGTCTTTGAATAGGTCGGTGACAATGTTGGACTTCTGAAGCTCTTGCAGGAGGGTGTCGCCCTCTTGCGTACCAGCAACGAGACGCTTGACGGCGTCGAACTGGTCTGTGGTAACCTTGGCTGAAACCTTGCGCTTGGCTGCTGTAATACCAGCCTCGGCGGGCACGTAGTCCTGCAATAGCTGCTCAAGTGTCTGCGCTTGCTTTGGATTAAGCTGGCTCTTGAGAGACTTGACCAAGTTTACAATGCCAGTGACTTGACCGCGCCGGTAATCCTCCAGAGCCTGCTTTGCGCCATAGCCAGAGGTAGGATCAATGTCGCCAAGGTTATATTCGTTGTCTTCTGCTGTCTTTCTGAGGCTCCTCGCAACATCGGCGGCAGCGGCACGTTGGGTAATCTGCAGATCAGTTGGATTGCGCGGGCTTCCGTCTCTGTTAAAGACGTTGGAGCCTATGACGCTACCCATACCGAAGCCTGCGGCGGCACCTTGTACGGCAGACGATCCGACCTCGTTACTAATGGGGTCGCCGGTACCAATGTTGGTAAACGCCTGTTCTTGCGCTGACTGTAGAAACTCTTCGCCAAGTTCTGTGGTGCCGCCGATAACAGCGCCCTTGGGTGAGAGGCCGCGCGTTGCAGCGCCTGTGCCACCACCGGCGATTGCGGTGTCTACATCTGCGCCACCAAGCTTTGTGTTTACCTTAGCGCCCATGCGGCCAATGACGGCAGTCAGTACACCGGCAGGCAAAGCAGCAAGGCGGTCAGGGGTGTATCCCTCGATGCCTTCAGCTTCCAGTTGGGCAATGATATCACCAGTCACAGCGCCTGCGGCTATGCTGCCCTCGCCTATAGCACCGGCGGTTGCGCCAGCGGTGGACGGGGCAAGCTTTGCAACGCCGCGACCAATGATACCGCCGCCTACGAGGTAGGGCAGGGCTTGGCTGGTCAACATAAGGGCTTGGCTTGGGTTCTCCATAATGAACTTAGCCGCTGCACCACCTTGTGATTTCATGTTCTCAATGTGATCGCTGATCGTGGCGTCTGAACCAAGCTGTATCGCTGATTTAGCGACAGCATTTGCCATGTCGGCGTTCATGTTCTTTTGGTAGTCGGACAACAGAGCGTCATCGACAAACTCACCGGCATTCATCAGGCTCTGAGCAATAGGGTCGGCTACTTTGTTAAGCACAGGCACCTGAGAGCCAATAGACACCATAGCCCCAGCCGCTTTAGGAACGGCACCCGCAAACGAGGCACCGACGTCTGCAATGGCGCGGGGAAAGCTGCGTTCATCTTGTTGCTGGGCGGCTGCGGGCTGCTGTTGTCCGCCCTGCTGTGCCATCATTTGCTCTATGGCTGCATACGCGGCCTCGGGGTTAGCCACGCCTTCGACCTTGAACTTGCGCCCATCGGGCAGTTCAACTTGGAAATTAGCCATGTAGGGTAGTCCTTATTGAGCAGCGATGGAGGTAATTGTTGCGCCACCTATTTTGACAGGTGCGTTAAGCGCATATCCTTGAGCGGCGAGGGCTTTACGAAGTACCACCATCCGCTCGTTCAAGTACCTTTGCCAGACACCTTCGGAGTCAGTCATTGAAGGCGTGTCCGATTGGAAAAGCTTCATTTCTGCGTCGGAAATAGCGCCCTTGGTTTGAGCCACACGCAACAGAGTGTCGTCCACTTTAAGACCTTGAAGTTGGAAACGTGCATAAGCCTTCATGGCGTCTTTAGGTTTGTCTCGGAAGAAATCAAAGAGGCCTGCCCCCTCTGCCCACTTACCGACAGTACCCATGAGAGGCCCTGTTAGGTTTTCTTGGCCCAACATCGCATATAGACCTTCCATCTCTGTCAGGCTGGAGGCCATCGAGCTAAAGTCAGTCGCAGCATCAGCGCCCTTGTTCTTAGATGCCGCCAACGCAGCAACACGCGCAGCATGTGCCTGCCTGCGCTCTTCTTCGATGCCAAAAGCTTCCATCTCAGCTTGGCGGTTCAGTTGGTTGACGTTTGCGCTTGCGCCAAACATTGCGCCCATCTGCGCGAGAGAGCCCTGACCGCCTGCGGCCAATCCTGCAGCGCCCATACGCATGAGGCGCTCGTTGAGGCCGATCTGCATGTCTGGAAGATCTGAGCCACGGGCGTTGCCTGTGTAGCCGCCAGTCGTGGATCTAACGGTTGACTGTGTGGGCTTTGACGAGGCAGTGAGAGCGCCGTTGTCTTTAGTGACAACGGTGTTGCCGGTACCGTTGCCAGTGCGGGTGTCGGTGCTAGGGCTAGTCAGGGCACCGCCTGTCCTGCCTATTGGGTCATTGATGTCCAACATACGCTGTGCGTCTTGCATACTTGGCAGTGCTTCCCGTGCCTCTGTAACTTTGGCGTCTTCGCCTCCAAGTTTAGCTATCTGTTCACCGTCAAAACCATTAATTACCAGTCCGTTGCGACCTAATTTGGTATCTGCGAAAGGTATGTACGGCCAATAGTTTCTTTCACCGGCAGGCCCTGGCTTATCCATCATAAATGTGCCTAATTCAGCGCTGTTTTCTTTAAACAACTGCAGCCTAGATTTCTCCATTTGTGCTTCAGCCTTTGCGATGGATTCTTCCCGTCCAAATCCTTCGTCGAGGTAACGCTTTACAAGGCTTTGGAAGACATCGTCTTTGTCGCCTCCCTCTAAACTGTAAATATTGCCCATGCCATCATCCAGATCACTGCCGTCAGGAGCGTAGCGAGCGGGGTCTTGGTTCATCATTATACCACTGCGGCGGTTGTCACTTATTTCGTTGGCAGTGGGACCAAACAGTTCTTTTTTCGCCTCTTCTGTGTAATCGCCAGTTTCGTCAGTGTTGTCAGAAACGATGTCGCCTTGATATGCATTGATTGAAGCAGTGTTTGCAGGGACAAGGTTGTTATTGGCGTCGTAATGCATATTTACCGCTGGCTCTGTGCGGCGGGCGTGTAGTTGTGCCTCCGTAAGAGCGGGGGGTGCCGAGCCCATCTTAGTGCCGGTGAGGTGTGAAGGAGTAAGGGCAGGGGCAGCTTGCGCTGGTGGGACTGTGTCAGGATGAAGCTTACGAAGATATTCGTTCCGTTTATCTAGGTCTCTTAGTGAACCAATGAAGCTTTGGCGACGCTTGTTAGGGTAGTCGTAGCGGGGGTCATATAATGCAGCCATCTTACGATATCCCCCGCAAGAACTGTGAGCCAAAGAATGACTTTGGGTTTTTATCTGCATAGTCGCCCATGAAACCAAAGCCACCAGAAGCACCCGCGATTGTGCCCATGACCGGATCATAGTTATTGCTTTGCACTCCGCTGACGCCGGTTGGCGCTCGGCCCAACATTGTCGCCATGTAATCCTTGCGCTGGTTCAGTGCGAAGTCTCTGTTACCCTCAAACCTCGCTCGGGCATCGTCCATCGCAGCTTGGTCGTAGCCTTGCAGAACATTGCCTGCATTCATTCCGAAGTTGGCACCTTGGCCCATCGTGTTCAGACCTTCAGAATATGCGGAGCGGATTGCGTTGTTGGCAGATCCTGCTCCTTGTAGGGCAGAGCCCTGTTGGTTGAACTGCGTATTCTGTTGGCCCAAAGAACGGGCTGTGAAGGCGTCGTTGATGCCTGCGGTGACATCGGCTCGGCGGTCATCGTAGCCGCGATTTGCAATGGCCTCTGCGACACCGGCACGGCTCGACGCTGTGTTCCCCGAGGCGCTGGCACCTTGGTTGATCGACGGCAGGACGTTCTCTTGCAGATTGCGGCGGTCATCGCGCATGGCAGCGTCGATCATCGGCTGGCTGTTGTTGAGGGCGTACTGCTGGGCGACAGCAAGGCGGTCTGTATTACGAGCATCATTAGCCATCGCGTTGTACTGGCCGTAGATGCCTTGGCTGTTGTCGCCGAAGCCTGCAAACCGGTCCATCATGCCTGCGCCGCGATTGATCATAGCGCCGCCTGCGCCGCCCATTGCAGTTGCGGTGTCGGTCGAGAATGCGTTAGGGGCTGCGTAGGTAGGTCCGCCATAGTTACCTGCGGCTAGGACGCCGTCGAGGGCAGTTTGTCCGCCTCCTAAGTTTGAATCGACGTGGGGCTTGTACTGGTTGAAGCCAGCCATCCGAGCAGCGTTTGCGCGGTCCATCGCTGCCGCTTGGTGCTTGGCACTGCGATTGCCCATGACGCCGCCAATTACGGCACCTGCTATCTGTCCCCACATGTGGTGACTCCTGTTTCTGTTATTATTGTAGTGTGTGTGTGCTTTTAAACTGCCGACCAAGAGGTACCGTCGTAGACAACGAGACCGCTGGTGCCATTTGATAACGGGTCCCACGGCGTCACAGCATAGCGCACCATCCCTTGCCTCTTGGTCTCTGGTTCTGCATCGGCGCTAAGGATCGCGGCTTCTGTGACGCTTGAGATTGTACGTTCTATATTCTGTAGTTCGTTGCCCATAACGTCACGTAGGTCGCCTGTCGGCAGCACACGTCGAGTGTATCTCTCGACCACCGCAGTCGTGCGCGGAATGAGTTTTGGAAGGAAAATCAAGGCAAAAGAGTTGCATGTAATTCTGCCGTCTATGCTAGGCGAGAATGTTGCCTGACTACTTGCTGTGCCCGTGGCAGCAATAGCCGCTGCGCCTACCCGTAGCCGTATCCGATAATACCTGAAAGCATCAGTCACAGCAATGTCAGCATCAGCATCCATAAATCGCAGAGTAAATATGATTCCGGTTGCAGTGCCCGTGGCTGCACCAGTCGCGGACCCAATGTAGCCCCGAACACGTACCGCCTCTGCGGTCTCAGTGACAGCGATGCTGCCGCTGGCTGGAGACATGATGCGGATCTTGATCGCAGTAGCCGTGACGGTGGCAGCGGTGTCGCCGGTACCTTGAGCACTGAGGATGGCACTTGCGATGCCTGTGGCTGTAGACGCGACGTCACCAGCGCCATCAACGAGGCGAAAGCGGCGGGCCTCGCCGCAGGTAGCTGTGACAACAGGAGCGTCGGCGATGCCGTCGCGCTGGCGCACGCGCACGTAAGGGGCAGCGGTAACTGAGGCTGTGATCGTTGCGGGATCGGGCAAAACTCTTTGGAGGAAAAGAAGCTGTGGATTGCTTCCGACAACGCTGACTGCGACAGAGCTAAGTACATACTTTTGACCAGCGTTGTGCAGGGCAGTGCCGGTAATCGCCGCCTCGCCTCCGCCTTGTACAGCGTACACGCCCGATGGCGTACTGGTACCTGTGACAACTAGGTCGCCGGTGCCTACAGCGTACTTTACGCGGGCTGGAGCGGTTGCGGAGCCTGTGAACGTGGTGGCGGCACTTGTGGTCGAGGAAACAACGCTCTTGCTGCCGTAGTTCGTAGGGTCTGGCAGGACAAGAGCAGTACCGGTGATGGCTGCTATGCCCGAGCCAACCATGCCCAGTATTCGGCTAGCGACTGCTGTACCTGTAGACGCAACGTCGCCTGAGCCCACAGCGCCAAAGACCGCACTTGCGCGGACATCGTCAGTGATCGCAAGATCGTTGCCGGTGGTGCTGTCGATGCCACGAACTCGGAATGCTTCAGCGGCCCCTGTGGCTGTGATATCGACGTTTGCGAGGAGAACAACCTCGACCGAGATTGCTGTGGCAGTACCTGTGACTGCGAGGGCCCCAGAGGCCGTGTCAGAGGCGGCTACGCGGCCAGCAGCGACTGTACCTGTGATAGCCGCAGTAATCGTCGAGGGGGCGTCAGTACTAACGTGGAAGACCCCACGGGCTACACCTGTGCCTGTTACTGCGAGAGTGCCAGAGGTCGTGCCAGAGTTGACTATACGGTTAGCAATTCCCGTGCCTGTGACGGCAAGTGAACCCGAAGCGGCTGCTGTGGTTACCGCTCCTGACCCAGTAGAACCTTGGACAAACGTCGAGCCATCTGTGCCGAGCGCAGAGCCGCCCAACGGTGCTGTTACGTAAGCGTCCGCTGTGCTACTGGCGCTCGTTGCCGCCGGTAGGGCTGCAAGCGGTCCTGCGACGAGTGGGCTAAATCCAAGCATATCAGTTAGGCCATATCTGAGCTGTAGATATTGCCATAATAATCGTGAACCTGATCAATCTCAGTGTCGGACAAAATGCGGTCATAAATTAGCAAGGCGCGGAAGTGCATGGCTGGAGTGCCAACAGTTGCATTGTTGTAGTAATACCCCATTACCTTGACACCGCTTGTACCAAGATTTGCGCCACAGATTGCCATGCTGTTCATTTTTGTCGTGCTGAGTGCAGTCTGAGATGCAGCGGCTGAACCAGCAACAGTAGAATTGGGGATGTCAGTTTTGTTGACGCGCACTTTGGGCGTGGCACTGCCGGGATCACCATCAAAATAGGCGGAATTGTTCATTAAAACAACTGACGAGGCTGCATGACTGCGCTCGAACCAAAGTGAACCATTCAGGCTACCAACGTGAGAATTTGAAGTGTCTGGATCTTCGAAAATCATAATCATTGTTGAGGCATTGCTTGAACTGTAATTGTTGTCAGCAAATCCAAAGTAATCATCTGTTACTAAATAAATCGATGGCTCTCCAAACTTGGTGCTTGTGACA
>Ga0070747_1001867_pt1 | contig 10187 bp, 26 predicted proteins | sample VirMetDEL_Mar_31_FD_77321 | JGI IMG/M metagenome (GOLD analysis project Ga0070747, IMG submission 77321) | Aqueous microbial communities from the Delaware River and Bay under freshwater to marine salinity gradient to study organic matter... | ecosystem: Environmental > Aquatic > Marine > Coastal...
ACGAAATATACGAAGCCAAACTTGTGCAGAACCTTGCCTCAAGCATGCCGTGGCCACGGGCCTGCCTTCAGATGGACAATCTGATAAAATCTTCCCTCAAGCGGGACGACTTGTCAAAAAAAGATAGGATAGAAATGCTCGCAGCATGGGAGAGGATACAGCGCGGGTGATCGATTTTGATGACGAGGACGACGATCAGAAGGAAGCTTATGCAAAAGCAATGAGTGAAATGATTGATTTGTCGAAAAGATTGGAAGATTTACCGGAGTCCCCGCGTCTTGCAGGAATTACCACCGGAGCTTGCCTTGAGATCCTCATGGCGCTGGACGATGCTGAAGACATCATGTCATTGATCGCGGCTTCCATGCACCATGCCCGCGCCATACTGAACAGTAACTACATCTACCATTCAGATAAGGAGAAATTACATTGATCCCCGGAAAACTTTACATGCAATCCAACAACCGAATGTGGCGGTTGGTGCAGCAAGTGGACGGCGACCTGTGGTTTGCTCACACCGTCGTAGCAGACAGTATGCACGTGAAGGGCGTCAGCACGCCCCTCCATGTCATCAACGTCTCTCATATGGAGGAAGCGCCGGATGTGGAAAATGCCTTGGCAGCAAGATGACCGCCCTAGCGACGTTGTCTGTCGCATGTTTTACGTCTATCGCAAGAACACGATGGACATTGCCAAAACTTTGAACATCAAAGAATTTGAGGTGTGGAACCACCTTAACGAGGGAGGAGACAAGTGGCTGAAGAAAAATCAAAAATCATGTTCGTAAACCAATACACGCGAGCGGGCGTGAACGGGCGGGATATTTCCTGCCCCCGTTGCCTGCACGGGTCGCACGTTTTTCATTTCGATTGGGACGCGCTGGTCTGTCTTTCATGCAAAAGCCCCGTCGATAAGACCGATTGGATCGATGAGACGGGCATGCATAACCGCCAGCGCGTGCTGGACCGCAAAGACAAGATCCCGGCCTACGTCCCGGGCAATATGGGTCACCAAGAGCGCACAGAGAGCCAGCGTCAAAAAGAGATGCAGGATGCTGAAGATAAATGGGATGAAACCGGCGCGGTTTTCGATGACGCAAAAGTAAAAGATGAAAAGGCAGTCTTATGGAAAACGTAAACCTTTTAAACCTCCACCCAAACGAGTGGACGGCAATCGGGCACCGTAGCTACAGGAGCGGCCCTATCGAATGGGACGTGCATCGCGAGTTTGCAGAGCGCATGTTTGGCAAACCCCGCTTGGATTACACGGAAAAGAAAGACATGTTCCGCAAGTATGTGAAGCTTGCCGATCAGGATGCCGTCTGGCTCTTCCACCGTCGCGTGCCCGGCACCTCGACCTTCGATCTCATCGTCATGCTGAAAAACAGCCCCAAGCCCGCCAAACCGAACTACGCCGGGCCCATCCGAGTGGTCTTGCCCGGGGATGAAGATGCCGCGTGACACGGGCCGCGCACCACGAGACTTCTATCCCACGCCGCATAGCATCATCGAGGTCATCCTCGACAAGTTAGACTGGGAACCGCAAACAATCTGGGAGCCGTGTGCCGGGGACGGACGGTTTGCCCAATCCATCACTGCGGCAGGACACGACTGTATCTCTCACGATATCGCCACCGGCCACGATTTCTTTTCGTGGGGAAGAGCAGAAGCTCCTGCCCTCATAACAAACCCGCCGTTTAATAAGATCCGCCCCTTCATCGATCACGCCTTCGATATCGGCGTGCAACGGATGGTGCTCGTCACGAACGAGCGCCTCTGGGCATGCGGTAAGGGCTACCAGCAATGGAACAGACACCGGCCTTCACGGTTCACGAACCTGACGTGGCGAGAGGATTACCTCAACAAAGGAGGCGCACCCGACCGAGCGCTGGCCGTGTGCATCTGGGACGAGCCACACGCTCCGTCCTGCCGTTACGAAATCTGGGATAAGATTGCACCGTCAGCACTATGAGACCGTACTACGAGAACCAGCGCGATCTGACCAACGAGAATTTGGTCGCCACGGCACTGAAAGAGAAGGGCATGGACCTCGTAAAGATGCCCGTAAGCTATCGCCTTGATTTCGCCATGTTACGCAAGGGTAGGGTTTTTGGGTTTGCAGAGGTAAAAACACGAAACAACCGACACGACAAATACCCCACGCTGATGATTTCGTTGGGAAAAGTCATGTCCGCACGCCAACTGTCAGAAGCGACAGGAACTCGGTCCATTTTATTTGTAAAATTTCTCGATGGACTGTACTGGTGCGATTTTGCATCGCCCTTCGACTTGAAAATTGGCGGCAGGACAGACCGTCAGGACGACGCGGATATAGAACCTGTCGCGCACTTTCCAATGAAGGTCTTTCGAATGTTTGGAAAGTCACCGCTGGAGAAGGACACATGAACACACCCGTAGATTACAAACCTTGGTACACGGCCCTCGTGCCTTGTGACTTCTGCGGGCAGCACACGCGTGGGCGAGTTTACGACGGTGCGAATCAAGTGGTCTGTGGTTCGTGCAACACGGTCCTCGTAGACGACGTTGAAAAAGAGCGACCCGATTGGGGCTAATATTTGTATAAGGGGTGCGACAATATGTCGCATTGACATTATCTTATACATGTGCTATACTAGTATCATAATAATAAAAGCGGGAGAACCGTCTCTTTAGTCATCACGAGGAGTCATGCGATATGCCTGACAAGTTTGAACTAGTTCAAATCCGCAACGGCAAGCGCCGCAAGATTGCAGAGCTCGACGAGCATGAGCGCAACGAGTGGAGAGCTCATGCGACCTACGCTGGGGATTTATCCGCGCCGGTTTTTGATCTTAACAATCAAGACGCCGTTAAGTACCTCGCGGATATCTTCTACGAGTATTTGGAGGATGTACGTTCATAAAACGAGGGGGGCCTTCGGGTCCCCCTTTTTTATTTGACATTATCCCATAGTAAGACCTAACGTGTCTGCGTCTACAACACAGGAGTCAAAAAATGACCAAGACTAAAGAACAGATCCCCGGTTGCAAACGTTGTCGAGGAAAGATCTTCGGCACGGTGATGTGGGAACACGAAGAAGAGGTCAGCGTCTCTGAGTTCCTGCGGCGGCTAAACAAGCTTTTAAAAAGCCCGGTCCTTCAGATGATGGAATGCGACGGCGACATGCTCATGTCAGAATACCAGAAGCTGGTTTATGCCCATTACAAGCTGTCCAGCGTGGTTCGCAAAATGGAAGAAGAAACTAACGGGTAAACGAAAGGGGGCCGCGCGGCCCCCTTTTACTTTGCTTTGATGTCCCAACTAAACGTCAGGCCATCAAACGAAACACCATCCTTAGAAAACGTGATGGTGCCGAATAGAGTTTTCAGCACGAGCGGTTCCATAGGCAACTACCCCTTTTTTAATGGAAGACCACAAACCAGCAATCCAACGCCGGTAACCGTGGTCCGAAATAAAAGCATCGAGCGTGATGCCAGCGAAAAAAAGCATGTTAGTAATCTCCTTCTATAATGATATAAGCTCTTTTATGGTGCAGTGCAACATAAAACCCCCTGACCCCAACACATGGAATCATTCTAATTTAGGGGGCCTGTGGATAAGTCCCATAAGTCATTGAAAAATAAGGGATAATTAGATGTATACCGAATCGATGATATGCGATATAATAGGACATAATAAGAAGAGGCGACAAAAGCGCCGCGCTGTTGGACATCGTAAATCGGAACTACTCAGATGAGCCGTGGGCCTCATGACGCTTTTCGCGTTTCACACAAGGAGTCACCTATGGACAATCACACACTTAAAAACGGATACACCTTTCTCGCCCTCTCGGGCGGACACTACGGCGGGTGGGCCAAGGCCCTTGACCCCGTAACTGCCATCAAAGCCGCAGTAAGAGAACACGGTGCCAACACCCTTGGGAATAAGGGCGGCATCGCCGTCAGGGTGATGTACGGGCCGAGCGACACGCTCAACTGCGGCGAGCTTGGTGGCTTCAACTACGAAGCCACCCCGGAAAGCAAACCAACCCCGATAGGGTTGTTCTTCTGTAAAGGGCGCAGCATACAGCCGATGAAAAAAGGCGATTTGGGTCCGGACCACCCAGACCACGAAAAATGGATGAAAGATACCTCCAGCGACATCGAAGAAGATGTCGCTGGGTGGGTGAAAAATAACGAGAACGAAGCTAACCAGTAACCACTAACCACGGCCCGCGGTTCTTCCGAGTAGTTCCACCCAAAAGACTATTCAGATGAGCCGTGGGCCTCTTACACAAGGAGTCACCTATGGTTAAAAACCCAACTGAGAAGTGCATGCTCTGGAACGTCTATTTTCGCAAAGACGATGACGACGATTGGGAGTTTGAATATTCCGTGCCGCCCCTAATTCTCGATACCTTCGAGACGAACGGAGAAACCTTTCCCGGTGGACACTGGTACGGACAACACGAGAGTGAACCGGTTGACCTAAGTGAAGGTCGGGTCGCACTGATTGTTCTCCAGAACAGAAAAGCGGGACTTCAGAGCTATTACGCTCTGACGGAAATCAAAAGGCCGCAGGACCAAGAGCCGCTGGCCGTCACCTTTAATTGCATCCGTAAGTAACCTTTAATCACGGCCCACGGTTCTTCCGAGTAGTTCCAAAAACAGGAAAAGTAAACAGGGTCAAAGGGTTAAGCCCAAAACAGGGCTCCTCGAGCCGGGTTACAAAAAACGGTAACGGTTATATAGGGCTCTGAGATTATTTTTTTTATTTTTTCATAAACTACCCGTAACCAGTGTAACCGTGTAACCAGTATAGGTAACTGTATAGAATATATAGATTCTTAGGTTACATATTAACGGTTACACCTTGAATACAATAATGTAACCATATGTAGAACCCAAATCGGGCTTAATGGCATCTGAGCCGAAAAAAAATACTTTTAAATTTCCAGAGTATATACACCGGGACGGGGCTTGGTATAGGATGTACGCCAATTAACTGCCCACAGGATGCCCATGAAAAACAGACCCCACAAGGCCAAGAGCCGAGATCTTATTGATCGCCCCCTGACCCGGAAGCAGGAACTGTTCGTGAAAGAGCTTGTTTCCAAGGACGGCCAGATCACAATGCGTGAGGCGGCCATCAATGCGGGGTACAGCGCGGGCGCTTCCCATACCCGAGCTTATGAGCTCACCAACCCCCACATCTCCCCGCATGTCTGCAAGGCAATCCGTGAATACCGGGCCGAGCTCGATGAAAAATACGGCGTGAGCTATCGCCGCCACCTCCGTGACCTTCAGACCATCCGGGACATGGCGTTGCAGAACGGCGCTTACAGCGCTGCGGTACAAGCCGAGTATCGGCGCGGGCAGGCGCAGGGAGATATCTACGTTAGTAAGTCCGAGATCAGACACGGCAGCATTGACTCGATGTCGAAGGACGAAGTCATGCGGGCCTTGGAGGAGATTAAACAGAGCTATGCCCCGATCACCATCGATGTTACCCCGGAGTCCGAACCAAATGCCTCAAACCGCTCTAAAGCGAGAAAGCGGATTCTATCGTCAGGTGAAGGAGGCGATGAAGAGGTACTCGACCAAGTTGATCCCGACGAGGATAGAAACGTGGGCGATGCCGGGAGTTCCCGATCTGATGATCTGTGACGCCGAAGGCGGTCTTCATCTTATAGAACTCAAAGCAACTACAAACCATGCGGTCGAGCTCCGCCCCCATCAGGTGTCCTTCCTGACCAAGCATCAGCATGCGTCCTGTTGGATACTGGTGAAGCGGCAGCGGGTGATGACCGACCCCGCCCAAGTCTATCTGTATCCTGCCCGGCAGGCCGTGGATTTACGCATGGAAGGTCTGGACAAGGTCAACCCGGCAGCGCTCGAGGAGGAGCCTGTAAACTGGGCCAACATTTTTCGGTTGATCTTTGGGCCGGGGTCCGATAAAAACGCATAGTCCCACTAACAAAGGAGTCAGGACATGACAAAACCGTTTTTTGTAACCCGGCCCAAAACCGGTCTTACCCCCCACGCCAACTGGCAGACTAGGCAACGCGGTACGCTCGAAGACGAGTTCGAAATCTTCCTGCACTGCGCCGACGATGGAAAAGGCGGCGACATCACCCGCAATGGAGCGCCCCTCCCCACATTTGAAGAGTGGATGGCCCGATGAGCGATACCGCAAAAGAAAAGCTCTGGGTCTTCGATACCCTCCAATACCTTGAAATCTACGCCCCTACGTTAGAAGACGCGCGGCGTGAGGTTTACGAAATTGAGAAGCAGACAGGGCTTGATTTTGATCTCGCCCCGCAGTGGGAGATTTATCAAGCCGAAAAGGAGGAGGACAGAGCCGTATGATTGGGAATCGTTTTTCCGGTTGACCTGCCCTGTTAAGAGATGATATGGGATAGTTCCTATCTAACAAGGAGTCGAACATGAAGAGAGAAATAATTCTAGACGATTTCGATAAACGTGAATCGGAATTCATATCTGAATTGGTATACGAAGCTTTAGTTGACTTAGGTTATGAGGATATACCGACCTTTGATTGGCAGATAAAAGTCAACATTCCTCAACCGGAGGCCGCGTAATGGATTGGTTCACAGATTGGCTACAAGGCGCGATAGAGAAACTGGCTGGCTGGCTGGAGGACAAACAATGACCGACACAAAATACATCTGCTCTGAATGCGGCAGCGGTGACCTCTGGTTCGACGCTTATGTTGACGAAAACCATGAGGTCTTGGCGTCGTATGACAATGTTTCCTGCGCTAATTGCGACTTTGCCGAGACGACCGCCGTTGAACGAAAGAGTGCAGCATGATTTGCCCTAAGTGTCACGGCAACGGTTACTGGATTGAACAAATGCGCGCAGGATATGAGGTCGAGGAGACCGAAGACCCCGTCACCTATAGCTGGAACCGCGACGAGGGGGACGTTCGCATCGAACGGGCTGCGGCATGAAAAAACCCCTTCCCCTTCACGTTGTTAAGCGGCTGGACCGTATCGTCACAATACTGTTCGCCGCCTTCGCTTTTGTGTCGTACCTGTACCTGTATGACCTTACCTTCAACCTGTTCTAAGAAAGGAAGAACGTATGTTTCTATTTACGTTAATAGGCCGCCTGCTCTATGGCTCAGATTATGATGATCTAGCGCGCCGGGCTAATAACCGCCCGGTCCGCCGTCGCAGACGCCGATAACAACCCGTTACCTTGTGTGAGAACTAGCGCCGCCTCGAGCGGCGCTTCTTTTATTGAGAAGAGGGGTTGTGCGGCATGCGGTTATGTGCGAGAACATGGGTGCGGCACTTCCGCCGCATGTCAATAAGGAGACAAACCAATGGCACATGAACTTGATATTACCGCAGACGGTCGCGTTGCAATGGCTTACCTAATCGGCGATCAACCGCCGTGGCACGCTAACGAAACCCGCCCGCAAATTGTCGCTCCCGGCGCGGACATTGCCGTCTGGGCGGAGGCTGCTGGCCTAAATTACGAAATCGAGGTTTCGCCAAACCACAAAGCGGACGGCACGGCGATTGATGACTCTTTCCACATCGCCCGGACCGATACCGGGGCGGTGGTCGGGCCGTACATCGCCGGGCAGTGGCGTCCCGTTCAGAATTCCGAGGCGCTCGAGCTTGCCGACAACATCCGCCGCCGTCACGGTTATGAGATTGTGACCGCCGGAGCGTTGTTCGGCGGCTCTAAGATATGGGTGCAGCTCGAGGCGGACGCCGACGCCGTGCTTCCGGGCGAGGACCGCATCACGTCGCGGCCCTTGTTCAGTCTGTCCCACACCGGGCGCGAGGCCAACTTGTTCACCGCCGTTAACACCCGCGTGGTTTGCAATAACACCCTGACCGCCGCGCTGGCCGAAGGGACCGATTGTGAGCGCCACGATCACCGGGTGTCGTTTGATCCGGACGCGGTTGAAACCGCGCTGGGCTTGAACTCGGACAAGTTCGGATTGTTCGCCGATAGCGCCCGCCGCATGGCGTCCCGCGCTATGACCGACGCCGAGTCGCTCGATTATTTCCGGGGCGTGTTCGGCGGTAAGGAAAAGACCGACGACTCCGGTCGCGTCCTGCACAGCGTGGCGGTCCGCCGGGCGATGGCGTTCCATCGCGGGCAAGATTTTGTCCCGGTGGGGAAAGATAACGCTGCGGACGTTGCGCTGTATGTTTCCGACCGGCTCGATCAGATCGCCCGGGGCGTTGCGGTTGATCTTCCCGCCGACGTTGCGAACGCCCCCGTCTCCGATATCAACCCGGGCCATGATATGGAGTCGGCACGCGGCACCTTATGGGGTGCGCTGAATACCGTCACTTGGCTGGCCGATCAACGCCCGACTAAAAACCGGGGCGCAGATCATGGCATTGCGTCAAATCTTTTCGGCGACGGCACGGGCGGCAAGCTTAAAGCTAAGGCGCACACTAAGGCGCTCGAGCTTCTGGCCGCCTAACGCGCCGCCCCATAACCAATAGAACCGCCCGGCCCAGCGCCGGGCGTTTTTTTTTATTGCGCCATGATAGGCGCGGCGGTATAAGACAACTCCCACAACACAAGGAGTCAAACCAATGTTCAAAGGTGTTCAATTCGAAAGATTAGAAAACCCGACGGGCCCCACCGCGTGGGAAATTGTCCGACTCGGAAATCCGAGACCTAAAAAATACGAGACGCTGGAGGAAGCGCAGACATATGCCCGGCTTTGTTACGATCACCCGGGTGACCGGGACACGGTTTTTATTCGGGAGGTGGAAATTCGATGATTTTTTATTCTCTAACCCGTAAATCGCGCAACTCGAAAACCGGCCCGATTCCGGTTAGTACTACCAGCGCCGAAACATGCCCGGCGGCGTGCCCGTTTAAGGGCTCGGGATGTTACGCCGACGGCTACCCGCTCAAAGGTCGTTGGGATGAAGTGACCCGGGGCGAGCGCGGGGGCACGCTCGAGAAATTTTGTGCGGACATTGCGGCGCTTCCCGCCGGGCAATTCTGGAGGCATAACCAAGCGGGCGACTTGCCGGGCGATGGCGAGCGCATCGACTCCGCCGGGCTTGCCGCTATCGTCGCGGCAAACGATGGGAAGCGCGGTTTTACGTTCACCCATTACAGCCCGGCCCGGAAGCGTAACGCCGCCGCAATTCGTAAAGCTAACGCCGCCGGGTTTACCGTTAACCTATCGGCGAACAACCTCGAGCACGCGGACGAACTCGCGGCGCTGGACATTGGCCCGGTCGCGGTTGTATTGCCCGCCGCTTTTAACGCTCGCAAAACCACCACCCCCGCGGGCCGCCCGGTTGCACAATGTCCGGCAACTTATCGCGACACTAATTGCGCCGATTGCCAGCTATGCGCCCAACAATCGCGCCGCGTTATAGTGGGATTTCCCGCTCATGGCGTGCACAAGCGGAAAGCTAACGCCGTCGCTGCGTAACTTTTCCCCGCAATGCGTCCCCCGCCGCCCGGCCCCGTGCCGGGCGGTTTTCGTTTGCGCGTCACTACAGTTAATCAAACCCCGGCCCGCCGCCCGCCCACCGCTCAAACGTACCGTGCGCCGCGTACCGTGAGCCGTGAGCCGCGTTTCCCGGCCCGCCCGGCCCGGATCCCGGCCCCCGGCCAGCGCCCGCCCTGCGAGATCCTCGAGCCCGCCGCTTTGCGCCTTGTATCATGTCCCGCCGTATGCGATAACATAGGCGCGGCACTCCCGCCGTGATAACAGGAGAAAACACCATGCGACCAACCCGCGCACAAATCGAAGCGTTCAAAGCCATATACGACCGGCCCACGGACAGCGGCCCCGCCGCGCCGACATACCTACAATTCCGGCGAACCGTTCGTCCCGCGTTTGACTGTTACATGGTGCACTGGTGCGGCATGTGGCTTGGCATTGAGACAGACGGTTACACTCACAGCTAATTAGGGAGAAATTAATGAACGACAAAACACGCGAGATGCTCGAGGGCGCGCTGTTCCAGTTTCAATTCATGGCCCTCATGTCCCTGTCGGGCCGGGCCGACGACGCCGATGCGGCATATGCGAAAGGAATAAAGCGGCTTTCCGCCGTGCTGGCTGAGCCCGAGCCCGAGCCCGAGCCCGAGCACCTCGGTCAGGTGACCGACCCGGCGGCCAATGACGAGGAGTCCGACAGCGCACGCTGGCGGGCCGAACGCCGCCTCGAAAGACTCGAGGAACG
>Ga0070747_1001868_pt1 | contig 10184 bp, 8 predicted proteins | sample VirMetDEL_Mar_31_FD_77321 | JGI IMG/M metagenome (GOLD analysis project Ga0070747, IMG submission 77321) | Aqueous microbial communities from the Delaware River and Bay under freshwater to marine salinity gradient to study organic matter... | ecosystem: Environmental > Aquatic > Marine > Coastal ...
GTCTGTCTCGCCTCTGGCGCAGTCACAGTACGGACGCGAATTGCAGAACTTCACGCAGCACCATCAAATGTGGGCTGGGGCATTCGGGCCACAGGCAGCAGCGGCGCTTTATAATCTGGACGAATTGCAGCCTTGGTTGCAAAAGCGGATGGCGCTGGATAGCCGGATTTACAAAGACGCAAAGAAGTTAGGGGAAGAAATGGCGAAACAAGCACAAGCAGCGCAAGAGCAACAAATGCAACAGCAGCAGCAACAGCTTATGGGACCACCGCAGGCATGAGCGAGTTTATAGAAAAGCGCGCGCGGGCCGCTCAGAAAGCAGAAGGCACGATTGACGCCTTTGCGCGGCCTGCCGACTTAGAAGAAAAAATCAACAGCGTTTGCCGGAGTGTTCTGACCGGACCCGAAGGTGACAAGTTGATGAATTATTTGCAATCGATCACGGTCATGACTGTGATGCCAGCGTCGGCAACGGACGGTGAATTGCGGATGCAAGAAGGAATGCGGCGACTTTATGGCATCATGGATGCGCGTCGCCGTTCGGAACCCAAATCAAATTAAAGGATCACTGCCATGTTCATTAAGAAATACGGTCATATACTAAGAGCGCCAGCAGACGAAGGTGCAGCGAGCGGTGTCCCAGATGATGCAGGCAACGGAGATAGCGGTGGAACTGGACAATCCCCCTCTATGTTCAAAGCTGGCGATGGCGGCGACGGTTCAAATGAGGGTTCGAACCAGACGCCGCCCGCCGGTGAAAATGATCGCCCAGATTGGCTTTTGGAGAAGTTCAAATCGCCAGAAGATCAGGCCAAAGCTTATTCCGAAATGTCGAAGTCGTTCTTGAAGAAGACAGACGATCTGCGCGCAGAAATCAAAGACGAAGCGACACAAGACGCCATGAAGAAATATATGGAAGAACGCGGCGTTCCAGAAGACGTTGCGGGATACGAGCGTCCCGAAGACCTCAACTTCAAAATGACAGACGAAATGGACGCTGGCATTAAGAATTGGGCCAAGGAAAATGCCGTTGGCAAAGAGGGATACGAAAATCTTCTCAATCTTTACAACGAAAACATGCCTGATCCGATTGCAGAAAAAGAAGCACTTGGCGAAAACGCAGATGATCGCATTGGAGAAATGAACCGATGGCTCAACGCCAACACCACAAAGGATGATCACCAGATTGTCGAAGCAATCATGACCACGGCAAAAGGCGTCGAGTTCATGGAGCGTTTCCGTGATAAAAGGGTGACAACAACTTTGCACCTGGAGATGTTCCAACACCAAGCAACGCGCCGAAAACACGCGGCGAAATCCGTGAAATGCAAGCTGACAAGCGGTTCGGTGACGATCCCGATTACACTGCAATGGTGCGCGGCGAATGGGCGCAGTTTGCGAAAAACAATCCTCAATGACGACAGGGGTTTTCCCGTCAACGCTCTGGGACATTGGCACGGTTTGCGAATGTCTCAGGCAAAGCGATGTTGATGAGGTAACGGAGCTGGCGCGCCTCAACGGCAAGTGCATATCAAATTGGTCGTTCAAGGAAGATATGTTTGAAGCTTTTGCGGGCAATGGTGAGTTCTGGACAAGCTGGATCGATGATCACATCGTCGGGATTGGTGGCATGGTTCCTTTGGAGAATAAAACGGGGATTATTTGGTTTCTTGGCACTGATCTTGCAGACAGCCAATGGCGCACAATGACCCGTCACTGCCGAAAAATGAAGAATGGTTGGACGGAAGATGGATGGTCATTATTCAATGTGGTTCCGACAAATCAGCCAAAGCGCCTCGCTTGGCTTCATTACTTAGGGTTTGACATAAAAGCTAAGGAAGTTAATGATCCGTTTAAGGGTTATGTGACGTTTTCGTCACTGCCTTAATAAACGGCCCCTCACGGCTGACTGCGGCCCCGATTGGATTACCCGCCTCCTGTCAATCAAGAGGAACACCCGTAAGAGGATGTTCACTTTTTTTTAGGAGGCCGCACAATGGCACCATCAATCGACACAGCGTTCGTTGAAGAATACAACAGCGACGTTCACATTTCATTCCAGCAGCTAGGCTCACGCCTGATGGGTACGACACGCAAAGGCGCAGTTCGCGGCTCTGTTGTGTATTTCCAAATCTTTGGCTCACTGGCAGCGCAATCCAAGAGCCGCAACGCCCAGCACACATTCATCGATCCGCTGCACACGCGCGTATCGGCCACAATGGTTGACTGGTATATCCCGACACTGATCGACGATCTTGATCTATTGAAGGTCAACACCGACGAGAAAATGGCCCACGTTCGCACTCACGTTGGCGGTCTTGGCAAGAAAGCCGACCAGATTATCATTGCAGCACTGACAGCCGGCGCAAACGCAAGTGATCTGGGCGCGGTTGGCGAAGCTATGGACCTCGCCAAGATGCTTGCGATTGTTGAGACGTTCTCGACAGCGGAAGTTCCTGATGATGGTCAGCGTTTCTGCGCTGTTCACCCGAAGACCTTTGTACAGATGCTCAAGGTTTCCGAGTTTGCAAATGCGGACTTTGTTGGCACAGAGAGCCTTCCATACAAAGGCGGCATGACTGCGAAAATGTGGATGGGCGTGATGTGGCTTGTTGAGCCAAATATCGACATTACCACAAATGTTGCGACAAACCTCGCATGGCACAAGTCTGCGATCGGTCACGGCGTTAACAAAGAAATCAACACCAACTGGGATTGGGAAAACACCTATTCCGCTTGGTCGGCAGTTTCTTGCATGTCTATGGGTGCTGTTGGGATCGAAGACACTGGCATCTACGCTATTTCTACGTTGACCACGGCTTAATCTATCCGCTGCACTTGTGGCAGCGGGTGTGGTGGAAATTTGAGGCCGATTGCTTGTTGGGCGGTCGGCCTCTTTTGCAAAGGAGGCCGCGATGGCGACCCTAAGCGTTTCAGATAGCGACATCAAAGTTACAAATGCAGCGCTATCACTGATCGGCATTCCGCCGATTGTTTCATTTGTGGAAAGCAGTGCAACGGCAGACGCGGCAAACCGCGCATACGCGGATACGCTCGAAGGCGTTTTATCGATGTATCCTTGGCGATTTGCGCAAGAAAATACCGAACTTGTGCGTGTATTGGATGAACCCCCCTATCCGTGGGAAGGGTTCTACCAATTGCCGACGAAGGCCAAGAACGTGCGCAATGTGTTCGTAGATGGCAACAAAACTAAATTCGACATTTACGGCCGACTTGTTGCGGTGATGGTTCAAGAGACATCGCCAGCAAAAGTCACGGCTGTTTATTCAAGAATGGTAAATCCTTCAGAGTGGCCCGGATACTTCCGCGAGGCTTTCATCATGCGCCTTGCTTCGCGTCTGGCGTTGCCGCTGACAATGGATTTTGACTTATCCAATCAGTACGATCAAAGATCAGCAAATATGCTGCGATTTGCAAAATCAACTGATGCGCAGGGAAGAACACAAAGCAAGCTTGATACGAAAGCGTTTATTCGAGCGCGTCGGACGGGTGGGAGATAATCAGTGGGTCGCCTTAGAACATTCCAGACAAACTTTCGGCGCGGGCGTATTGGTAATGCGGTTCTTGGGCGCATGGATACAAACGCCTATCAGTCCTCGGTGAAGGATGCGCGAAACATGATGGTCTTGAGTGATGGACGTTGTGTGCGCCGCTGGGGAAGTGAGTGGAAGAAAGACCTTACGGAAGAAGCGCGGATTGAAAGCTGGGAATATGCAGCTGGGGAAAAAAGCAGCTTCATTCTGGTTTTCACGGCAGGGGCCGTTGCCATATATGACAGCGGCTTCAATCTCGCCGGAACTTTCAGCGGGGCTGAATGCGCTTGGACTGCCCAGACAAAATGGTTCATGACCATGACAAAGCCGCGCAACCAGTTCATTATTTGTGATGCGTCTTTTCAGCCTGTTGTGATTGAGATCGCTCAAACATTCACACCTCCAGACGTTTACGCAACTTCCTTTGAGATAAATCTGTTCGAGTTCGAAGTCGCGCCAGACCAAACTGAGGTTTATGAGCCTTATGTTGATTTTACTGACGAGATCGAAGTGACCACAACGATCTATACGAGTGCAGGTTTTGCGACCGGATACGGAGTTCATGTCGCAGCAGCAGCAGGAATTCTGGTAAGCAGTTTTGATCTTGCGGCTGGTACGGGAACACTCACAACAGACGTTGATTTTTTCGATGCTGATCATGTCGGAAATCGACTGCGCATCGAAGGCGGGGAAGTCGAAGTGCTGACGTATGTGAGCGCAACAGAAGTCACGGTGAAGGTCTATAAAAACCTGTCATATAATTTGGATGCTGATCCATTCTTGTTTCAAAAGGGATCAAGAATTGTGAAGGTTTTTGCCTTTAGCCATAATTTAATAGCGGGCGATGAAATCTACTTTACTGGCGTTTCAGATGTTGATTTGAGCGGCGTAAGTTACGCGGCGACAAACATCTTGAATGAGGCAGCGGGCATTGCGTCATCAAGCACGGGATCAGCAAATGTTGTTGGAACAGCGGGGGCATACACGGTTAATCGTGTGATCGATGAAGACACGTTTGAGATCAATGCAGGTGGAACAGTTCCAACAAACGAAGAAATTGGCGGCGGTAATTCTGTTGAAATGTTCAAGCTGACAGGGATGCGCAGCGGGATCAAAGAGGCCGCAATGTCTGACGTGCGCGGTTGGCCTCAAGCATGTGGATTGTGGCAGCGTCGCTTGTGGCTTGGCGGAACAGAAAGCCTGCCGGATGCAATGTGGGGTTCTGGCCTTTTCACAATTGAGAATTTCAATATGGGTGACGGATCGCCAACGGACGGTGTTTCTTTGCTGGGGGTTGGTGAGCAAGCGCGGATCAGACATCTTGTCGCGGGTTATGACTTGTCGATCTTCACGGACAGCGCGGAATTCTACATTCCAGGATCGGACAGTGTGGCGATCACACAAGAGACAGCGCGGGCGGTGGCAACAACGCAACATGGTGCGGCATACGCAACTCCGCGCGTATTCGATGGTGCGGCAATGTTTGTAGATGCTTACGGGCATCACGTTCGGGAATTTATTGCGGAAAACAAAGACGCGAACTACCGCGCACCACCTTTGACGGTTGCCACGCAAGATTGGATGGCATTGCCGCGAGACACGGCGATTTATGAAGGCGGCACGATTGAAACCACGCCTTATTTTATGCTGGTGAACAGTGAAGACGGATCAATGCTTGTCATGCACTCGGCCCGTGGCGACGACAGCATGGGGTTTATGCGCTGGGATATGGTCAACGCAAACTTTGTTTCCGTGGCATGTGTTTTCAACCGCGCATTTGCGGTGATTGAACGCGATGGTGATTACAGCGTTGTCCAGTTCGACACGACAGGTCAAGAAATCTACTCCGACGATGCGACAAAGCTTGTCGGTTTGGCGGGTGTGACAGAGCAAACGGATTGGGTTAGCGCGCACCACGCAAGCAGGAATTGTGTACTTCATGATGGGCGTGAAATTTTGCCTTCTGTGACGCCAGACATCAGCGGAAACTTTGTTACGTCAGAGCTTCGCCTTTCCGTTGTTATCGGTGACGAAATTCCTTGGTTGATTGAGGTTTTGCCGCCCGTCTTCAACATGCCGAACGGTCCTGGGGCAGGCAAGATGCAGCGGATTGTGTCAATCGATGTTTATTGGGACAACATTTGGGATGGTGAAGTAGAGGGAAAACCTATTCCGACAGCTATCGATGCTCCAGCAATGGAAATACCAAGCTTAATCAATGAATGGCGCGAATATCGCGTAACAAAATGGGGGCGCAGTCCAACTTTGGTGATCAGCGGCAGTGATCCTGCTCGTGGTGGCATCAAGGCGATGGCGTTAAATATGTATGTGTGATGCTTTTTCAGCTGCAAACGCAGGTCTGCAAATTATGGGCGGCAACATCGAGGCACGCGGTATTAAGGCGGACGCCAACTTCGAGGCGGCGCAGCTGCAACTTGGGGCTTTCATGGTTGCCGCCAGATCGAACGAAGGTGAAACGCAGGTTTTGAAGTCTTACGCAGAACAAGCCGAGGCCAACATGGCAGCGATGGCGGTATCTGGGGCTTCAAATCTAAGCTTTGCGTCCATTGAGGAAGGCAACCAAGCAGACGCTAATGAAAACATTGGCAAGCTGCGGTCGGCTGGGCGCTGGGAAAGTATGCAGATGATGCAGGAAGGCAAGATGATAAAGGTTGCTGGGGTTCACGCTGCCAAAGCTGCAAGGCTCAAGGGTTACATGGCGGCATTCAAAACGCTTTCTGGGGCTGAAAGTGCGTATCAGGAATACAAAACCGGAACCGTCAACAAAGATGGGTCCACCAGCGATGATTTTCTCAGCAGAGGCGGGTCATTCTTGAGAAGCGTCGGGTACAAAGGATAACGGAAAATGCCAGTTCTAAGAAAGCGTGAAAGCGTACAAGTTCAGCAAGGCCCGACAGGTGTTATCAAGAGCCGGCAGAATGTCGCGCTGAACAACGTATGGGCAATGTCTGACCTGATGGCGGAGGAGGCGGCTAAATATGGTCGCCTGATGGGCCAAGAGGCAGAAGACAAAGCAATCGGCTTGGCGCGAAGTGCTGTCTTTTCTCAAGACCAGAACGGCACACCTCAAATGCCTGATGATCCCACAAAGACGTGGGGCCGGATTGCGCAGCGGGTTTATACCGACAACGTAGAAGCGCGGTACGCGGATCGCCTTGCGGTGTCTGTAAAGGCGCATGTTGAAGCGGCGAAGAATGAATTTCCATATGATTTGGAGCAGTTTCAAGCGGCGGTAAACGGGCGTCTTGATGGAATGCAGGGATCGGTTCCTGATCAGTACAGCGGTTTGTTCCAAGACATCGTGGCTGACATGAAGACCACTGCGGGAGCGCAGATCGGGCGATCGCAAGGCGCGATGATGGATCAGCAGCAAAGCGAAACTGCGCTGGGTCAAAATGACAATGTTTCGCAGCAATTGATACAGCTTATTCAGTCCGGTGAAATGGAAGCTGCAAGCGCCGTGCTTGGTGATCAGGTGGCGCACATTAACGCTTATCCGCGCCATATTCTGAGTGACGGACAGAAGAATGCAATGATCAGTGATCTTGTTGTTTCAACAGGAACGCAGCGTTTGATCATGGACCAAAACGTAGCAGCCATGAACCAAGGCCAGCTTGCGGTTCTCATTGCGGATTTGAACACGAATAATCCAGACGTCATGGAATACTTTACCATGCCAAACGATCAGGTTCCGACCGAGCAAATGTTGCGGCAGGCGGCGTCAAAGCTGAATGCTTTCTATGCCACTGCAAACGGCAGAACGAGTGCTGAAAGCACGTTTAACCACATGAAGAAATATGCGACTGGACGCGCAGACGACAACCAAACTTCGAGAAATATCGGAGATATGGTTGTGGCGGATCAGATTGGTTTGGTCGACCCTGAAACGGGTATGCGTCGGGCAATGAATTACACCGACTGGACAACAATGTCGCCAGAGGATTTGGCGCATTCAATACAAACTGTAAAATCAGCGGGCATTTTCCCAACATCGTTGCACGAATTATTCAAGCAAATTGAACATGGCGCGATTAGCGACGAGACATCACTGAATGGCGCTTATGATACATGGATGGCTTTACGTTTGGCGCCCAATCGCGCGGGCGACGTGCGTGACATGACGGTTAATCTTGGCGAAAACACAAAGCGATTGTTCACGCTGGCGTCTGCTTTGGTGGACAACGGCAGCGCGGGCGATACGCCCCTTGAGGAAGCGGCTACCCTTATTAGTTCGTTGGCAGGTCAGGAATGGACTGATCTCGCTTTAGCCCAAGCACTGACAAGGGCGGATACGGCCGACAACTGGTTGTTCAACGGAGAAAGAGTTCAGCCGGAAAACGCACGCAAAGCAATGGAAGCGCGCGTTATGGAAGTTCTAAGTCAGGGAGGCAATGCGTTTGATGGCGTTGATCCTGCGCCTCAAGAAATCAAAGAAGCGCAAATGCTTTATGAGACTTTTCTGCGCTTGGGTGAAAGCGAAGAAGACGTAATCAGCATGATCAATCAATCACTTGAGGGGCGCTGGGCTGAAACTGACGTAATGCTTGGCGTTGCCCGTTCGGCATTCGATCCTGATACGCGGTACGGCGCACCACAGTCAAAATCTGCGATGGAAAGCCTGGAGTGGTTCGGACGCCAAATTGGCGGTGAAGTCGTTGGCGCAGCTGAAGGTTTCCGAACCCTTTATTCAGAGGTTCTTAGTCTTGGTTTTGAGGATCGGGAAACAGATTGGGGCGCAGATTTGCTACAGGCTGAACCTTGGGAATTTGCAGCTGATAAACTGATCCGCGATGAACTTCTGGCAAACGTGGATGCTGAAACATATGAGGAAATGTGGGAGGCAATGGGCTACCGCGAAGGCGAAGGATCGCGCAGCAGCCCGCTTCGTGCTGGTGAGCATTACAAATTAGTGCCGGATAGTTCTGGAACGAGAGACAACCCTGTTTACAGGGTGTTTATGCTTGATGGAACAACCAACAGAATGACGGAAGTCACTGGTGGCTGGCGTTTGGATTTACGCCCCGCAATGGATGAAATGGAAGCCAATTTCGCATCCTACCATGAGAACATGGCAAGGTTGAGGGAGAGTGTTTCTGCGAACCCGCCAGCTTCAATTGAAGACTTCCATGAATTAATAAAGCAGTTTGGTCTGGACCCGAATGGATCGCTTTCGGCATATGATTATCAGCGAGAAAGGGCCGGCTACTAATGGATAACCTTCTCAGCATTATTTACAACGCAGAGACTTCGTTCGGGATGGGTCAAGATGGGCGCATCGATCCGCGCGCCTATGACACTTGGAATTTGAAAACCGCCTATCGCGGAAACACGCCGCTCACGCAAATGACGGTGCAGCAAGTGCTGGATCAGCAGCGCCAAAACTTTAGCCTTCCAAGAGCGCAGCAGTTTACAGCGGCGGGGGCGGTGCAAATTGTCTACAAAACGCTAAACGGGCTTGTGCGGAGCGGCAAAGTAGATCCGAACATGATGTTTGATGGTGCTGGGCAAGACCAGATCGCAATGACATTGCTCGAAAAGCGCGGGCTGTCTGATTACCAAGCTGGACGGATCAGTGCGGCTGAATTCGGAACAAACATTGCGAAGGAATGGGCTTCGATGCCTGTTCTGCAATCTGGATATAACGGGCAGGGTAGTCCCGTATGGCGAGGTTCAGCCTATTACGGAGGCGTCTCGACAAACCCAAGTCGGTCCAAAGTCAATCCAATGATGGTCGAGCAGGCAATGGCGGATGCTGACTTTGTGCCAGTGTTTTCCGACTATATCGGTGTGAATGAGTTTGTGCCGACAACAAGCGCGAGGATTGACGCAAATAACCACAGCAATGTGCATCGCGGCATTTCCGTATCTTGGTCTGATCCTGATTATGACATCAAAGCGCGCACCGACGCATGGATGGGAACTGGCAAAGATTACCTTAGTGGAGCTTCGGAACCTGCGGAAATCGATCCGGTATCCCGATATGGGATAACGCGCGGGTCTGGTTCTGCGCCAATCATTCACGGCGGGGCTGCGCAAGCTTTTACTGATGGCGTGATGGATAACGCCAACATCCCGCGATATGTCGGAATGTCTTTTGCAGCAGCAGCATTTGAACGAGAGCAAGGATTTTCCGGCGTTGATCGGGCAATGGTGGGGGGGTACGGCGGCAAGGATTTATCTTGGTTCGCGGCTGCGAAAAACGAAGATCACTTCAAGTATCTTGAAAACGTCTACACAAAAGATGCGCAGCGGCGTCAAAGAATGGACATCAATGAAAATTGGATGGCCGACTTTGCGGGCGCAATGATCTCGCCAGACACAATTCTAAGCATGGGCGTGCCGGCTGGCATTGGCTATTCCGCATTGAGAAGCGGGGGAAGCGCGTTTGTGCGCGGCATGACAAAAGCTGGCGCTGCGTCTGGTGCTTTCGAGGTCGGTGCAGAACTCGCGCGGCACAACGTCAGCCCGTCTGCGACCTTCGAGGAGGGTCTTGTGCGGGTCGGCATGGCGACACTTCTTGGAGGGTTTATTGGTGGCGGCATTGCTGGTGTTGAAGCCCGTGGCATTACACGTCAACTTGATACTCTTGCCGGAGAAGTAAACATTGCA
>Ga0070747_1001870_pt1 | contig 10182 bp, 6 predicted proteins | sample VirMetDEL_Mar_31_FD_77321 | JGI IMG/M metagenome (GOLD analysis project Ga0070747, IMG submission 77321) | Aqueous microbial communities from the Delaware River and Bay under freshwater to marine salinity gradient to study organic matter... | ecosystem: Environmental > Aquatic > Marine > Coastal ...
ACTTATAACACTACTAATCCCTCTTACATAACCTCATTTTTATTTGCAATGGGTCACAACGTTAGGATGAACGGAGAGCAGGGCGGAGTAGGTTTAGGTGTAGCCATAACACATAACTCAAAAGGAGCAGTAGTTGTAGGAACGTCAAATGTGCCTTGGGCGGGAGGAGTAAGTGCTTCAAATAGACCCGCCTTTACGGTAGGTATAGGAACAACAACAACTCCGGAGGGGAGATGGGAACCTTTAATTCAAAAGGATGGACTTAATGTACTATTCACGGGGGAGGTTATAGCTAACAGTACTACAAATGCTTTAATTGACGCAGAAGCTACCGGAAAAATTTTAACAACAAAAGAGTGGGTTGAAGCCCAAGGTTTTGGTGTAGCCCCAACTTACACAGAATACGTAGCTAATATAACTCAATCATCAACACTTGCACCAACTGCTGTTGTTTTAGGAAATGGGTTAAGTGGGGCAATAGTTTGGACAAGAAGTGGAGTAGGTTCTTACAGAGGAACTTTAATAGGTGAATTCCCCGTTGACAAAGTTGTTGTAACACTAGGTGGTAACAGAACATTTCCGGAGACAACAATAAGAGCTTATAGGTCAAGTGATGATGAAATAACAATACTCACAAATTTCCAAAGCGGGACACTAGACGGAGTATTAAATAACACATCTATAATAATAAGAGTTTACCCGTAAAATTTGAACGTCAGTTTTTTTACGTATATTTGTAGTATTCAAACTAAATCAAATAAAATGAAAGGTAACATTAGAAAAATAATAGTTGGAGACAACTATTCTCTAAACATTAAATATGTTAAAGGCTCTACTTATAGAGTTGGAGAAAGAAAGTGTGTAATAACAGACTTCATAGTTCAAGAAGAAAACATCATAGACATTTACGTAACAGATGGTAACTCAACATTCATTTGGAAGACAGTTAACTCAACCCCATTGGAGATTGAGTACGATGTAAATTTCAAATAATATGAAAGCTACATTCTATTTTGTTGTAGAGGTCAAGGACTCCTATAACAATACTATCAAGCTTAAAAACGGCTTAGAGGTAATGGTTAATAATACCATAGATAGCGTAGAACACATAAACAGAGTAGGTAAAGTTATATCAGCGCCAAGAGGAACAAAATCCTCTGCCGGTGACATGATACTATTCCACCACAATATTTGTAGAGACTCTTGGGGATTTAAAGGGACTAAAAGAACAAGCATGTTTCAGATATCTCCAAATCATTACTTTGTACCAATACCGGAGATATTTATGATTAATAGAGCTGATAGTGAGGGGTGGGAAGCAGTAGACCCATTCGTATTTATCAAACCAATACCCGCTCCCGTACACATATTACCAAACGGATTAGAAGTTATACAAAATGATTATAAAGGAATGGACGAAGCTGTAGGTGAAGTATCTTTTGTAAACAAGACATTAGAAATGCAAGGGGTAAAGAATGGAGATTTAATCACATTCGAAGAATACTCTCAACATGAATATATAATTGACGGAGAACTCTATTATAAGATGCAAACGTCTGACATACTAGCTGTGGTAGAATAATGATAGGATTAAGTGGAGACATACAGAAAGGATTAGATGTAATCATTGAAGGTTTAAACTACGAATTAGAAGTAGAATTAATTGAGCCGGATAAGATTAAAGCCTCTATGGAGTCTAAGCTAGAATCTTTTAGGATAGCTAAAGAATTACTTCTAAAATGGTATAATAGTCCAAATAAGCCCTCACAAGCGAAGTTTGAGATTTATGTGAGTAAGATTATACATTCCGGACAAGCATCGCTAAAAACGTTGTCAGAGGCTCTAGGGGCATCTATTGATTACGAAAGCTTAGATACGTCTAAACATAAGACAGCTATGCAAGCCAAATTAGTTATACTTAAAAGTATTAACGAAATGGAATCATCTATTGCGGAGTTAACTATTCAGTTAGAAACGGGAACAATTAACTTAAAAGAAGCTGAATTTAAAAGGGGATACGCAGAGAAGTTTGCTTATCAAGAGTTTTACCCCGAAGCTAATTACTACAAAGGTTATGACCAAACAGAGGGTATTATTAACATAGACCCTCATTCTACTAAGGGAGAGATATTTGAACTAGATGGATTAAAAGTACAGATACCACAAGCACCAAGAGATAAAAAAGACATACTATTTTGGGATAAGAAAAAGAAAGACCAATGTTGGGAAAGAGAGCTACTACCAATGGGCTGTACTCCGGACAATGCTGAACCTTATGCAGAATACATATTAGACCAATTTAAAAAGAGAAGAGAAGGAGTATGGTTCTATAACAATGGAGAACCTACTTGGTTGTCACCTAGACATTGGTTTCAACTACAATGGGGTAAGATGATGGATGATGGTATCTACCCTTCTTATAGAGATGCTCAAAGAAAATTATTCTACCATAAAGAAGCTTGTTACGTAGATGATATGTCTATGGGTCAAATCTTCTTAAAGTCTCGTCAAACGGGATATACATATGGTATGATGTCTGACTCTATTAATATGGTTACTTCACGTAAAAATATTACAACGGGTCTTACATCTATGACAGATGATGATGCTAGAAAAGCTTTTGGTAAGATGGTATATACATTCCAAGAATTACCATTCTTCTTTCAGCCTATTGTAAAAGGTAGAGCAGATTCACCTAACCAATTAGTGTTTGCTAAACCATCAGATGCATCTAAAGAAAGCAAGAAAAAGAAAGAATTAACCACAGACGGATACGTAAACAGTTCAACTGACTTCCAAGCCACAAAAGAAAAGGCTTATGATGGTCAGCATATGAAATTATATATTGGTGACGAGAGTGCTAAATGGGATAGAGCGGATTATATAGAACACCTTAACACATTGCTACCAACTACATTTCGTGGTGGTAGAGTTGTAGGTAAAGTATTCTTAGGCTCTACTATGGGTAAATTAGACAAAGGTGGTGAACAATTTAAAGTGTTATACCTAAACTCTAAAGTAACAGATAGACAAGAATCGGGATATACGGCAACAAAGTTATACTCTTATTTTATGCCTGCTCATACCAACTACGAAAACTGTATAGATAAATACGGTAAGTGTTGGGAAATAACACCGCCAAAAGGTACAATGAATATCTTTGGTAAAGAAATAAAGAAAGGTTCAATCCAATCTATAAAGGAACAATACGCGGATGCCAAACAACAAGGTGAAGTCGCTCTTAACGCGGCCTACCGAGCTTTTCCTATGACAGAGAACCACGCTATGCGAGATGAAGCAGAATCGTGTGTATTTAATTTAGGTAAACTAACTGACCAAGATGATTATAACGATGGGTTAGCAGAGCATAAAAAATATGTAAGAGGTAACTTTGAGTGGGAGAACGATGTAAGATTCAGTAGAGTAGTTTTTTATCCCGACCCAAGAGGTAGGTTTAAAGTAGCTTGGATGCCAAGTGCTATGGATAATACATTAGGTCTACAAAATAATGTAGTAAATACTAGGGGGTACTATTCCCCAATGAATGATTTCGGTTGTATAGGTGTCGATTGTTACGGTAGTTATACTAAAGGAAAAAACAAGCAATCTAGGGGTGCGGCTCACTTATACATTAGAAGTAATAATAAGGGCGCTCCACAACATAAATTTATATTTGAATACTTGGATAAGCCTGCTACACAAGATGTTTTTAATGAGGATATCTTAAAATCGGCTTGGTTCTATGGTATGCCAATACTAGCAGAGAATAACAGAAGAGATTTTGTAAGGTATACATACTTAGCTAATTGCAGGGGATTCAACATGAATAGGGTTGACAAAAATATAAACCAATTAAGTGGTGATGACTTGGTATTAGGGGGACAACCAATGACGGGTCAAGATATATTAACCTCTCACGAGAACGCGATAAGAACCTTCATTCAGAGAAGAGTTGGTGTAGCTAACGATGACGAGAGTATTAAGTTTAGACCGGAAGGTGAAATGGGTGACATGCCCTTCGACGATACAATTAGAGATTGGATGAAGTTTGACCCAAGTAACCGTACAGCCTTTGATGCAACGATATCTTCGGGTCTAGCAATAATGGGAACAGAGAAAGAAAAGTACGTACCAAAGCGTAAAAAAACAGAAGCAAAAAAATACGTACCTTTGCTCAAGAAGTATAGTACTAAAGGAGACATAGGTACTTTCATAACAAAACGATAAATGGCTAAATACGAACACTTAAAAATGTCTAGCAATTCGGGTAGACCTAACCCACTTGCTTCCACAGAAGAAAAGGAGACGGACGATTACGGCCTCAAGATGGCGAAGCTTATTGAGTACGAATGGTTTTATATAAAATCTGATGGTGCTAACAATAACTATGCTGACAAGAGACAGAAGTTTGACAAATTGCGTAGATACGCTAGGGGAGAACATTCAACCGACTTACATAAAAAACTAATTACAGATGGGACAGATGGAGAGTCATACACTAATTATGATTTCCGTCCTATTCAAGTATTACCTAAATTTATAAAACTAGTTGTCAATCAGATGCTAGAACGTTTATATGAAATAGACGCCCAAGCTGTTGACGGAATATCTCAAGGGTTAAGAGATGACTATAAAGAAATACTAGAAAGCGCTATGGTCAATAAGACCTTATTAAACGACGCTAAAGATTTATTAGGTATTAACTTAATGCCGGAAGGAGAAGAAATACCGGACTCACCGGAAGAATTGAACCTACGTATGAAGCTAGGTTACAAACCTTCAATAGAAATAGCCATAGAAGAAGCTCTTAAATATACACTAGAGTTAAACGAATATGATGAAACACAAAAAAGATTACTAAAAGATTTAACAGAGATTGGAGTGTGTGCATTACATCACAGCACAGACCCCGTTAAAGGAATAGTAGTTGAAGAAGTAGACCCTGCTGACATGGTATGGGCTTACCCAACTAAAAGTAACTTTAGTAATGTAAACTATTTTGGTCACGTAAAAAGAATGACTGTAAATGAGTTACAGAGGATTGCGGGTAGAAAGTTTACTGATGAAGAGATAATGAACTTTAAAAACGTATCTAACGATTGGCAAGGTTATAATCACATCTCAAATGAGTTTTGGTACAGAGGAGAGGACTTATCATCTTGGATGGTAGACGTACTATTCTTCACATTTAAAGCAAACAAAGTAGAGAGGTACAAAAAGAAATACAGAAAAGACGGTTCTTATGCTATAACAAAGAAGACTTCTGATTTTATGAAGCCGGACAGCGTTAAGAAAAAAGAAGATGAACAAGGTTATAAAGACTTTGACGTTTTAACAGAAGCAAGAGAAGTTTGGTATGAAGGTAGTTTAGTTTTAGGTAGCGAAGCCATCTTTAATTACGGAGAGTGTAAAAATATGGTTAGACCTAAAGGTTATATCAATAACAAGGTTATGTCAAACTATGTTGTTTACGCACCGGAATTATATCAAGGGAGAATACAATCTTTAGTAGAGAGAGTTATCCCGGATATTGACCAACTACAACAATTAAAAATTAAGATACAACAATTTATAGCAAAAGCTAAACCTAATGGAGTTTATATCGACATTGATGGATTAGACGAAATAGATTTAGGTAATGGTAATAGCCTTTCGGTGCTAGAACTAATTAGGTTCTATGACGATACGGGTAACCTTATTGGTACATCAAGAATGGCTGATGGTTCTATTCAGAACGGCAGAGCTATACAAGAGCTTAACAACGGACAGATTGCGGGATTAGAGCAATTAATGAGCGCGTACAACTTCTCGTTCAACCTATTAAGAGATTCTATTGGTATTGGACAAGGAGCAGATGCAACGCTACCACACCCCGACACCTCCGTAGGAGCTTTACAACAACAACAAATAAGCTCTAACGTAGCCACTAGATACATACTAGATTCTCAATTAAAGATGACACAGTATTTAGCAAATGGGTTAGCACTAAGATTAAAGGACATATTTAGATTCTCTAATTTAAAAAATGCTTATATCAATTCTATTGGCAAAATAAATGTTGACGTATTGGAATCAATAGGTAATTTACACTTACATGATTTTGGTATTACAATTAGATTGAAGCCGGACGGACAAGAGAGAGCTATGCTAGAACAAAACATTCAAGCAGAGATTCAACAAGGTGGGTTATCTACAACTGACGGTATCGATATTAGAAAGATTGGTAATCTATCTTTAGCTAATGAAATGATTAAAGTTAGAAAAGCTAAACACATCAAAGAGCAACAAGCTAGAGATTTAGAGAAGATAACTACTCAATCAGAAAGCAACGCTAAATCAGCTCAAGTCGCATCGCAAGTGAAACAACAAGAGATTAATCTTGCTACACAAGGCAAAATGCAGATAGAGAAAATGAAAGGTGAGAATGATATATCTAAGATTAACAGAGAACTAGAGGCTAAGAAAGAACTAATGGCACTTGAGTACTTATATCAGACGGGTCTTGAAGAAGAGAAAGGAAAAGCTTTAAAAGATAAGGAGACTTACAAAGAAGATAGAAAAGATGACAGACAAGCGGAAAGCGCAACTCAACAATCAAACATAAAAGCAGAGAGTAAGAAAGAAAAACCAAGCCCACTAAACTTCAAATCAGCTAACTCATCGATTACCGGAGAGCTAGGGATGGATGACTTTAGAGTGTAAAAAAAGTGTATAGATATTATTACTAAATTTGTATTGAATTAAATCTAACTAAAATTAACATAATGGCAAGACTAGGACAAAATAGGAATAAAAACCTAACTAGAGCCAATTCCATAATCAAGGATATGCAAGGTGAGGAGACTACTCCACCAACGCCACCGGTAGACGGAATTGAGACAGAAGAAACAATAGAAACAACACCACCGGTAGTAGAGACACCACCGGTAGTAGAAGATACACCACCCGTGGTTGTACCTCCAACGGTAGAAGGAACACCTCCCGTAGCAGAAACAACACCACCCGTGGTAGAGCCGGAAGCTCAAAACACATTGCTGACAGACGATGTAATTTTTGAAAAACTTAGCGAGACGCTAGGGAGAGAAGTAAAAAGTTACGATGACTTGAAGCCGACAGAAGTCCATCTCGATGATGAGGTGAAACAACTGTTAGAGTGGAAAGAGAAGACGGGTCTAAGTCTATCAAAATGGACAGACTTTAATAAAGATTTCTCAAAGTTGGGAGATTTGGACGTGGCTAAAGAGATTTTAGCTAACAAATATCCGGATTTTACAGATGAGGAATTGGAGTACACTATGAAAGGTTACATATATGATGAGTTAGAAGATGACGATTCAGACAGAGTAGCTAAGAGTATTGCACTCAAGCAGTTTGCCAAAGAAGGTAGAGAGACACTTGAACAGAATAAGATTAACTTTTTAGAGAGTCAACCTAAAAGTTCATTGTCAGTTGAAGAGAAAGAGTTGTTAGATTACGCTAAAACTGTTAAGCAGAATGAGGCAAGTTTAAAAGACAAAAATGTAATTTATCAAAACTCTTTGAAAGAAGCATCTCAACAACTACAAGCTATTAACTTAGACTTAGGAGACGGTCTTACGATTAAGCATAACGTCGCACAAGAATCAACAAAAGACCTTGTGGACTACATCAATACTATGCCGGAATGGTACAAGGAAGATGGAAGCTTTAATCATGGGAACATTGCTAGGGATACTTATAAGCTTAAAAACTTTGACACGATTATCAAGTCTGCATTTGAGCAAGGTAAGAACTTTGCGATAGAGGGTAAAATTAGAGAAAATAACAATATCCAATTAGACCCAAATGCTATTAATCAAGATGGTACGTCAACAGAACAAGGGAACATAAAAGATGTGGTATCCGCTATAACGGGTAAAAACTCTTCTAAGTTCAGATTTAGAAAAAGTAAAAAATAAATAATTAACGTTTTTAAAAAACATATAAAATGGCATTAGCAACAACACCTGCTCCGAGTTTTTCTCCGAGCGCAATTAAGAAAGCTACGCAAGAGAACTACATCGATATCTTCGATTACACTTCTCAATATAAGCCGGATGCTTACGAAGAATTAATTTCTATCTATGGAGACCAATCTCTAATGGGTATGTTATTTGAATTAGGCTCAGAAGAAGCGATTTCTTCTGACCAATACATTTGGACTGAAAAAGGTCGTTTACACACAGCTTACACAGATGTGGCTCGTAGTGGTAATGACTTTACAAAAGCAGGGCACGTTTACCGTGTAGGTGAAGTAGTAGCTTGTAGTGGTAACACAGCGTTCCAATTAGGACGTATTACTGCTGTAACTGCAAACACTTTTACTGCTGTACCTTACAAAGCGGCAGGATGGTTAGTAGGAACAACTGCAATCAAAACTTTCATCTCTCACTCTGAATTCGCTAAGAATACAGAAGGTATGGATGGTAGCTTAGAAACTGACTTTACAGTACTTAACAACAAGACTATCATATTCAAGGATAACTACATCGCTAGTGGTTCTGATGTGACACAAGATTCTTGGGTTAAGACTGACAATGGAGGTTTCGTTTGGTTCTTACAATCAGAATTAGATGGACGTAGACGTTTCGAGGACAGAATCGAGATGGGTCTATTATTAGGAAATGAAGCAGAAGCAGGCTCGGCAGCGGCTACCGCAGGTTTTGAAGGTTCAGAAGGACTTTTCGAATCAGTTAGAACTCGTGGAAACGTGTTTGACGGTTTAGCAACAACTCTTGCAAACTTTGATTCAATCTTAAAGAGATTTGACCAACAAGGTAAGATTAAGGAATATATGTTCTTCGTGGACAGAGACCAATCTTTAGCTATTGATGACCTTTTAGGTTCATTGAATGCAGGATACAGTGGTGGTATTTCTTACGGAATGTTTGACAACGATGAGTCAATGGCTGTAAACTTAGGTTTCACCGGATTCAGAAGAGGTTCTTATAACTTCTACAAGTCAGATTGGAAATTACTTAACGACCCTACATTACTAGGAGCTGTATTACCGGCAGATGGTAAAGTACGTGGATTGTTAGTACCTTACGGAGACAAAGAAGTTTACGATGGTTCAAGTTCAAACGCTGACAGAATTGTTCGTCCTTACTTATCTATCAAGTATAGAGTTAAAGGTGAAGAGAACAGACGTCACAAAACTTGGATTACCGGTTCAGTTGGAACATCAGTACCTACGGATACTAATGACCATATGAGAGTAAACCACTTGGCTGACCGTGGAGTTTGTACTATCGGTGCAAATAACTTCATGATTTTCGAAGGAGCATAATCATAAGTACACTAAGGGGAGGGTTCAGCCTTCCCCTTTTTTATTATAATAAATCAAATTAAACTTAAACAAAATGGCAACAAAAGCAAGAGCCTCTGCAAAAGAGGTAGCTACTCCGGTAGCAAAAAAGAAAAGGGTTCTAACACCAAAGGAGTACAGACTTAAAAAGTACCAACCCCTAACTTTCGAGTTAAAAACCGGTAGAGATAATGACTTAATTATCTTTGACGAATCAGAAGAAACTAACAGAGCTATTAGACATTGCAAGAATGAGAAATCAATCTTTGTAGATGAACAATCTAAAAACGCTGTCGTTAGTAATATTATATTTATTAATGGATTTTTATTCACAGAATCAAAGGACGTAATCACTCAAGACTTTCTTGACTCACACCCTAGTAATGGTAAGTTATTCGAAGTTATTGACGATGCCGCTGATGCTAAGGATATGGTTGATTGGGAAGAGTTAATTCTTGATATTAAATATGCTATAAGAAAGAAAGCAAAAGAAGAGAACGGAGCTGAAACACTTAGAATTTTAGTGTCTGTAATTAATAGCGACCCATCGGGTGCGGCTAAGATGGAAGTAGACGAGTTGAAAAACGAACTATATGACGCAGTAAATGTTAACCCTATGAGATTCTGTAATGAAGAGGGGGAAGTAACAGTATTTGATGATTCAGATATTACGCGTATGGCTATCGCACAACAAGCTTTCTTATCGGGGGTTATTACAATCTCGGGTGACTCACGTAGAGTTATTTGGGGAGATAATAAAGCTACGATATGTAACATACCATTAGGTAAGAACGCAACACAGTATTTTTCTAACTTCTTAGAAACAGAAGAAGGAATGACAGTTATGCGAGAAATTG
>Ga0070747_1001875_pt1 | contig 10166 bp, 23 predicted proteins | sample VirMetDEL_Mar_31_FD_77321 | JGI IMG/M metagenome (GOLD analysis project Ga0070747, IMG submission 77321) | Aqueous microbial communities from the Delaware River and Bay under freshwater to marine salinity gradient to study organic matter... | ecosystem: Environmental > Aquatic > Marine > Coastal...
CACTCAACTTCTTTCGCACGGATTTCGTATTCGTAGTCAATCTGAGTGTGATAGCCAGGACAACCACCATATTCATAGTGACCAATGCCGTTGTCTACCCAGCCCCCGTCTACGATATTACTGGCTTCGTCTCTTACAACTTCTTCGAGTGTCATACCTCCGCACAAATAGCGATCTGGATCGTGCCACTCCATTGTAAGTTTGATAACTTTAGGTTCGTCAAAGCTGATGTCGTACAGCGGAATGTTCTTTGCCTCTTGGGCCTCGGTGTAAAACCCCCTTTCCGCCAACTTGATAAATACATGGCTGCGAAAGTCAGCCCCCTCCGAGAAAGAAACGTCAATACCCAATAGAAGTTCTTTTAGCTTTTCCTCTTCCATGTCGGGCAAAATGTAAGTGAGCGTTTCCATGTATTCAGTTTGGTGTCCATCCATACTAATCTCTCCAATAGTTAAGATATTATTCAACTCGCCGGGCATCCCAGGCCCTTCGGCATGATGCCAAGTAACTCATGAAAATGGGTTCGTCAAGGGCTGGATCGGCTGAAATTACACAGACCGAGCCGGGAGAAAGTACCACATCACCTTTCACCACATGACTTAGGGTGTCCGCCCAAGCTGTAGCCTTCCGGGCTTTTTCGTAGGCTGAACCCAAAGTAATACCAATCCCTACCAAAGCCAAAGCGATTACAAGCGTAAGTAGTTTTTCCATTTACTCTCCATTGGATAACATCAAAAATCTACACCATGACTGTTTAAGTTGGTTGTAGAAGGTATCAAAATAGTTAGGAATAGTCTTGTCAGTTCTTTCAAACTTTTCTACAAACTGGTCTATGGGCCGCGCCCAAAACCTAAAGCCCCTTTGATCTCTGCCTACATACACAGCAAGCGTGGGAAACTTTACTTCATCGTAAGACTTGGTGTTAACTGCAAATAGCAGTAGGTACAGCCGGCCTGAGTGATGCCGGTAAAACTGAAAAGGGTGCAAAGCGTTCATTGTGTTTAGTCCTCACTAACAGTGTAGTTGTCTACGCCGGGTGTGGAGCATATAACACAATGAAGCTAACCCAGCAACAGTCGCCCGAAACTTTACAGGCTACGGCGCATTTTCTGGATAAACAAGATTATGCGTCAGAGCCCACCGCTTTAGGTTATCCCAACCAAAGCTGTTAAACTTTACACCGTCATCCCAATTCATGCTCAAGTCATGAATGGACTGTAGCTTGTTTAGAGCGATAGCAAAGTCTAAATCCGGCGATCCGATGTGACCTTTCTCACAAAGGGTCTGGGCTGACATAGGGTCACCTTCCGGGTCGTCCCAAGTCGGGTTGTACAAATCGTCGGGCATCAAAACACCCACAAAGCACTTAGCCCCGTTATCGCCTCTATACAAACATGAAGGGCCGCCAGCCTGTTGATCGGGGTTAGCCCGAACCGATCTAATCCCACCATTCAGCAAGTGGCTTACCACTGTATCCAAAGCCTGCTGCAAAGTAAAAGTAATCATACTACCTCCTTGTTTTCTTCAAACCACTTATCGAGAAGATTGTAAGCGTTGTAAGTACCGTCAGAGCCCCAGCAGTTAGGGTTGTCGTGAAGATCCTGTAGGTCAACCAAAGCTACACCGAAAATGGGTGACCCCTTGATGATTTTATTCCTCACCATAAAAGACGCGGACCAACCGTTTTCAAACTGTTCTGAATACTGGTCGTCAGGGATCATTAGGCCAACGAAGCATTTAGCCCCTCCTGCGCCACGGTAGGCACACTGGCTACGCAAGTCCTCTCGTCGAGACTGCTTACCCCCTGCTTCAAGATGGGCCTTTACAGTGTTGTATGCTTCTTCAATCGTAAAACTAATCATGCTACCTCCAAAGTATTCATATGTTCATGCCACCACTGCGGCGGCTCTCTCTTACTCCAAACTGCAAATCGGGCCTTCTCTCCCATGTAGTACGCCCTGTAGGCGTCTACTGCGTTGTCCCGTTTGTATTTGTCGGGCACCGCCTGAGCAAAAGGTGTTGCATCGTAGTTATCGAACGCTGTTTCAAGGTCCAGGCCAACGGCCCAGTCAATGACTGCTCCTGACTTGTGCACCTTACCATAACGGTGTGTGTACTCAGATGCAAGGGCCAAGCCATGAATCAGCAACCAATGATAGTTAAACAATGACTGCCGAGCCCACACAGTACATGGATGGTTGACATAGGCTTTTCTGTATGGAATATCCGTAGGGTCAATATCGAGCTTACCATCTTCACTTAAAACATGAACCGCCGAGCAAAGCATCTGCGCAGTCTCAAGTGTCATCTTTACAACATGCTTATTGCATAGCTGTCGAGCGGCAAGCTCAGGGTTTGTGTGTACTACAAAAATATTCATAGCTCTCTCCAAGTTAAAGTAGTGGGCCTTCTGGGGCTCGAACCCAGGACAATCCGGTTATGAGCCGGGTGCTCTGACCAACTGAGCTAAAGGCCCTTATTATATGTTGGGCACTCGATTACGGTGCCTTCTGTATAAGAGGGTTTCTTTCTTACTTCGACAGATCCTTCGGATGTTTCTACGATGCAAGTATTATCTTCACATCGGTCGATTACACATTTAGGCTTAATGGTTTCTGTCTTAGCTGTCAATGATGAAAACAAAAGTAGTACAAACATTTTATTCACTTAGAAGTTAGTGGGTCCAGTGGGGCTCGAACCCACGACCATCGGCTTAAAAGGCCGGTGCTCTACCAACTGAGCTATAGACCCGAAGTGGGCGAGGTGGGACTCGAACCCACAATCCCAGAGGAGGGGGATTTTAAATCCCCTGTGTCTACCATTCCACCACTCGCCCGTGGTGTCAGTCGCGATCAATCCGCTGAATGATCATAATGGTTTCGCCGTCTTCTACAATGTTGACGGGCTCCGTCCATTGTTTGTTGTCTTCTACATACTTTGTCAAGGCGGCACCCTTTAGATCGGCTGGGACCTGCAGGATGCTGGCCCCACTCAGGTAGCCGAATGTGGTGCCGTCGTCAAGGATGATTACAAAATCGTTTTCCATTTTTCTCTCCATTAAAATTAAGCACCCCGGATAGGGATCGAACCTATGACATTCGGCTTAGAAGGCCGATGCTCTATCCAACTGAGCTACCGAGGCAAAAAGGGTGTTGGTCTTGGCTACGTCAACCAACGTGGGGAACTTCGGCCAGTGAGCTTATCTCAGAAAGACTTACTCGACGTGCCTGCCGTAGATCGCTCTACACAGGTAGGTATCACATTACTGTGAGGTACATTCCCTTTGGGTATTTCAGTTTACTCTGGGCACACATTAACCGGTGTGCCAGCGGCTTTGACTGCTAACCCCCTCTCCCCCAGGAACCACCCCTCAAGGTTAGCAGCACAAGACGTTTACTGTCAGTTTGTTCCTTTAAGGTGTTGTTCAATATCGCGCTTTGTCAATCCAAAATCTTCAGAAAGAATCTGTACAATATCTTTTCTCGGCGTTCCCTCCTTTCGCATTTCTGCGGCTTCAATTCTAATCGCTGCTTTAGTTAGGAAAGTTTCGTTCAGCACAGGCATTAGGATGTTGTCCCGCTTGCCTTTTTCTCTCGCTACTTTGTAGTCCCCCGTGTCTGTAAGGTTTTTGAAAGCAAGCCTAACGTACCATCGCAGGGTAGACCGCTTCAAGCCTGCAAAAGCTTCGGGTTGTTTTTCTACCAACCCCGCGATGGCATGGTTAGTAGTAACGCCCGTAGCGTTCATCAAAGTTCTCACGGTAATAGTGGCTAATGCTACTTGCGTCATACTTACCTCAATATGTTAGCAATAGGAGAGGAGGATACTACAGGCCAGTACAAAAGCTATAAAGACCTGTAGATCCTCCCAGTAGTGGTACCACTTCACTCAGCGGCTTCAGCGGCTTGGTCGAGCAGCATACGGAGGACCTGCCCGATGTCGGTCATCCCATCGGCGTCCATGAGCTTTCGAGCGGTGTTGCCCTGAGTCTCAGTGATGGTCACACCGTTGAGGCGGAGGTTACCCCCGGCTGCAGCGGTGACATGCTTCGGCCCTGCCTTGATGAACTTGTACATGGCAAATTCATCTTCGTGGCCATCGGGAAGGGGGTTGGCGGTAAGGCGGAAACGGCTGTTGTCAGTGTCGGACATAATGTACTCCAGTACAAGTTGTGGTTGAATCCCGAATCAAGTTTTGGTTTAAGGCGTTCGGACATCGCCTCTTCTTACAAACTACACTTAACTGATTGTGATGGACTGTCAAGGTAAAAGTTGAAACTTTTTCTATCGAGTCCGGCGAGGGCTAATCCCTCACCCTATGACATTGAAATAACTTCCCAGCTACCTCAATGTCAAGGGGTGAATGTTCAGCGGTGGCAACGATAAGAGCGGTAAAACTTAAAGAACATTTTCTCTGTTGTACTCCGTAACGTATTTCAAATAGTTTTCTGCTGTAGCTTGCATAGATTGTGATGGGTCGTCTTCAATAAAGATTTTGTAACCCCCGTCTCGGGCATATCTCCAGTCTGCCAAATCTCCAGTAGCGGCGTCTTCAATCTTTGTCAATAGCGTTTTCCACTGTTGTTTTGTATAAGGCCCTCCAAAATCCTCATGGATTAGGGTTGATAGGTGAGTCTCAATAAAGGCTTGAATAACTTGATGATCGGTAGGCTCAATCATGTTGTCGCTACCATCCCAATCGACAGCTTGACTAATACGGTGGTAATCGGTCTCACCGTCAATGTCCATATCATTCTTACTCAATACTTCATCCATATGTGCGATTAAGTAATCGAAGTTTTGCTCTGATTCGACTTCCGAGTAGCAGTCAAGGTGATACTCATTCATTTCGTAGTAAATGTAATCACCGTCATTTCGTTTGTCGATCGGCTCGCCACAGTGATCGCAAGTCGGGGCACACTGTGTGCATAGGGTGTCGCCGTGTACTTTGATGAACTCGGCATAGTCCCGGCTACGGATCCACTGGTTTCGGGCCAATGGTGTGCCGTATGATTCCCCAATCCCAACCGTTTCGGCGAGGTCGCGAGTAATCCCGGCTTTCCACTGTTGGTAAGTAAAGTCGTCAACATCGGCGGTAATCGCGACTTCACAATGGACACACTGTTCAAAGACAATAGAGGCGTCGTCAATCGCGCCGGGGTCATATCCGTGATCGGCGTCGGTCTCAGGGTGGAAGCCGGAGCAGGAAGGACACCCCTTGCCGCTCAGGATGGCGTCAGCTTGACCGGGGGAGACATCCCCGTGGTAGAGGCCATATCGGTCCCAGGGCTCGCCACAGACGGTGCAGTTAATGTTAGGCATTGTACTCTCCAAGGTTAATGTTGACTATCTCATTCAATGACAATCTACAATGTTTACTCCAGATTGTCAAGGAAAAAGTTAATCAAGCTTTCAATCAGCCGAACCAATGACGGGCGGCGGCGTCCAATGAAATATGCTCTCCCAAATCCTCTACATTTTCTTTGTTAGGGTCCGGTGTTTCCTTCCTACCTAAACCAAGGCTTGACTTAGGGTAGAAGGAACCTTCATCGTAACCAGGGGTACCGCAACCCCCGATGTCTACAATCGTTGCGTATAGAATGGGGCCTGCTTGCTTTCCGCTACCCCACATAGTATTACCATCCGTTACATAGGTAGTGTCACCCTGTTTAACTGCAAAGTATCGTTTCATTATACATTCCTCATTACTGTAATACAGGCTGTCTTAGAAACGGTTAGCCCGATACGGTCAGCCAGAAGCTCCCCATGTAGATCATGAAACGCCACGGCCCCTTTCTTAATGCCATGCAGACGCTTGCATCGACGGGCTACATTATATAGGTATTCGTCGTTGATTACGTGGCTGGTTACTTCATCATGAATCCAAGGTGTTTCAGCCATTTTCAATCTCCAATTCTTTAATGGGCAGCCACCCCTTCCAACCATCATCGGCTTCTACATGTAGCCACTTTTCCCCGGAAGGGTCAAAGGCACATGGTTGAGGGGGCTTAGTTACTACAAAGTTACTGTGCTCTCTTAGCCTATTTTTTGTTCGGCTGCAAGCAAAATGTTTAGCTTTTACCTCCAGTCTCATTTTCAATCTCCTCTACAATAATAGATTGACTAAGGGTTTCACGGTACTCTTCTACATACTGTTCTACCAAGTCGGCAACCTCTTCCTCTTCGATGATACCATCGGCGGCTTGCGCCTCAAAGTAGCCATCTACATAACACTCTACATCAATACTTTCAAGGAACTCAACCAATAGCTCATGCAAGGTACAGGCGTCAATGACGTTGTTGTCGATAGGGTCGCTTGTGATTCTAAGCATTATGCCTCTCCAATAGTCTCGAATCCAAATGGTGACGGGCTAAACCAGATAGCCACACCATGATTAAAGTTGTCCTGCTTAATCTGCGTGGGTTCCTCAAACCCTTCCGGCATCTTTACAATAACACGTAGTAGATTACTGTCAAGGTATTCGGCTTGGATTTCTAATCCATGGTCAGGAAACCACGAGCAATCTTTAGCAGCCTTGACAATAGACATCAAGGCAAACCGATGGCCGCATGAATCCGATGCAGACAGTACAGCATACAAGTCGTTCATGTTATCTCTCCAATGTTGAATGGTTGTCTATCTCATTCAATGCCACAATAACCGGTTACAATCATTGTGGCAAGGAAAAAGTTAATCAACCTGTAAGTCGTCGGGTGTTTGAGGCTCCCGATACTCCCTTGTTCAGTCTAACACGTTGACCGGCTTTGTAACCGGCATCGGAATGATTAGCCCGTTTTGTCTTTGCCGTTCCAAAGGAATAGTTATCTGAGACCCACTTGTCAACCTGATTCTTACGATTGACCATAAGAGCAAAGCCTTCAGGATTTTCTTCAGGTTCCGTCTTCTTCATTTCCCGTAGCTTAGAGCGTAGCCCCGACACAGCGGACTGACGGAACTGAGCCCCCAATGTTTTGCCGTGCTTATGCCGATCTTCCCAATTGGGATTCTTACAATACCGCTTAGCCGCCTTGTCAATCTGGTTGGCGACTACGGTGTACAGATAAACTGCTACCTCACAGTCAGATTGATAGCCGTAGAAGTTAAAGATATTTGTGCCGCTGTTTTGCGCCCCCTTGATGTCAAGGTAGTAGGCGATGACAAATGCAAGGTCGCGCTTCCACTGTTGGGTTTTCTGGCCCCGGTAACGGCGCTTAGATTCATCGGTTGACAATTCATTCTTTACGAATGATACCGTCATTTTGACAAGGGGGTCAGATGGTCGATCCGACTCGGCCAACTGTTGCTCGGTTACCGCATGTTCCGTCATAAGACGGCGAGCCATGAGCATAGCCTGTTCGGATTCGTTGCCCTCGCTACCATCGGCAAGGCGCAGAAGCTTTTGGATTCGTTCAATGATCTTAGACATAGTATCACTCTCCAGTTTTAATAGCTACGTAAGTAGGCATGTATCCAAAGTTACCCTGCTTTTCATCCGGCCCGGCTGCAATAGTCCATGTTCCGTCCCAGGCTCCCTTAAAAGGTTTATTCGTTTCGATGTATGTTGTCAAGTATTCTCTAAGGGCGTCGAAGGGAGTACCAACACCCGACACCCGCATTGTCATAAAGACATCGCCTTTGAAGCCCTTAGCAGGGTTACGGTCCGCCCGCTGGACCCGATAAAAGCTATTACCGTTTCGGTCAAACTTTAGCTTGATTGTGATAGAAGGGTTAATGGCATCTGCAATATGAATCATGCTTCACTCTCCAATATTAATGTTGACTGACTATCTCATTCATTGACACTATAACATCCTAAGCTATAATGTCAAGGAAAAAGTTAATCAACCGAAAACAATCTCACCGTAACAAGCTACCTGTACAATAACATCTGCATCTTCAGCGTCAATATCTGCGCCTTCCATTGTACGGTAAACTTCTGCCCAGAACTTTTGACCCCTACTTGTCTGGGCCTTTCCATCTTTTAGCTTGCACAGCGCCGATGCAATAGCATCATTATCAATCAATGTCCAGGGTTCTTCCGGGTCTTCGCAGTCACGGACCATGGCCGTAACATTGTTTTCATCGGTGTGGTCATACTTACGGACTACGGCCCACGGGGTGCCCCCTTCAATAGCTGTAATAGTAATGCCGCTGTAAAAGTTAGAACGGTCTTCACTTCGCTTCATTGTGTCACCCCTTAATCATTCTGTTGTAATAGTCAAGCAAACCCTGATACTTTTCTTTACTGTACCCTCCTCCGTCATAATGTTGGATTACAAAAATACCACGGGGAGTAACCCCAATCCAGCGGGCTTTACGGTCGCACCAATCAAATCATACCCATTGACCGGGCCGTAGTGTGACGGCCCCCGCTGCCAGCTTATCATACAAATCATTGTCGATGTTGATAACTGGAGCAAACATGATTCACTCTCCGAGGTTAGCGTAAAACAATCTCTTCATTCGTTGACACAGTAACTTGCTACAATCACTGTGGCAAGGAAAAAATAGATTATTTTGTTTTTACTCCTACTTTAACTGCGGCACATCCCATTTCAGTCAATGCAAACTTAACCTCTTTAAGCGTTGCCCGAAGCTTGATTACTTCCGGATGTTGAGTATCTGAGGTATCACCGCCGGTCCAATGGGCGGCGAACCCTTGACCGTTAGCGAGACGATCCGACACGGCAGTTAGAATGGCGGACGCTCTTTGAATATCGTCCGAAACAGAAAACCATTGTTCGGTGGTAGGATTAACTTGCATATCACTCTCCAAAGATAATGTCACATACTTTCTGGTATTCTTCCAATGTCATATAGGGCCACCCGTCGTCTTTACTCCTTACTTCCAGTTTTGTTATAGCAAATCCTGTCTTACCGGGCTCAAAACCCAACCAGTAGATTTTACTGATTGACCATCCCGATATACGACGACGGCGGATAAAAGACCGGACAGGATCATACCGCATAGATTGTAGAACTTCTGTTCGATGGTCGGGGTAACGCAGCGGTCCCCGACGCGGGGGTCCCAGTTTTACACGGGGTAGAGTATGGGCAGGACTAATAGAAGGTACTTCTGGCCAAGACATATCACTCTCCAATAGTTTTGTAATAAAGTCAACGTAATCGTGGGGATAGCGGGAATCGAACCCGCGCTAATACGTGTTAGCTTTGCCGAGCTTTTCACTACTTAGCCTGCCCAACCCCGACAAGGGTTATGTACAATATCCCCGTAAGTGTTTTGTAATAAAGTCAATGGAACCCATCTTACACTCTACCCTTAATGGAGTGTGCTGGTATTGTCAAGGACAAAATGTAAGATGGACTCGATTGACCGTACTAAAAGGGTCGTAAAAGGTTAGACTGCAATCGAAGCAACCATACGGTCTACCAGATAACATGCGAGGGTTTCTTTATTGTTTACCTCAATCCACATACCATCATGGTCTCGGCACAAATGCCACACGCCTTCTCTTTGACTATGCGTCAAAAGCTCCAGAAGCCCGTCATAGGTTGGTGTGGTGCCGTAGTAGCCGCCGCTACAGACCGCCGTGTTTAGGGTGTGCTCGCTATGGCGGAGATCGTAGGCCCATCGGGTTAGCGTCCCTCGCCTATGGCATTGAGCGATGACATAGCCGGTATAGGCGATATCGTAGCGGTCCCCGGTCCATGTTGCACGGGGCTTAATGGATGCGGCAAGGAGGGTATGATTATTCCATCCAATGGTTTTGGTTAGGGATTCAAAGCATTGAGCAGGAGAAGGAAAAGTAATAGTCATAGGTCACTCCAAGGTTAATCACCTAACAATGTTTTCGGTAAAGTCAAAGCCTTTTCTACAGATATAACATGTTCCGTTGTTACTGTAAATCATACAGTACACTCTATACCAACGTTCCCGACCATCGGCACCTACAGCTTTAACCTTTTTGAAGGTTGGGATCTTCTTACCATAGCCGGATGCTGGGTAGCTTAGGCCCTTTAGCTGCCGTGGCAAGGGGTCGACAATGAATGGAACGGGGCCGGACTTCATATCAAGGTATTGCATGTTACTCTCCAATGGTTAACAGTTTCATTCGATGACACTATAACATCCTACATTATAATGTCAAGGAAAGAATCTATTTACATCTTTTCGTAACCATCAAACCAGTTACCCAACCTACGGG
>Ga0070747_1001876_pt1 | contig 10161 bp, 10 predicted proteins | sample VirMetDEL_Mar_31_FD_77321 | JGI IMG/M metagenome (GOLD analysis project Ga0070747, IMG submission 77321) | Aqueous microbial communities from the Delaware River and Bay under freshwater to marine salinity gradient to study organic matter... | ecosystem: Environmental > Aquatic > Marine > Coastal...
AGTGGTGTACGGAACCCCCTGTGAAGCCTGCGACAACATACGTATACCCGGCAAAATTCTTATGGTCATAGATCTGCACCAGGTCGCCACCATTCGGCGACGTGAGTTGTTGATACTGGACTACTGCGGGCATACCCGCGGGGAGTGTCGAGCTTCCAAATACTATGAGCTCGTCCTGGGATGCGTGTAGTCCTTTTGTTCCAGCCGGAAGCGTGGCCACCGAAGGGAAGGCCTTACGGCGTTCAATCTCTTTACCACGGGTGATATGTGCGTTTTTTATTTCCCGCAAGCTACCTGGGGGCGCAGTGAATTTAGTCTTTCTATCATCTAAGCCCGTTTCAAAATTCTCAATAAATAAGTAAGGCATTATCTATTAACTCTAATATGGATCCCTGGGAAAGGTGTCCGACGGTCCTGGTTCACCATCATATTGACATTAGCGTCCTTCTGCGTGTTACCTCGTAAACGGAGGTATAGCTGGCGGGCTAATTTGAGTTTATGCTCTGCATCCCCTGATTTGTCCCGTGCCAGACGTTCCGCCGCGGCATATAGGACAACGAGGTCGTCATCTAGATCTAGGGTATCTGACTCGCTAGTGAGTGTTTTGGCTCGGCTGATCCCACGGAACGTAACTACATCGCCGTTGGATACTGGAACTGGCCAGACCTCGAATTGATCTGACTCGTATACTTCCCATCTTAATGGGTGATCACGGCGTTCTCCTTCATCGGAGTTAACGGCGTTTAAGTTTTCCATGCTGATCGCATAGTCTAATCTCACCTTGAGATCTGTTCCGGCGGGGACGATAACGGGCCGCTCGGTTAGTCGGTCAAAATCAAGATCCGCAGGGAACGAGTAATAGCGCTCGCCTGCTGATAGAGTTTTAGTACGGACTATCTCTAGGTGTGGCCAATCAAAATCGGTATGTAATCGGCGGTAGGTACGACGTAATAGGGCCATAATTCCCGGCAACTCATTCAATCCGAGTTGTCGAGAACTGGCTCGCCCCGTTTCTTCACGAAAAGCGTTAATTACTTCTGCAAACTGTGTTCCACGGGGCATTTTTCTTTACTCCAAAAAGCTATCGTCGCCAGGTTTAGCGGCGGTCTTTGCACCAGACTTAGCGGCTGGTTTTGGGGTTGTTGCTTTTGCATCAGCTTTCGCTTTTGCATCGGCTTCGGCTTGTGCTTTAGCATTGGCATCCGCATCGGCTTTAGCTTGATCGGCAATGATCTTCGCGTCTGCTTCGGCTTGGTCTGCTAAGGCTTTTGCTTCTGCGGCAAGGTGCGCGGCTTCGGCATCTGCGTTAGCTTGGGCTAAGGCTAGTGCTTGTTTTTCTGCATTTTCTATCGCATCTAAACGAGCAGGATCAATCGTAAGGGGTTGCATCAGCGCTTTGTCAAACTCGGTAGCGGATAGGTCCGCCGGGATCTGGACATTAGGCCAGCCAGGAAACACCGATACTAATACCGGGCGTTGATCGGTATCACCCACGCGGGACTTACCATAAACACGCATTAGCTTTTCTTTAATTACCGCATGTGGTGTTGCGTCGATCCCATCTGCGGGCTCAGCACGTACACTATGCACACTAGACGCGCCATGTAATGCCTGTAACACCATAATTTCCGCGGCAGTTAGTTTGTCTTTGACTACAACGTGGTTGCGATCTCCACCAATATTTACGCTTGCTGTATAAAATCTCATTATTTTTCCTCAGTTTTACGCCTGTAAGGGCTAACGGAATAAGGCCCCAGGAGGTCCCAGGGCCTTACCTACGCGTTGTTACGCGATTTCTACTACCATGCTTGTGTTAGCTTGTTTCATTGACATACCGCCCGCCCAAGTCATTGACTTGTAGATAACCATTTTATCATGTGGACGTGCAGGGTTATGTTTCTTCATATCTTCGCCTTCGATAGGACGAAGCTGAATAGCTTTAGTATCAATGAAGTACGCAAATTTAGACTCACCTAAATCATCTAAGGTAGGGTCATACATAAACGTACCTAAACCACGAACAGACACTTTACCGATACCTAACTCGGTATCATCTTTGAAGCCTGTTTGTGTCAATGTGCCTTTTGCATAGGCTTCATCTTCGATAGCGTCCATAAAGGCTGAACCGCAAAGAATAAGCAAATCAGGCGTACCATAGCGGCGGAGTGTACGTACCGCTTTTTGTAAGCTACGGATCAGGTTAGACGTGGCTGTAGCTGGTGTGATAACACCGTCTGCCGCGACTGAGGTTGCTGTAGCATGCGCCGCCGTAAAAGCGACATTACGCCATAGCGGAACCGTAGCACGGTCGATACCACCAACTACACCTACTGACGGGTTTTTGGCCAAGAAGTATTGGATCCCCGGTACGTTCTTAGTAGACGCCGTACCATCTAACCACAGCATAGAGTTCATGCCTTCCGCGAAACCTTCACCCATATCCGTTAACTTAGCTTCTAAGATATTTTGGATAACGGTTAGATCACGTTGGCTGTGGTTTGTCGTACCTGCACCATTTGTATCAGTGATAGAAATACCATCTTTCAATAGCTCTTCTGTCGTCATGCTGATACCCAAATGTTGCATTTTCCAAGGGTATCGTGCTTCGGAGATTGTTACAGGGTTAACGAAAGTTAACGTGTCGTCACCTTCAAATCCTTGCAAGGTTGATTGTGTTTCAAAAACAGGGTTTACGACGATTTCGCCTTTACCACCAGGGAAAGTCTTTTGACGTGATTTTAACTCACGCAATAAAGGCTTTTGCTGGATATGCTGAGCATATAGCTTTTTCTTTTCGTAAAAATCGAACGCGGCATTAGCGACGTTTGCGAGTACTGCGGCTGATAGTGCGGCCATGATATTTAACTCCTAGCGGCTAGCTCGATTGCTTCCGCCATTGTAGCAGGTTCCTTATTGGTCTCTGCTGTTGATATTGGTGCCCCGCCCGACGATGGACCTGGTTTGATTTCACCTTTACCCATAACCCCACGAAGATGATCTGTAACTTCTTTGTGAGCTCTTTTTACCAGGGCCGTAGCTTCCGCCGCGGTCTTAGGTTGAGTCTGGTTTATCAATACCGCTAGTCTATCTCGTAACAGTGGCGCTTTCTGTGCATAATCGGGATCTGATTGCATGAGCTCAGCTTGGGTCGTGTCTGCGGCGGTCTTCATCTGATTAACCGAAGACGTTTGCTGATATTGTTGCTCTTGCGCTTGTCGTTTGCTTTCGCCCCGTGCTTGCTGTGTTTGCAAGCGGTGATTTTCGTTCCGAGTCCGTACAATTTCTTGCGCGGCCTTTTCACTCATTTCCCCGCGGTCTACTTCATCTTGCAAGTCAGCGGGTAAAATTTCCCCGGTAAACTGTTGAAGCGTCTGCATTTTAGGGGCTAGAAGTCTCATCGCTTCCGCAGGGTTAGACGCGAACAATGAAGCGATATGCAATGCTTCGGCAACGTCCGAAGTCGATAGATCATTCTCTTGCATATAGCCTGTTATGGCCGTGTACTGATCGTGCCCTTGCTTATACGTTGTCGCTTCCGCGCGCGTACTTTCTATCTGATCCTTAAGGGTGTTACGTTGATCAATTACTTTCTTGAAACGGTCGTAAGGGACTTTCTGGCCAGCGACTACGTCCTCGCCTGTGTCCTCTTCATCCTCCGCTTTAGGCTTTGGATCCGCTTCTGCTTCTTTCTTAGCAGGGTCCTTCGACGCGTCCGGGTCTGCGTCTGCTTCGGCTTTCGCCTTAGCTTCTGCGTCGGGGTCCGCTTCTTGCTCTGCTTTCTCTTCACCGTTAGCGGCTTTAGAGATAACGTCGGCAAGTGTCTCCGTATCCTGGTCTTCTACTGGTGACGACTCAGTGATGTTCTCGTCTGTTGCGGTAGACGTGGCCGCACTACGGGTAACGTCTTCGTTCTCTGTTGGTGCTGGCGTTGCACCTAGATCCGTTTTAACGGTCATATACGCCTCCTGAATTATTTAACAAAAATTGTAGCCCTTTCTAAGACTTACTTCAACTATCTATTGGGATCCATGACGCGGGGCTGTTCTGGCATCCTCGGCCCCAAGTTGGTATCCCCCTGATTTACTGCGGTTTTACTAGCCCCTTCGGGCCCTTGCTGGTTAGGATCGGTCGCCGCGTCCCCGGTGCTGACTTGCGACTGTCCATTTTGAGAAATAACAGACGGTAGGTTGGCATCGTACATTTCGTCGATATCCATTCTATCGTCTAGGCGTTCCATTAGTTTCTCAGCTAATTTTTTAGGTTTTAGTCCTGGGATCTGCAATAGGAATGGCATGATCCTTTCCATATTTTGGATCTCGGCCGCTTTATTAGGACGACCTGAACTACCTGCTCGGACCTCGAGCCATAGATCACGCGCGACGTCAGGGCCCGATAATTCTGGCCATACCGCGCCACGACCTGCGATCTCGACGACAAGCTCCGTCGACATTTCCGTAAATAACATGTGCGAGGCTGACTTAGTGATATCAGATAGAAAATCATCTAGGTCATCGATATTACTGCCGATTGACGATAGCCGTGCTGATTCGCCTATAGAGGACTCCGTAGCAGACGCACCACTCGATCCACCTAGGACCGCTTCTTGTGATCCTACTGATTTGAGCAAGTCATCATCTAGCGGACCTGTTTCGTACTGGTTAGGATCTAATGGCGACGTCGGGATAGGCTGTATGATCCGGCGTATATCGTCCTGTTCTGCTAGGCCGTTAAGCTCTACTACGTCATGCGCCTGGCGATTCTGTAGTTTGCTTTTATCTTCTTCGTCCAATCGGCCTCGAGAGGCGACGTGTCCGGGCCGTGCCGCGTCTCGGTGTTCTCGGACCCGTTGCCGCATGAGGTTACGTTCTACCTGCATTGGTTTAATCAACGATACGTCAGATGGTGGATACACGCCTTTTTCTTCTTCGATTGAGTTAAATATCAATGTAAAGAAAGGCCAAAACCGCTCGAGTTTAATCGAGGGGGTTTTTGGTGCGACAAGATAATCCGGGTAGCCTTCGCATACTGTGTACGTCTGGCCGTGATGTTTATCCCATATTTCATAGACTTTCGCATGTGTATCTTTGACTTGATCTACAGGCTGATTTTCGGAGGCTTCTTCTGTGAACTCTGCCCCCTGGTCGTCGTGCTTAAGAAATTTATCGTCAATATCTACTTTGTACGTTTCTTGGATCTGCCGTGCGGTTAGCAAAAATTCTTGTGCCACCCAGCGCGCACCCAAAAATCCGTCCAGGTCATAACACGCTGGATCGACAATAATGCTCGTACTCTTGGGGTAGTCGAAGTCCAGACCCTCCCGCATGAATACCTCGGGGTCGCTTTGTAGTTTAGTCGTCAAATCCTTTAGGTCGCTTAGCTCGGCGCTTTCTTCCGAGTAATGCGCTTCGTCTTCCTGGGCTTCGGCCTGCATCGCTTCCAGGGCCGCTACCTGTTCCGTAAGATCGGTAACTCGTGTCGCGTCTTCTGGTCTGGGTTCATTAAATCGATGATAGCCTAATTTAACATAGCCCACCCCGGTAGTTAGCGCGCGGAGTACTAAATGTTTCATGCTACGCTTGAACGGGGGGATCTGCTCGCCGATTTGATGGCGCCACACGATTTCCAGGGTTTTACCCATCGCCGTGATCTTGGTCCGATACTTAGATCCGATCTGATAGTCTTCGATTAGTAGTTTAGCCTGCTCTACCATCTGCATCATGGCCGGATCCATAGGGGGCGGTTGTATTCCCTGGGCCGCCATTTGTTGCATTTGCATCTGCATTTGTTGCATCTGCATGAGGGATTGCTGGGCCTGCATTACCGTATCCATATTACCGTCATAGATTGTAAAATCTAAGGTCTCACGTCGCTTGGCAACGGCGGTCGGATTCTTGGCATATAACGCCGCTTCTCGCTGGCGGAGGTGTCGTAAAACCACGTTAGCAATATAGCGGGTCTCTTTGTCCTTACTATCTTTTTGACCAGGCCATTGAATACCCCGGGCAAATTTCATGTTATCACGCATATCATTAAACGTATCTTGCCAATGCGTCTTAGCTTTTGTCACCCATTTGATCCGCGCTTCTACTTGCTGGCGGTTAGGGTTCGACTCTTCTTCGAGGGTTTCCTCAGAAAGGCCGTCGTTTTCTATATTTTCGTTGTCCATTTCCATTAGCGTAGATACCTCTCTTGATATTCTGTATGGGAGTTATCCCCCCGGATCCGTTCGCTGGTCTGTAAAATCCACTCTAGTGAACCAGACTTAGCCGTCTTTTTAGCCTTGCCTTGGTCCGCAGAGGCGTTTATATGTAGGTGCAATCCTATACCAATCCAGGCGAGGAAGTCGACAAAATCATCATGCGCGCCATTCGGGAAGTTAAGTAACTGGTCGACGGCTTCTGCGTACCATGGCGCAAAGGCGGGCAAATGCACCCTACCCATACTCATTCGCGCCTGAATAGGTTGCGCGCGTGTTTGCTTGTCTTTAACCGGGGTCTTTTCTACGATGTTGGTGTAGACCTCTTCCTCTCGCATGCGCTTCCGCAAGAAGGGGCCGATTGATTGTGATATGTGGCCTTTTTCTGCCCACCAGGCTAGCGGCTTATAGGTCTGCATTAATACGATCATTGCTTCTACCTGGTCCTCAGCGTCTAATTGAGCCCATACCAGGTCTGGCAGGATCCAAATATCACCGTCACTATCGACACCTACAGCCCCCATGCACGTACTATCTCGATTCTGTGCGCGGGATACTGCGTGATCGGACGCGGCGTAATACCTAAGATTACGGGGCAGATCTCGGTTTTGGTAGGTTAGGATCTGACTCTTTTTGAAAAAGTTACCTTCCGGCGGTGCTGGCTTGCCCATAAATAACGCGGCGAAACCTGCGGGATCTAACTCTCTAAAACTTTCCAGGAAGGTTCTCGGTGTACGTTCTTCCCAAAGGACCTCGCCTACTTCACGACCCAATGGATCGTTTTCCTCAGCAAAGGCCGGGATATTGACGACGACCCAATGGTCCGCTTGTTTTTGTGTTGTATATCCCAGGTCCGGGTTGGTGAGTCGTCCGACGAGGTCATCTTCGGCCCAGCGTGTCATTGTGACGATGACGGCACCACCAACACCCATAACCCGAGACATACAATCCTTGCTAAACCATTCCCAGATCGCGTCCTTCCGGGATTTAGACCGGGCCTCTTCGGAGTTCTTAATCGGATCATCGATGATAAGCAAGTCTGCTCCACGACCCGTTAAAGGACCGCCCGCGCCTGTAAATACCAGGGTCCCACCAGCTACGGTCTGTAGACGATCTGCGGCCTGGCTATTTTTTCGTAAACTAGTTGCTGGGAATACCTGGCTGTAAAAAGGTGACTTCATGGTCTCGCGTACTTCGCGACCAAAATCTTTTGCCAAGTCTTCACCATACGACGTTGTTATGATTGATTTGTAGGGATCTTTACCTGCGACCCAGGCGGGGAGCTTACGTGATACAAGTTCTGATTTACCGACACGGGGCTGAACGCTGATAATTAGGCGAAGGGTTTTACCTGCTACCACGTCCTCGAGTTTGCTCGCAATTAGGCTGTGTACTTTCCGTCGGGTATACCGGGATTTTGTGGCATCGTCGGGGTGTGCTGGATCTGGCATGCTCATTTCGGTGAAGTCTAATAAGCTCGTCCGGGCTGATTGGATCGTGCGTAATCTGTGGGCCGCGAAGATCTGTTTACGCAAAGCCTCTATTTGTTGTCGTACTGCCGCAGGAAGTTGATCTAACTCCTTTTGCGGCATACTCAATAATTGTTCAGCGATATCACTCACTTAGTTATTAAACCATTTCATTACTGCGTCTCCAGCCACTGTGATCGCTTCGTCTGCTTCGACGATGGCCAGATAGATCCAGTTTCGTAAGATAACCCAGGCCGCGCCCATGAATATAAAAAAGCTAATAAGTCGTTTCATCGCCCCGCCTACCTTGGTGCCTACTTCAACGGCGGTCACGCCTGTAGACCACACCGATAATACACCTTCCATGCGCTCCGCCTGGTGCTCTGTTGTTAGGGTGAGTTGCGTTACCGCACGGGTGTTCTCGCGGTGACAATCTATAAGAACCTGGTGCGTTTTTAGAAAGTCATTCCGCCACGCGTTTTCTTTTTCCCGGAAGTCTTTGAACTCCTGGCGGTGTAGATCTATGTCGGAAGTATGTTGATTAATAATGACGGCGTGCCCCTCTGTTACTTCGGTTAGGCGCTCTATCTGCTCGAGTAAGGTCTCGTTTGGTTGAGGTATTGGCATATTACTCTCCTACTTTAGTTGAGAGGTTTATGCTCCCCGCCCACGCCTGTAAGTCGATCAAGCGGTCCCTCGTTGCATTACACGTCATTGAGTTATAGGTGGACACTCGGAGGACGTCTACATCATCCACGATAGCGCTATCCAGGGTCCGAAGCATCAGCGGTGGTACCATCAGACTTGCCGGCGGACGAGGTGTCTCCGGGGACACGACCAGAGGCCGCGGCGTTGAAGGTGCGCACCCACTCAGCAGAAAAAATGCACTTACCAGCGCTAGGATCCTGAACATATTCTATAACTCCATTATTGACGTATTCTGTAACGACTTCACGCTTTCTATTTTTTAGTTGGTGGACCTGGGCTGTTGCCTGGGCCACCCGCGTATTATACAGGTCTATTGTATTCTTCTGATCTAAGCTAGCTACGTGTGCCTGCCAGGCCTCGTTCTCCATCTGTGTGATCTCAAGGGTGTGTCGGGTATCTAATACCTTCCACGTCGCCCCTGCGCTTAATAAAGCCGCTACGATGGTGGATATAGCTAGATTATATATCATTTAGCCTGCTCCCATTTAGTCTGAACCGCTTTAGCAAATGCGCTACCCGTTATCATACCCGGCCCCGTTGTCACCATTATGGCCGCGTCAGGGAGCGTCATAAACGCCGCCACTATTCCCGCAAGGGTTAACACCACGCCTAATATGACGGATGTAAAATAGCCGAAGCGCATCATAGATGGTTTACCTTCTACGCCTTTAATCGGGGTGCTAAATATAGAGCTCATTTTAGCTGTCTCAGATATTCATTAGGATCCACGACTTTTCCTTTCAGCTTAACTTCAAAATGAAAGTGCGGGGTTATGTTGGGGTAGCGTTTACCGAGATCTTGCAGGGTGCCGATAACCTGGCCTGCGTTTATTTCATCCCCCTTTTCTACACCAGGGTTTATATAAAAATATCGGACGTCTAAGCCTTTGAGATCGGTTATTTGAACATAGCGATATGACAAGTCATCGCCATAGGGGTAGCCAATTTTTGTTACCTTTCCCGCCGAAACTGCATGTACTTGTGGCATGAAATCAATTCCTTGGTGAGTATGTGTGCCGCGAGGCGCCCCAAAAGACCCATTGCCGTAATCATCCTGGGTCCGTAGTGTTGCTGACATTTTAATCATGTAAATATTCCTTGGGAAGCTGAGACCTGATCTGCTCTGATACGTACGCGCTTTTACAATGACTGTCTTGCCAGAAAAATAAAAGGTCTATTGCCCTATACTGCCACGGCCAGCCTACGTTCCTTAACCTGTACGACCTCGCCGAAATAGACTCGTCCGCAAAACCCCATATTTTTACCCCGGAAGTAGTCTCATAAAACAAAGTATTGACGGTCTGGTCAATCGCTATAAGGGTCTGTCTCATGCGCTTTTGACCTTTTGTTGTACTAGGTCCACCAGCATAGGAATAGTTGTGGCCTGGGATATTTCTTTACCCTGGATCTGTATGCCCATCCGGTCTTCTATCAATATCACCGCGGATACAATACTCAGCGAGTCTATCCCAACCGCGTCATATCTAGTTTGGCTCGCGACATACTCAGGGGGGCTTTCGTTAGATGACTCCTCTGATAGGGCCTTATATACGATATGGGCTATCACAGGGCTTCGACTTCCGCAATAGTCGTTGCGGCGTCAATTTGCGCTTTAATGGCCCAAGTATTTTGATAAACCCCTTCCATATGTAACGTTAAGTCTAGTGCCATCTGTTTGAAGTCCGCCGCCGGTATGGCTACTAGCATATTTGTTTTAAGCTTCCATCCTACCATTGTTATAGAAGGATCCAACACCAACTGAACCGCTTTGGCCGCCACGTTAGCTCGC
>Ga0070747_1001881_pt1 | contig 10147 bp, 11 predicted proteins | sample VirMetDEL_Mar_31_FD_77321 | JGI IMG/M metagenome (GOLD analysis project Ga0070747, IMG submission 77321) | Aqueous microbial communities from the Delaware River and Bay under freshwater to marine salinity gradient to study organic matter... | ecosystem: Environmental > Aquatic > Marine > Coastal...
CTAAAGGATGGTGATTGGAAAAGTGCCTATCATTTGGCTTCTATGCTTACAAGTGATGTGAATTTCACTGACGATATGCTTTCTACTATGAAAACGGACATAGGAAGTTATATTTCAACAAACTATACATGGTAAGGAGATAAAATGGAAAATCCAATAAGAATAGAAAACTTCAAATACGAAGGTGTTAAGATGGACTTGGCTGAGGTTGACTTAGTGTCATGTTGGTCTAACACTAACGGAAGTGCAACAACACACCATGAAGTTTCAAGTGTCGAAACAATTGATGGTAAAGAGGTGGTTAAACTACAGAAGGGGTATAATCTACCATTCGAGTATAAAGGTGGAAACATCTTTGAAGAGGGTTTTGCAGCTATCGTAGCATTGGTGACAGACCCTAACACTTAATGGCACAATCTGTAATTGATAGTGCAATGGCAGTGGGGGGAGTACCCCCTGTTGCCGATTTAGGCTCATTAAAGACGATGGTGTATTCACTATTCGGATTTTATGTTCTTGTACCTCTATTCCAATTAGTAAAAGCAAAACTTACAAAAGACCCTGTAGTAGAGGAGCTTAAAAAGCTTGGTGTTGCAATGGTTGATTACAGCAAGAGAACTGACGAAACCTCAACTAACATAATCTTATCTCTTGAGGGTATTCACGAATATCAACTACAAATGATTAAGAAAGTAAATGATTCAATTAAGTATGGTTTATCAGACGAAACACTAACTATTAAGACTTTTAGCACAGCTCTTCAATACTCTATGCTTAGAATGATTAGTATGTACCATGAGAGAATTAGGAAGAACAATATTAAAGATAGACCTCTTATTTTGGGTAGATATCATAGAGGTGGCTCTAGGGTTAGTGGTGAATTATATGTAGCACTAAATGGCCATACTTGTGTGGTTAATGGAAGAAAACTCTCTGGGTTCTTGAATAATAATGGTGCGGATGTATTATTTGGTAGAATAGCAGAAGAGTTATTCAATAATCATGTGAAAAGAGCCACGGATGGTCATCAAGAGCTAAATGAAGAAGATATTGAGAGCGCTTTAGAAAGATTCTCTAGTATAGTTCTTGGTGGAGTTAAGAGATGGATTCATAATGATAAACTCACATTAAATAAGCAGTGGGATAAGATGGACGAGAAAATTAAGTTTATATTAGATAGCGATGAAATAGAATTTCTATAGGAGTGGTTATGGTAGTTGATAGAATAGAGGATGGTTTGTGGAAGTTGGATGAACCCTACACACCAACAGTTTTCCCAGATATTACGATTCCGAAGGGTTTCGTGTGGAATGGTGCTTCAATCCCTAAAATAGCTCGATTCATTCTTTCTAATGAGGAGTTGGGTGTCCTGGAGGCTAGTTGCGCTCATGATTTGTTGTATGCTAATGGTGGTAGAGTTAATTACGAGTTAAAACTAACAAGAAAGCAAGTTGATACTATTTTCGAGCATGAGTTGAAATTCTATGGAATTGATTCAACTAGAGCTTATTTAGCATATAAAGCAGTAAGAATGTTTGGTGGGAGTCATTGGAATGCTTAATTATTTTACGGAAAACGAACAATCATGTAATTGCTGTGGTGAAGGTAGCTTGGAAGATGTCTTCTTAGGTAAAATCAACCAGGCTAGAAGAAATGCAGATATACCATTCAATGTGAATAGGGCTTTTAGTTGTGTCGAGCATAACCTTAAAGTTGGAGGCTCACCCACTTCTTCACATCCAAAAGGTATGGCTATTGACATACATTGTACAAGTTCAATTAAAAGGTATATCATCATTAATGCACTACTACTAAGTGGGATAACTAGAATCGGAGTTTACAAGAATTTTATCCATGCAGACTACGACCTAGATAAACCACAAAATGTAATTTGGTATAAATAAAAAAGGCTCTCTTGATTGAGGGCTTTATCCATTTATGATATTTTTTCAACTTCTTCCCAATACCTGTCAGATGCTTCTTTTTCTGTTTTAAATTGTCCTAAATGCCTAGTCTTTCCGTTCACTTTTATATAAGACCTCCAGGTGTCACTATTGCCACGCTTACTAGCGCCTACAAGCATACCTTTACGATGCCTACTTAGGTTTTGATTATTCTCCCTACTAGTAACCACTCTCAGGTTCTCCAATCTATTATCTGTTCTATCTCCATTTATATGGTCTATAATACCCTCGCCTAGATTAAACGCTAACTGTACTAATTTGTGTACATCTACGGTTTTCTTGGAACTTCCATTATATAACATAACCGAAGGATACCCCATTCTCAAGCCAGCTTTTAGTGTTTTGCCATTAAGACTTATTCTAAATGATTTCACATTTCCCAAATTGGATACTTGATAAAGATTCTCATAACTAACAATATCTCGCCATGTTTCTTCCATATTAACTCCTCAGTTAATCACCGATTAAAAATAAAGAGCAGGTATTCGGTAAAATACTTTTCGGATTCAAACCTAGCTCTTACTTTAAATATAGTTAATTACATGTAAATCCATTCATCCTTATTAATAATTGTTTTGGCTTGTATTAATTTACCAAAGCTATTCCCATCGCCCCTTTTGAAAGTCCAGTCTAAGTCTTCTTGTCTTGTTGCCTCAGACTCTCTACCCTTGTAACCCCTTGAAACTTCGGCACATAGGTAGCGTAAGCAGTCAATACCATCATCATGAATATCTTTAGGTTTATTAGTGTCTGTACCATCCCTCTTGACTGACCACTCCCAATTACTCAACTCCCAAATCAGCTTTTTACAAACAGAAGATATTTGCACTGTATGTTTCATGAATCTACTAGCGAGCATACCTAAACTACCATCTGTAAGGCTAAGGCCATTATGTTTGTAGGTTTTACTCCATTTTATACCATGCTCACGATATACATTAGCAACAGAATTAACCCCTGTTTCATTAAAAATGGCACTATCGGCAAGCCATGTTTCAGGTATTTTGGGTAGTTTATTCTTAATAGCATGAATATCCCTGGCAATCTCTGGTACGGAGGTTTTTTCCCATCTTCTTTCTCCAAGCACATAAACCATATCTTTTGTGATATCATAAGCACACCAAAGTAGTACAGATGGGTGAGAGTAACCGTGGTCAAGAATAAAGTAAGTTGGTAGTGTGAGTTCAGCTTTTACATTAGCAAATACATGGCCTCCACCTTCCATTGGGTCAAACATATCAAATACAAGACCATCTCTTGACATTAATACATCTTCTGGTTTTTGTGGGAACTGAGATAAGAAGTCAGCCTCACTTGGGTAAAGCTCCTTCTCTTGCTCTAACCATTCATCTGTTCTATTAGGGTCAGATTTAGCATTTAGGAAGAAGAACTCGGTGCTAGGCATTTTACCCGCAATACTCTTCTCAACCATCTTATTGAAGTAGCTACCTCTTTTAGCAGTACCAAAATAAACAACTTTACCACCTGATTTTTCAACTGTAGCACCAACATTGGTAACAACTTCTGCAAGTCCACCTTTTGAGGCATTATTACCATCGACAAGACCAGCTTCATCCGATAAAACATAAGATGCCACATAACCAGCACTACCACTACCCGTAGCAGGCAAAGCACCTGTAAAACTACCTGTGGAAATAGTGAATCTATTAGCACTATCTTTAACAATAGCAGGCCAAGTAATTCCATCTATTCTTGGTAGCTTTTTATAGATACTAGATACTTTAAATTCAAGAAAATACTTTGCAGCATCATCATCTTTCGAGATAACGAGTCCTTGAGAACCCTCAACTTTAAGCATCATATAAATACAATACAATCCTGCTATTGTAGATATACCAAGCTGTCTAGCTTTCAAACAAAGTCCTTTTGTCCAATTACCATCCAGCCAATTAACAAACCCTCTTTGAGCATCCCAAAGTTCTAATTTGTCAACCACCCTAGTTTCTGCATCCTCAATAACTCCGAAAACATCTAAAAATTCCTCGAAGGTCATGCCTTTAACTAAGTCAGCTACACTTTTAGCCATTCTTTTCAGCTTTTTTCTTAGCAATTAGTGCGTTTACAGCATCAAAAGCATCACTATCAACTCCACCACTTAATTCAACAACTTGCTTACTTTGTTGTGCAATTACGAATGGCATCATTTTAGTTACAGCACCTAAACCTGTACGCATTTGGTCATGGTCGCCACTTGTTACAAGACCTAAAGATGCAGCACAAGACGCTTCAATTAACTCTGGCATAGATTCGCTTAGTATTTGTTCGATTGTTTTTTTACTCATTTTATTTATCTTTCTTAAAAAGGAGGCTTTAATGCCTAAATTATCGCAAAATTGGAATGTAGTAACATACTCCATGAAAATAAATCAGAAGGCTCACAAGACTATTGTACAGGGTTGGATTGAAGAATATCGTGAGAAGATACTTTTGATTGACGAACTAGCGATAGATATTAGAGAGGATAAGTATATTGAGAATGATTGGAATTTAGCCTATAAAATAAGTGAGCTAATGCCTCTTTATGGAGCTAGACAATGTAATGTGGTTGGTATTGAAGAAGAAGACGATATAAAGCAATATTGGGTTATGGGATTACACCTTTTAATATCTAAAACTAGAGAGAAAGACCAAGTATTTGATAGGAAGAAATTTCATGCAGGGGGAATACTATCTATTGGCGTTTACAGAATGATAGATGTTCTCAGAAGATGTAAAGTGTCAAAGTTTGTTAAAAAGAAAAAATGCCCTTCATGTGAAGAGCTTGCTATGATACCACTATCTAAAAAGAAAAGAAAATGCCCTGCTTGTTATGAATTAAACAAAGAAGTCACTCGACCTGTTACAGTTTCATTTGCAGAGTTGAAAGAATCAGCAGATATGAGTTACAAACTTTTTGATTATATCGATATACTAGGGGCAGATAATGTGTTACAATTCCTACCCCCAGCACAAGATACAGCCGAAAACAAATTAGCAGAGTGTGATTAACCCCTAATCTCAACTACTTCTGTATCAGCATCTTTTAGTACAAGTTCACCACTCACACCCATATCAATTCTAGTGATTGCAACTCTTTTTTGAACTTGCTTAACAGAGTTTAAATCCCATGTATCAACACGAATATAATCGTTATTACTAACAACACTTGGCCTAGATTGAGTAGAGCCAAACGCTGTATTTATATTTACACCTCCAGAAGCAAGAGCAGTCCTTAAAAGACGCTCAAGCTCTATTGTGTACGCTCTCATTTCTGGGCCAGCTTTTCTTGACATATTGTGAAGAGCTGTGAACGCAGGAATATTAGCCATTTTCTTCTCCGATAAGAGTTAATTCTTCAATCTCACTCTTGGTTATCATGTTCTCCCAACCTTCATCACCTATCATCATAAGGAGGGCGTAAATAGCAGGGGCATCCATACTTTTAACTATTGTATGTTCTGCATCCTCACCATTAGCCCAATCAATGTAAGAAATACCACCAATATAAACATCAAATGGTCTATTCCTAATAGGGTCTGAATTTGAGTAAATGGAAAGGAATCCACTATCGTGAACCCCCAACACCTCGAACTCAATCCTACCATTTATGAGTTCAAAGTGCATCCCTAGGTCTAACTTGTTTAAAAGGTCACATAATAATGCAAGCTCCATAACTACCTCCTATTTAGGGTCGTATTCAATGTGAATATGTTCATTAGGTGTCCCAACACCCTCTAACACTACATCAAATTCTCCCCCCATTTGCTTTTTGAGTTTATTTGAAAGAGCATTTAATTTAGTAGCTGTTTCATCCTTGCTCAATTTAGCAAACATATCTTTTGAACGGAAGTCTATTCCATTTCCTTCATAATGCTTACTACCTTTCATGTGCTTACTATCTTTGCCAGAAGTCACAGTTGGCTCATAACCACCACCTACAAAACCAGATATAATACCACTAGCTTTAGTGGCTGCACTCTTCATTTTAGGAGAGAGGGAATCAACATCTACATTACCACTCTTAATCTTTAAAGCTTTTTCCTTTGCAGTTAGCTCAGGAACATCAGTATCATCAACAACTAATTTACTATCCTCATAGGCTCCCTCAACTTGACCTTTTGGAAACTCCCTAGTGAAGTTGTGTAGAGCTGATTTAAGTAATCCTTTTCCAGCCCTAACTTTATTACCTGTTTTCAATCTAATCAACTCATAAATTTCTTTATAAACATTAGAGTTTACATTATTATAATACTGCTTCAACCTATCCATCTTGATTATTAGCTTTTGAGCAACGATAGCATCTTTCGACTTCATCAACTGTTTTGCTGTGTCTTCAATCTGCCTACCCAAAACCCTAGATACTTTCGATGCATCACTAAACTTACCCTCTGGAAGCTTTGCAGACTTCAAGCCCTCAGAAATCCTTTTGATACTGTTAGCAAATTTATTTATCTCCGCAGTATGGTTATGAATCTTATTAGGGTTACTAAGTTCTTCATAAGCACCATTAAACCAAGTTTGAAGTTTAGCTGTATCAACCTCGCCATTCCTCTTAATCATGTTCTTTATGTTAAAGTTAGATGTGGCAGTAGAGACATCTTTACCTAGTTGATATGTTTTGGCAGCATCTTCACTAACCTTAGAAATCTCTTTGTCTATTTGGTCGTGAATACCTTGCCTAACCATATCTAGTTTTTTATCAGATATCCTTGGTGCTTGCCCCAAATCACTCTGTTTTTTAGCTTCATAGATATCATCAGCCACTTTCCTTTCAGCTTGTCTAGCAGACCTTAATGTTGGAGTTGTTACACCACTTTCACCCTCAAGGCCACCACGCTTAAATCTCTTCTCCCTAAGTAACATTTTCTTTTCTTCTGGCGTACCTGTCTTCCTTACATAAGACGAGAAATCTTCACCATCAGCGCTTTTTGAAGAGTATTCAGCTTCAATTTCAGCACCATTTTTACCGCTTATTGGAGTTGGGCTATCACCAACGCTCTGTGTAGATGATGCAGACTCTCTAGGTATTTCAGTAGCATCAAGTTCTTCACCAGTTTGTTCGATATACTCTTTCTTTTTAGCTTCTAAATTCTCATAGCCCTTCTTTAGCTCTTTACCTTTCTTAGAGGATAGCTTTATATCCAAAGTTGAAGCACCTCTAAGTTCATCAAAATACTTATTGAACTCGTCCATCAACTTCTGCCTAGATTCAGTAGTTCCGTAAACACCACCTTCATCACTAGCCTGCTTCTTGATTCTATTAGCGACTCCACTTTTAACCTTAAATAACATTTCTCTAGGAGATAAGCCACTTGGAATGTCAGAAGATACATCTAAAATCATACCTGTTAATTGGTCGGCAGTTTTATTCGACTTAAGAAGTTTAGGGATAAACTCACGCTTGAACTCGTCAGCTACAGCCTCAGCAGTTAATGGTTGATTTCCAGCCCTCATTCGCTTAATGATGTCATTCATGTTCTTTTTACTTAGAGCAAATGGCCTTAAATCAGGAGAAAGGTCTTTTGCGAGTGCATCTGTCATCTTCTGAACGCCTGTGCCACGAGTCTTATTTATAATTGGAACTATTGTGGAAAGACCACCACCCATTGCAGCGAAAATTGCGTTCATTGCGTTATCATCTAAATCACCATCTTTTGTAAGCTCAGTACCTACATAAGCTCCTGTTGGGAGGGCTTCTTTTGAACCTTCTCTAACAACATTTGTAAACAACTTATCACCTGTAGATGCTGTTTTTGCATTAAGCATTTTCTCTGCTGCTTGTAACTCCTCATTAGAGCCTGGGATATCTATTACATCTGCACCACGCTTGTACTTCTCATAAGCTTTACCACCGAACCGCTTTGGTAATTCATCAACCATGCTACCTATTTTGGCAGCCGTTTTTCTTCCGATACTTTTAGCAACTGCCTTTCCTGTTAGTTTAGCTACACCTGTTATTGGAGTTGTTGTAGAAAGAATACCCTGTGCTATTTGCTCTTCATCAGTTCTAAGACTACTTGGGGCAGTTGCAGAAGCTAAGAAATCCACATCATCCTTAACAGAGCGAACACCAGCAGTGGCTAACCTACCAAAACCCTCCATAGCGTCAACACCACCTTGAAATGTTGTAGCCAAAGCCCCCTCTGCATCATAAGCATTTGGAAAGGCAACCCTACCTGCTGTTTCCCACCCAGACATATTCCTAGAATCATAAAGCTCTTGTTGCCCCTTTATCTTCATAACATCGTCAAGCCTATGGTATAGCTTATTTAGGCTCTTGGAGGTCTTGTCACCCAAAGCACTAGATATACCTTCTGAGTTGAAGTTACCTTGTTCATCATAAAACATAGCGTTAGACATTATTTTAGATTTAAAATGCTCTTTCATTTTTGGAGATACATCTTTGAAATCATCACCATCTATAATAGAAGCTTGTTTCCTGAGTTTCTTCAAGAAGTCCTCTGCCAATAAAGAGGCATCTATCTTAGAGTCTTCGTCTGCATCCTTATAATGGTCTTCAATAGCAACGAAAATATAATCTTGTATATTGTTTTCATCCTTAAACATATCATCATTATATAGACTTGCTAACTCCTTCTTAACCCCATCGTTCAAACCTACATTCTTAATAGGCTCAATCTTTGGTGCTTCGACAGGAGCTTCTTGTGGCTTTTGAGTTCCAAATCCACCGCCTGCTATTTGAGAATATCCAGCCATTATTTACCTTCTCCTAGCTTAGCTTTTCTTCTTGCAGCCATTTCAGTCCTTCTTTGCGCCAATGTCTTTGGCTGTGTAGGCGTTGGGCTTCCATCTTGATTATCAGTAGTGGTTTCATTCTCAGAAGGGTTCACAAATTCAGTCATAATATTCATCAGCCCACTTTTAGCTTTGCCTGTTTGAGTTTTTAACGCCTTACCAATTTCTTTAGAATTTATCGCTGAGTAATCTTCTGGGTTATAAGTTATAGCACTACCGAACTCTGGAACTTTAATATAACCAAGAGTATCTTTTAACTTAGATAAGCCTTCGTCCGTAAGAGAAGCTTTATTTGCCTTTAACAATAAATCTCTTCTAGTGTTCATATCGCCAACTAAATCATTCAAGCCATTGATTACTTGTTGAGGAGCGAACTTACTATTGTCTTGTAATGAAGCTTTCTTAACCAAATCATCAAGATTAATTTTCTCTGCATCACCTGGGATTATACCAGAGATAAAGTCTTCCAATCCAAACTGTCTTAATGCTCTTTGCGCTTCTTGACTTGTAACTGCTGCCCCTGATAGGCTCTTTATGTAGGAGTTCAAGAAGCCCATAAATGTCGCTTGTTGCTCCTTAGCTTTCATCCTCTCCGCATATTCAGGAGTGCCTGGCTTTATTTCAGAATCAATTACCACATTGCCAAACTCAGAAAGGTATTTAGGCGTAAACCCAACTAATTCGTACTGGCCATTCTCGTTTAGGTTATTTTCATCCCATTGCTCTTTAAGGTTCACCAATGAAGCCGACTCAATTGCTATTTTCTTAGCATCACCAATAGCCTTAGTGAATAAGTTCTGTCCCGCCTTGGTCTCACCCCTCTCAGCCATTCTACCTGTTTGGTCATCTTGATACTCGCCCTTTAGCTCGTGTTTCTTATTCAAATACTGCATACGCTGTTCAAAAGTCATATATCTAGTAGCTTTGTCACTTTGAAGGCCAAACATATCTTCGACACGCTTCATAATAGCAGTTCTTGTAGCCTCATCTTCTGACTCAGCAGCTTCTAATTGTAGCTTTTGAACAAGTTTGTTAATAGCCTCTTGTCTTTGAGCAGGTTCTTTGATTTGTTTAATCTCCACAATGTCTGGGCCAACTCTGCCTTGAATAAACTCAATAGCCTTTTGGTCGGCTCTTCTTGTAGGTAGGGTTTTACCAAGCATCATTCTAGCTTTTTCATTACCTTCTGGAGTACCGATTTGACCACCAATTAGTGTAGATTCCGTTTCAGAAAGGAGTCCTGTTTGTGAAGCCTCTTGCAATACCTTACTCAAAGTGTCAGAAGAATTAAGGTTGTTAGATTCTTGAACAACTTTACCAAGTGCAGGAGCGGTTGCTTGAGCAATACCTGGGATAGCACCCATACCTGTTGGGATTGCCTCTGCTTGCTGTGTATATCTATCTTCTTTTTGTCTTGCTTCACTTTC
>Ga0070747_1001882_pt1 | contig 10145 bp, 7 predicted proteins | sample VirMetDEL_Mar_31_FD_77321 | JGI IMG/M metagenome (GOLD analysis project Ga0070747, IMG submission 77321) | Aqueous microbial communities from the Delaware River and Bay under freshwater to marine salinity gradient to study organic matter... | ecosystem: Environmental > Aquatic > Marine > Coastal ...
TGCACAAATTTGTCCCGGGGAATTTCCGGAATTTCCGGGAATTTCCGGGAATTTCCGGAATTTCGTCAAAATCGGTCCAAAAAAGCACTGTTTTTTTATACATTTATAAGCGATTACAGCCTGAAAATCAGAAAAAACCCCGAATTTTCCCGCGGGAATTTCCGGGGAATTTCCGGGAATTTCCGGGATTTCCCGAAATTTTCCGGGATTTCTCGAATTTTAGAAAAAAACATATACTTCCCACTTTCGGTAAGTTTATAAAATGCATACGATTATATAAAAACAAAGCGTACATGCCTATAATACTTACACGTGATTTTAAGCAGTAAATTATTAAAACCTGACTGACAGTACATACCTGCAACGATACACTTCATACTATGTATGACACCGAAGTATATTTCTGCATAGCGTAAGCGTGCACACACACCGTGTTACAGCTCGTAAAATACAGAAAATAAGGCCATTACCTAAAAAAATAAAGTAATGCTACATACTTTCCGGTGAGGGTGCACGTTACGTATGTGTATCTTTACATAAAGCGTAACCGTCATGCCTAAACTTTTTTATATCCTGGTAAAGATAACAAACTTTTTCAGCAATGTAATAACGCACCTTTCCTGACGTGTTAGTATCCTTATATATGTAGTATACTATTAACGTATGAACATATAGATTACACAATATTTACATTACGTGTGTGTACACAAGATTTTGTATATATAACATTACATGTACACACCTTTCCTGTATATACGCCCCTTGTTGAACCTGTTCGTATACGCACACATACCATAGTAAAGTAACATAATGAATACAGATAATGCACATACCAGAATTGCTACGTATATCATGTCCGCGTATATAGTATACTTACATGTGATAATAAATTTAACATAGTGTGTATTATCACACACAAATAGTATACACGGACCACGCATAGCCTATTATGAATTTAATATTGTGTTATTGTTGTGTTGTTTACACTACGCGCACGTTTTTTATATGGAAAGGTATTACTATATAACAATGTGGGAGCACAATAACATAATAGTACATATCAGGATTATGTAGCACGTAATGTATTGCTATTAATACAACCGCAATGGTATGACTTCATATCGGTGTGCCCCGGTTACGCGGTACGCACATTTTATGTTAATTTTATTCTGGTTTAATAAGCTTCCTAATGTATACACCCATGTATTGTTCCATTTGTGTGAATTGGGTTGTTAAACGACATTTGTGATACTACGTAGGAAAGGTATTATACTATACGTTTACGTATGATGTATACTCTACCAGCATACATAGTAGATAATACCTTACATACATTCGCACGCAAGGCATGCACATGCTATGTATTATACGTGTTAACCGCGTATGTATTTTAGGAACTATTTTTACACTGCCTGTATTGTTTCTGCTACGCGTAGTCGGTATACGGTAAGTTACACTTTATACGTATACACAACCCTACAGTCATACAAACATCTACGTGCATGTTGTTTCCGTAGAACATACCTTTCCTGAAATTTATGTTGTATATTATTAGCAACAAACATCAATCAACCGGAAACAGCCTCCCCGGTATACGTATACGTCCCCACACTGTACACTACGTCTACCATAAGCCTAGTGTGTCTACTACGTTTTTATCCCACATAGAACGTATTATCAGCAGTTAAAAGTTATTGTAGTACTCAATCGTAACCAGTAATCTGTATATATCTTTCCTGTACGATACGGTGTTGTATTAGCTTATACCAAACACAACACACCGTACTATGTACACGATGTAACTATATATGTCGTGATTATATCCGCATGCAAAATAATATTACGTACGTTATACTTTTGCCGGATATGTACTTCCGTTTTGTTTTTGTTACTATAATACACTTTTAGGAAAGGTGATATGCATTTAAATAAACCGCGGTATAAGTAGTAGTCATTAAAAATTCCGTATGTGTGCTTGTATGTTCATTCGTTTTTTATTGTGATGATGTTTAATATAATAAGACACAATAGGAAAGGTGTTGGTTAATATATCTGATCACAATGACACATACGAATACTTGTAACGCTTGTGTAATACATCCTGTATATTAAACGCTATTAGTGTAACATATCCCCATACCTTTTTAATGCGTTAATACCGGTACTATGTGTATCTAAATTGTAGCATACAGTGCCACCTTTCATGTGTACACAACCTATGTGTACCGCGCACATATATTAAACCACGAAAACCGTGGGGATATATTAAAACGGGTGTATTAATGCGCCTGGTGTTACATTACGAACAAAACAATTTATAACCTAAAAACGTGTATAGGACTTTCCCGATAAGCGTTTATACGTGGCAGTGCTTCCCTCCAGCCCCAACATGTAAGATACACACATATTGCAATATGTACTGAGTACGACATGTCTGCTTTATATGTATTGTATATAATAGGCTGTTAATTGCACTTAAACCTTTCCTGCAAGTAAGTGCTGCAAGGTTGTTATACAAATCCAACATAACAAACGGAGTATACATACCGGTCACTACTATTTTAAAAACTGACACAATAGGGGAATATTATTGTCGTAAGATGTAACGTAGTTTATGCATGCAGGTATAGTAATATCGTATACCTATTTTTTTATATTTGGATAACGGGGCATATTATAAAACGCGAGATTTTTGATTTGCGTGGTATCTGCCAGGATGTGATCATTACGGAAAGGTGTAATACACCAGTGTACGTGATAACATGTAACCACCATATCACGTTATTAGTAAAGGTAACAATTATGTTGCATACAACTTTTATGTTCTACGTTGTTTTATCCGTATTATACGGATGTTATACTACAGGTAGTATCCGGAAAGGTGTAACCACCACATGTAACTTTCACAGTAAGTAGCGAATCGACCCCATATTATACTATATGTGCGTTTATACGGCAACAGTGTATTATAACCGTAAGCAGTTACAAGTACTGCACAGGTTACAAACGTATATACGTAATACGTTGTACATCGTACGTGTTTTGTATTGCGTCTATATTTTGGGATTTAATGTTTCCCGGGTATACCACCCTCATGCTTACTACACACATTATGTGTATATGCCTACCGGGTTACATATCACTACATGTTTTCCCGTTAGGGCATTCATACAATTAATAAATGTACTTCCGGAAAGGTATATTACAGTCCGTAACGTAATCGTAAGGTGTATTGTAGCTTACTTGTTGTCGGAAAAGCAATATTAAACACAACGGTGTACACTACATTCCTGTTTAGTTTACGCGTAAGTATCTACAGGTTTAAAAATACCATTATACAACATCATTGTATGATCTAACATAACATAAAAAGTAGAAATGAATGTACTGTTATACAATGCTGCACATATCTTGTGTCGTTATTATGTGTTTTTTTGTGTTTGGATTTGTTTTAATACTGTTATAATCATGTAACAAGGAAAGGTATCATGACACGTACGTTTAATGTGATGCCATGCGTAATACAGATTTATTGTTTTTCGTAAAAGTAAAATCATAGGTATTCAAACGTAACGCGCTTAAAGACTGTTATCGTTTAGTACACGTATTTTACTATTACTTCGTAAAAGATTTTTATAAAAGTTACTAATACACTTGTAAAATTTTATTGACCTTCATAACCGTATTGTATATTAATTAATTTTCCCGAAAGGGATATAATAATGTACGATTTTAATATTTTAGGAAAGGTGTATACCAAGTACCCTCGTAGACGTAAACGTACCGTCCGCGTAAAACATCCGGTGGGGTTGATATTACAATACGTAAAACCCGTAAGTGTATATTTATATTATTATTCATTTTTTTGTTTGTTTTATTTGTACGTTGTATATATCAATTACGGAAAGGTCTGTACGTAACTGCTTAACGTAATATACCTTTCCTGTGTACGTATGTACAACTATGGCATGTCCACAACATAAATAAAACATCAACAACCACATGTAGTGTACATCCTGTATACACGTTAGTACAGTAGGATAGTACCCCGGGAGCGTGATACTACGCGGACGAATATAAACCTTTCCCCAAAACGATACGTAACTGTTATATACAAACAAATCACACAAGGGAACAATATGTATGCACCTGATGTTACGTCAAGTGTACTTACAGTTAATTTTTAGACGCATCATATCAACGTAAACAAATACGTAATGCATAAAACGCACATCGGCGTACCTTGTATAAGTAAACTGTACTCTTACAAAAAAAACATTGCAAGTATAATTGAACAGGTTTGTAAATACCGTATACCGCTTGCACGATGTTGTTTTATGATATGTCGTATTATCGGTTTGCCCCACTTTTTAAGAAAGATAAACTTACTGACGTACGATATGTATGCAATTACATGTATACATGTTGGTATATTTATACGTAAATGATACAGGTTACTTTTTTTTTAAATGTAGCAAGTATGGATGGCCAACCATTATCCGGAGGTAAGTTAATCCCTCATGCATGTATCGGTGTGTGGTGTACTCTCACTGTAGTCTATTGTTTGTGTAGTGTGTTGTTATGACTACATACGCATAACGTACACTTCAGGAAAGGTACGTAGCACCATACACAATCCGATAATCAGCGTGTGTATAACTTTGCATAGCAACTTACATGTAATGCATTACGGCGATCTAACCTAACATTACGTGGGGAGTACCAGAAATACTTTAAACGCGTAAAACAAGTAAAGTACATAATACATATACTTCCCCCTGTTGTTATCATTGTTTTGTTGTGTTTATTACGCAACGCATTATCACATACAGGAAAGGTTTTGATAGAACTATACTGTTATGTATAATAAACACAGGCATGACAACAAGAAAAGATTAAAGTGACCCTAATCCGCATAATGCAATACAAACAGTATGTATTATCCTGGGAGTACGCGTGTTTATTACATGCTAGGTACTATTATATTACATGCCGTGCAGATTGTATGGTTTGGGTTTTAGTTGCTACATATCCATACCCAGAATACTGGAAAGGTGTTGTATACTAAAGAGCGCTACCTGCGCACGTACTATTACTACATATTGTGTGTATGCTGCATTACAGCAGTTATTATTTACGTTTCACGGAATCCTGCCCGAAAAAGTAAATCTGTATAAAAAAACTCGTAAGGTAAGTGCCTTGTACTTACAAGCACAAGATCATATGTGTAACAGGTAGCTTATAGTGTAGTGCATCGTAACATATTATAACAAAAACAAAAAAAGTATACTATACATACAGTGGATTTACACTTGGTGTGTTTCTACAATGTAGGAGCTTAACTGCATTTAAGGTTTATGGGTACGTAACAGGTATACACATACGAATTATATGTATACGGCATTGTATACGACAACGTTTATTACTGTGTTTTAAGAATATGCTCATGAGCGTTGTACAAGTATTTACGTTATGTGCGGTACAAATTAGGTGGTTGTTATATACGTTTCGTACGAGTTTATCCCTCGAGATGTACTATGTGACACCGTTTGTTTTTTGTGTACCGTTGTTGTTGTCTGTGCGTAAGTGCGTGTCGGAAAGGTGTAAACTTTCCATCAGACTTAGCGTACTAGTTATGTATAGTAAATCCCCCATAACAAAAAGGTGTCTTAACAGTACTGCTCACCTGAATGTAACCAGGTATGTCACACCGCGTATGTGAAAACAACGTACGGCGGTAATGTCGTACACTGCTTACTCTGTGCTTGTCTGTTGTTGCATTATTAATTTTACAGCCAGTTATTTTAAGGAAAGGTACTACGTACCCCATATTGACGGAATGTAGTGCAACACGTATACTGCGTACATTGTGGCTACGTAGCATTTACTACACACATGTATGTAAGTGGTATGACATGTTTTGCGTTTTCGTGTAGTGCATGTCTTTCATAACATACAGGATAGGTATGTACGTATACGTAAGAACGCATAAATCAGGCTTAAAAATATAAACTATATTATACGACTATATCGTTTAGTGAATAATGTACGCCTTGTAACACCTTTCCGTTATTTATAAGCATTGTGCAATTCCTATATAATGGAAAATAACTTTAAAAAATGATAGTATGATGCATACCTTTCCGGTAGTGTTATGTAGACGAAGCATATACCACGACACATCACGCTCAGGAACGTTACATGTCAGGTATACTTTGTTGAATTACTCGTCTATGTCGTATAGTATGAATGCAACCCTTCCTATCGCGATGGGGATTGGATGCGGGTTACGTGTTTTGATAAAGTTTGAATTAATTACTACGTATTAAATTTTAATGGTAGTATATATTTACCCGTGAGTAGAATAATAATCTATATATATAATCATACGTATCAACACTTGTGCCTAGTACACACCTTTCCTAAAATGATGTTATACATATATGTGAAAACAACCAAACAAAACATGAATAACCGGGAGATCACATACCTTTCCTGATTATGTGGTAACACTTATCTTACCACAACATAAAAACGCATAACACTGTGTAATAGATTTTTTAACATTGCACCCTGCTGGTGTACATTTAAGGTATACAGTTTATATCCTACGTGCCGTTAGACTAGTACGTGTATACGTATGTACATAAACAGAATGTCCGTTTAAGCAAACCACACTCACCGTGTATAGAATTACATATAAATTACAAACTGTGGGGGTTCGGGCATTACACCTGGTTTACATATCTGATTATAAACGTGTCGTAATCGTTTACATAAAGTATGTTTCTTATAATTTTTGTGTATGCGGTGCCGTTACATACTATATAAACACATACGTAAGTAATTGATTACACATTGCATTTATTACGCAGGGCTATGTCTATTGGGAAGACGCGTACACCTTTCCAACAAGCATACCTACATACACACATAACAATGACAAAAAACCACACGTGCATGATATGTAATAAACACGTACGGTTTTTTTTGATATAAACTTACGGTGCACATATCATTGAACACGGCGCTGATTTGCCTTTTTATTAATGTATACAACGTATTTTTTTTGTACTTTTAGGATCCCGGATAAACACGAGTGTGTACAGTTTTATGCGGAAAGGTGTATAACGTAGTCCACATGCCGGTGTGTGCTGTGTGTCGCACCTACTGCATATATGCTGTACATACCTGTGCATCCCCGGAAGATCCGTAGACGACAGACTATACCTTTCCAAGCAGATATTCACCTACACCACCGTGCACAGCAATAGCATAATACTGAATACTGTACTGCAGCTGCCATGAATTAGGCCCGGTGCGTTTAATTACTAATAAACAAAAGCATGCCATGTGAATGTTGCGTACCCAGTATCAACAAATTTTTATTTTATACCATGCAGGCCACTGCACATACCTTTCCATGTAAGTGCATAACATTTCGTAATCACCAGACATTAAATACAAATAATGTAAACGGTATATGTGTATTAATTACAGTGCAACGCGGTTGTGTACTCACTTTTTCACTTTTTTTTGTTTTATTTGTTACGAAATAATGATACTACACTTTTACGGAAAGGTATACACACCGGAGTAACATATAGTTATGGTAAATACATATATGTTACATATTGATACATGTAACTTAATGGTGGGATTACAGTAAACGGTAATATGCATGTAAGACATTGTACTGTTGTATTACAAATGCATGTAACCCATCGTACATAGTGTACACGCTTATGTCGGATTATTGTGTACGTAGTATAGCAACACACGGACTTTAAGGAAAGGTGCACGCTATGTACAATTACGCAGGGCTGTTATTTGTTGTTCGTTTTGGAGTGTTATACTTTCTTTACGTATGTGTACCCAGGAAAGGTAGTTTACTACGAGTACGGAATAACCGGTACGCTTTGCGGATTGCGTTACCCCGAGCGTTCTCTATATTGTTGTTTGGTTATAGTTGCATAAGCTATGTATATGTACTTCAGGAAAGGGTATGTCATATACCTAGTTATGTATAACCTTTCCCGGAGGTAATATATGAATGCGTAAGAAACAAAACCACACATGTACGGAAAAGCATAGGTTACGTTTAAACATACTTTTAATAAATTACCGTAGTGCTCTGTGAGATGATATGTCCGTAATGTGTTACTGTGTATAATACAGGTGCACGTGTAGAATAAGTTTAATACGGAAAGGTATTTCATTATCTGTAAACGGGCATAGCGCGTTAACCGTGTATTAATAATTGTTACTGCATCGTTTACGGTAAAGCGTATTAGCATACTTGCCGGGTGTGAAGTAATCCACAAATATCACGCATACGGTTGTATAAAGGGTTGCGTTAATGGAGAACCTTTCTTATTCGTACAATAGTAGCGTAACAGTAAATACAATTCAAAGCGAATATACTGCGTACACCATATACTTTTTCGTACAGTGTGTATTGTTAATACCGAAACCGTAAGTACCGCATTTACCAGACACGTATATAACACACGGTATCTACAACACGCGTTTATTAGTAATACATTATAATGTCTCGTGTTCGTATGTTGTTGCATTATATGTGTTTCCTAGAGAACTACTCCGGAAAGGTATAGAAGGGATAACTACCCACGCAGTTATTGTAAATGTATTATAACATACCCGGGGTTAATGTTGTACTAACAGTCTACAAAGGGGGATACCTTTCCGAGCATACCTCGTGTAATCGCGTGAAACAACAACAACAACAAGTACAAGTACAAAATGTATCCTTGGTTGTAGTGTTGCATTACGTATACGTTTTTATATACTATTACGTAACTTTAAGTACATAGTGATTTACCTTAACTGTATGGGATGCACAAGCCAAACCCGGTAGACATATAGCAGCATACACTTACCTACTTACCCGACGAGTACACTAAACATGTATACGTTGTATGAATTAGCGTTTACAGGGGCACTGATTACACCGGGTGTTAACGTATCTTTGTTTGTGGTTTTTTTGTGACCACCGACATGAACGTACTTTTAGGAAAGGTGCATGCCATAAAAAAGTAATAGCATAGTAGACCTTTCCTGTATAACAACAAATGTAATACGTACATGCAAATAATAAAACAAAATAAAGCAATACAGAGCAGGTAACGTACATATGTTCCACGTACATAGATAGTAAGTTATAACATGTATACTACTGTAGTATATACTAACGTAAACATATAGTATACCTTTCCTTTAACGAGGTACGTATATATGTAATAGTACCTAACAAACAAATGGGAGTAATACTAACATACATAGAGTAATAGTGAATGCTGTAGGTGTAATTCTTATGGTTTGTATGATTAGACACAATGGATATAAAGCAAGTACCCGGAAAGGTTATTATAGCACCTTTCCTGTAAAGCGTAAGTATTGCCGTTCATGATCAAAACAAAAAAACATTAATTTTGTATATAGTACGCATACGACATTGTAACTTAAAATGCGTGGATGGTACATTTGTAATAGTTTAATCTCGGATAGTGCTGTACGCGTACAACGTGTAGTACAATACACAGGAAAGGTGTATTACTGTACCCGGTCGTAGGAAGTAACGTCCATAAAAATGTAGACTGTGCTTTTTCACAACACCGACATTTTATATACATTCTACCACCTGTAGCAAGGTGTTACATATCCTTAAAACTGGTGATAGTAAGTTCCTGTTAGTAACAGGGTAACAGTGCGGGTAAGGTTACTTATACAATATACTTATGTTTTTACGTAGTTTCGCATTTAAAATCAAGCATACTTACATACACCGCTTACATTTTTTTTTATACTTATAAATACAATAGCATAGATTCTTAAAAAAATGAGAAACAATATTTTTCCGAAATCCCGGAAATTCCCGGAAATTCCGGAAAACTTCGGGAAATCCCGGAAATTCCCGGAAAATCCCCGGAAAATCCCGCGGGAAAATTCGGGGTTTTTTCGTAGTTTCAGGCTGTAATCGTTTATAAATGTATAAAAAAACAGGTCTTTTTTGGACCGATTTTGACGAAATTCCGGAAATTCCCGGAAATTCCCGGAAATTCCGGAAATTCCCCGGGACAAATTTGTGCAATTTCGGGAAATTCGGGAAATTCGTCCCCGAAAAA
>Ga0070747_1001884_pt1 | contig 10144 bp, 23 predicted proteins | sample VirMetDEL_Mar_31_FD_77321 | JGI IMG/M metagenome (GOLD analysis project Ga0070747, IMG submission 77321) | Aqueous microbial communities from the Delaware River and Bay under freshwater to marine salinity gradient to study organic matter... | ecosystem: Environmental > Aquatic > Marine > Coastal...
GCGGCTCAGCGTGGCTATTCAGATAATTTCGATGCTAGGCGGCTGGTTCCTGAAGGTGAGATAGTGGTGGGCAGATCCATCTATAGCACCACAGACGACAACGAAAAAATTTGGCTAAAAACGAAGAGGACTGCCGCAGAGGCTGAGAAGGCAGAAGCCTTTAATGCTTTTGTTGAGCAGCTCTGCAAGGGAGTTATCCCGGTCAAGCGCAAGGCTAAGGGCAAGAAGGTCCGAAAAGATGACCTCTTGCCGTCGGTGATAATCGGGGATGCACACGTTGGTGCGCTCGCGTTCAAGAAGGAGACAGGCGACCGTGACTTCAATGTCGGTAAGGCCACCCAAGAGATCGACGAGGCTATCTGGACGCTTGTTCAGCAGATTCCGGAAGCGAAAAATGGGCTGCTAATTTCGCTAGGAGATCTGGCACATTCAGACCGGGCGAACCCATCTACTACCACGAAGGGCACCCTAGTAGACATGTCGTGCTCTTACGAGGATCAGCTCAGGGCATGCGCACAGGTTCTAATGAACGGCGTTGAGCAGATGCTCACTAAGTGCGACAACGTCACTTTGGTGGTCGCTAGAGGTAATCATGACGATCATACTAGCCTGGCAGTCCAGGTTATTCTGGAAACCTACTTCGCAAAGGAACCCAGAGTAAATGTGCTAAAATCATCTCAATATGTGCATTATGTGAGGTGGAATAAGTGGCTACTGGGCATACATCACGGCGACAAGATAAAGGCCGCTAAACTTGCCCAGATCATGCCTAGAGATATGCCAAAAGATTGGGGTGAGACCACCCACAGACAGTTTTTGGTGGGCCATTTCCACCACCAGAGTATTCAAGAGTTTGAGGGAGTAACAGTGTCCAAGCACGGTTGTTTGCCCCCACCGGACCGTTGGCACTCAAGCATGGGATATGGTTCAAATCACACGATGGACCTAATTGTTTACAAGGCAGAGGGAGGCAAGCTGATGACTTGTACCTACGAGATCCCTCGAGAGTACGATCAAGCGAATGTGGTGTTCTAATGGATTATCAAGTGATGTTTAACGTGGCAATCGCCTTAGCAGGGTTTGTTGTGGGATGGCTAGTCAATCGCGTGTTTGCGCTTTTAGATCGTATTGACGCTGATATGAAAGCTATCCCCATGCTTTATGTAACCAAGGACGACTACCGTGAGGACATCCGAGAGATCAAAGAAATGTTAGGCGCTATATTTAAGCGACTAGACAATAAGGCTGACAAATGAAACTTGACCCGGTAATGCTGACAATGGCCTGCTCGTGGTCAATGAAGGCATACAACGACAAGAATAAGGACTCTATTAAGATTGAGTCTGCGCTGACCTCTACTACCGCATTCGTGGTCAAACGCAAAACCATAGACATCATCGTGTTCCGTGGAACACAGCAGGTGAAGGACTGGGCGTTTAACCTGATACCATTCCCAGTGCCCTATGCCGGGCGACTATGCCACGCAGGATTCGCAGCAGCTCACGCTTCAATCTGGAGCGAGATAGAGCAGCATATAGACTACAACAAGCGCACCCTCATTTGCGGCCATAGCCTGGGCGGTGCCCTAGCAGAGCTGACAGCAGCTAAGCTAAACGGTAAGCACGACAACCTCCACCTAATCACCTTCGGCAAGCCTAATACCTTCTTCAAGGGGTCAAAGAAGCCGATGACGCTAGACAATCAAATCTCTGTAGTAAATGGCAGCGATGCAGTGTGCCGGGTTCCTAGACTCTGCTACGGCCCTAGTAAGTCGCAGGACATGCTCTACTTCTCTAATGGCGGCGTGGACTACATTAATCCTAGCAAGTACCTTCGCAAGAAGGACAGGGGCTACAAGGATCGCATCTCAGATCATTTTATGGATGGTTACAAAGAACGACTAACTAAATTCCTAGAGGATCAGAAAAATGGCAAAACTGGCGTTGATATTTAGCATATCCCTACTCATGGCATCCTGCACTACGGTTGAACAGGTGCGAGAAAACAAGGAACTCTACTGCTCAGGCGTGTACAAAGGAATGCGGGCCGTAGGTCGCTCTGCGTTATCGGCTACTACCGGCGTTATTGTAGAGGACGTGTGCGACACGATAGACAGAATAGTCGCAGAAGATGCTTAAAATAGGAAGCCTGCTCAAGACACTGGCCCCTACGCTCGCACAGGCCGCAGGTGGGCCGATGGCGGGCATGGCAGTAAAGATGGTCGCCTCAAAGCTAGGCGATCCTGCCGCCTCTGTGGAGACGATAGAGAAGATCCTAGAAACTCAACCTGAGAAGGCTATGCTAGTTAAGCAGGCAGACGGTGAGTTTAAGGACCGCATCCGAGAGATGGAGATTGACCTCGAGTCATTCAAGGCTGAGGTGGACGACCGGAAGGATGCCAGGGAGAAATTCTCTGATGACCCCACGCCTAAAATATTCGCTATGGTCGCACTGATTGGCTTTATCGGCTATGTGTTCATGGTTACCATACAGCCTGTAGACGCAAACGACGACGGCGTAGTAAACCTCATTCTCGGGTACCTCGGCGGCTTAGTCAGCGGCATAAGCGCGTATTTTTTTGGTGGAACCAATGGAAAGAAATAACATGCAAGACCTGATCGACATGCTTAAGCGCCACGAGGGCGAAGTCAAAACAAATGGCCGTCATGTTGCCTACATGTGCCCGGCGGGTCACTGGACTATCGGCATAGGTCGAAACGTAGACCCCAATGGCGGTATAGGCCTTACCGACGAAGAGGTAGACATGCTGCTAGAGGGTGACATCCTGCGGGTCATAAAAGAGCTAAGCGCAGAGTACCCCTGGTTCAATAGCCTAGACGATGCGCGAAAGAATGCACTGATAGACATTAGCTTCAATCTTGGGGCTACACGTTTGAGACTGTTTAAGAAGACACTGGCCGCTATGGAGGCGGCAGACTACAGCCTATCAGCCGACGAGTTTATGGACTCGAGGTGGGCAAATCAGGTCGGATCTAGAGCTATTGAGTTAACAGAAATGATTCGCAACGGTAAATAAAACTGTTGCGATGATGTAAACTGATCTATATACTGTCCTCTCCAATAACAAAAGGAGAACGACATGGATCACAAAAACTACCCCAAGGCTCAGGCCTTTTGTGACTATCTCTACGGTGAGGGCTTTGATGCCAATCCGTACCTTAAGAACTCTGCTGAGTATTTGCAGTACGAGTATGAAATGAACTCTCTCTATCGCGCCGAGCTTAAGGCTTGCATTGAGCAACTTAATGGAGAGCCGTCATGCCTGTAGATATCCACGGCAAGAAATATCACACCGTTGCAGAGCGTGTTGCTGCTTTCCGCTCAAAGGGAGCTGACCTAACTATTGAGACAGAGATTGTCCGATGGGAAGGTGAAGACGTGGTAGTTAAGGCGTCAATAAGCGACAACGGTAAGCTAATTGCTACTGGCTTAGCTCACGAGGTGCGTGGCTCTACCAACATCAACAAGACCTCACACGTTGAGAACTGCGAGACCTCAGCTATTGGTCGAGCACTTGCGGCGTTTGGTTTGGGTGGTACTGAGTACGCTACTGCTGATGAGGTTGCCAACGCTATATCTCAGCAGAACGAAGCTAAAGCAGGAATATCTCAGAAAGAAGTTTACGAATTACTTATTGAGAATACGGCTACGATGCTAGCTTATGGCGAGTCAATCATGGCTATTAAGGCAGGCATATCATTGGGCGATCTAAGCTCTGCGTCCGAGGAATGGTTTTCTTTAGACAACGACGTTAAGGCTCTACTCTGGAAAGCGCCTAGCAAGGGTGGTCCGTTTACTACCAAGGAGCGGGAGGTCATTCATTCTACCGAATTCCGCACAGCTAATGGGGGTGGAGATGAGCCAGAGGCTAAGGAAAGCTGAGAAAGGAAAGCGCTATAAATTATGCGAATGCTGTAATGAAAGAATCAAGATCCGTAACGATTACTTGATATGCGACAACTGTGTCGCGCTGAATAAACTTATTAACTCAAACTGGAAGGCATCAAATGGAATACGACAACACTAACACCGGCGTAAGCTTTAAGAACGATAAGAAAGCAGAAGATTGGCAGTACGATTTTAATGGCAGTCTAGATTTTGAAGGCATCCCTTTATTCTTAGACTCTAAGTGGTACCCGCCCCAAAATGGCAAAAAGGGGTATTTCCGTCACAAGGTTAAGCGCAAGCAGGCTAAGCAAGACTCTGCCCCTTCCCCCGCACCTGTCGCGTCTGCTGATCCTGTAGATGACCCGTTTTCGTCTGACGTTCCGTGGTAGGAGGCATTGTGGCTATTCACTTTGGCAATGCTCTAATTGAGCTGCAAGAAAAGAAAAAGGTCTCGTCTGCTGAGCTAGCGACGAGGCTAGGGGTCCACAGGCAGCGCGTCCATTACTTACGCAATCAGGCCGATGTCAGGCTGAATGTTTGCGCTGAGGTGAGCGAGGCCCTGGGGGTTAATCTGAACACGTTTGTAAGGATGTGTAAGGTATGAAGCATTTGAGGATTTTCCAAGATCCTCAGAAGGCTATTACGGATGCTGCGTGGCTGACTCAGAGAGCAGAGGCAGACCACGCGCTCGTAATTACCAACCGAGGTTTTGTAGTAATACCTACCGAAGAGCTTAAGGGTGATGAATTGATAGCGGAGATATTTAATTATGAGGCCGAGACAATACGCTGCTCACATTATGACTTTGACGACTAGAGAAGAGCGGCTAGAGGCTTTAGCCAAGGTGCCAGAGCAGTGCCGAGAGCTTACCAAAAAACATGTGGAGATAGCATATGAACGAAAAATTCTTCGAGGATCTAAAAGCGGTCTCAATAGCTCACGCAGAAGCTGAGGCTGACAAGTGTCACCTCATGGAATATCGCAAGACGCTTAAGAGCCTGCTAATGATTGAGGCTGAAACAAGTGATGCTAAGATGCCTATAGCAAAGCAGGAGCGGTACGCCTACGCTCATCCTCGCTACGTTGAGCTGCTTAAAGGTTTAAAGGTAGCAATTGAAAACGCTGTCAAATTCCGTCACCAATTTACGGTAATGAATATGAAATTCGAGGCAGAGCGTTCCAAGAATGCTCGCGCAAGAGCGGAGGCAGGGCTAAGATGAAAGACTTACAAACTGTGTATAAGTATCCTGAAGACGTCAAAAGATTGGCTAAGCTTCATTCAGTCAATCGCAAGGTATTTAGCATTAAGCTGCTAGAGAGTCGTCTGGAGTCAATGGACCCAGTAACCAAAAGGAGAGCCTGGAGAACAATCAACGCACTTAAGTTCGAGAGGTATTGGGACCATGTATAAATATGAATGCAAAATTGTCCGTGTCGTTGATGGAGATACTATCGATGTTGATATTGATCTTGGTTTTAATCATTGGATTCATGGTGAGCGTATCCGTCTTTTTGGCGTTGATTGCCCCGAGTGCCGTAGCAGAGATCTTGAAGAGAAAGCGGCGGGCCTCGCAGCCAAAAGGTTTGTTGAGAGATTCCTACAGGTTGGAGAAACCTACACTCTAAACACTCAGGGCAAAGGAAAGTTCGGTAGATACCTTGGCACCATAAGTGACCAAATAGAAACGGTGAACAAAGCACTAGTGAATGAACACCTGGCAGTCGTTTACTACGGCCAAAGTAAGGATGACGTTGAGGCAGCTCACATTGAAAACCGCTCGAGGTATAAGCGTGAAGATTAACATAGAGATGGACGAGGCCGAGGTTGATGAGTTTATGGATAAGCTCAGAGATCTAGACCGGCTACTGGCTGATCTAGAAGACCTCAAAACACTGGTCGCCGAGTTTATCAATGAAAGGTAGCACTCGGCGCTGTGCTCATTGCAAGAAGAAGGTTCCGGTAGACGAGGCTGTCATGGGTGGCATAAAGTCATTCTGTAGCTTCGAGCACCTAATAGAATTCACTAGGTCTAAGCCCGCTAAAGAGATCGCCAGAAAGGTTATTAAGCGTGACATTAAGGCTAAGCTAGACTCCCTCAAGACCGCCTCAGATTACATTAAAGAGGCCCAAGTCGCATTTAACTCCTACATCCGAGTCAGAGATAAGAACAAGCAGTGTATAAGCTGTGGATGCTTACCTGGTGATATGGTCCGTGGCGGTACATTCGACGCAGGGCATTACCGCAGCCGTGGTAGCGCAAGTCATTTACGATTTAACACAACTAATTGTTTCGGTCAGTGTAAAAAGTGTAACCGTTACCTATCAGGCAACATTGTTGAGTACCGCAAGCGATTAATTACCCATATCGGCGAAGACAGGCTTAATCAGCTCGAATGCGACAACACCCCTAAAAAGTTCACAATAGAATATTTAAGGCGCTTAAAACGCATATTTTCAGCCAAGGCTAGGCTATACGAGAGGAAGTTCAGATGAGCGAAGTAACAGAAGTCGAAATGATGGATTTTGAAGAGATAAACGATTGGCTAACCGAGCGCATGCAGAACATTGATCACGAAGACTTCCGAGCTATTGTTACGATGGCCGTGATGATTTCAACCACTCAAGACTTCTTTGATGAGAACCCCGACTGCTATGTGAGGCTGATAGACTTTTGGGAGTCTGACGAAATTGATCAGCTCCACTAGGCATAAAAAAACCCAGGGTTTGGCGCCTGGGTCCAAATGGCTTTTATCGTAAGGCTGATTTCACAAGGAGAACAATAAATCGACCTAGTAACAATATACCACAACAACAAAAAGAAATAGCTAAAGCATAACTGATGAATTTACATTTTCGCTTGCAGAATCATTTCCGTAAGAGTAATCTGTAAAAGTTAAATGTCGGTGGGTTGTTAAGGCCCTGAATCCCGGCTAGATCAACTGCGAAGAAAGTGTAGCAAGAAACCCGACAAGGGCTATTGTACACCATATGTTGTGTTCATCAACATATCTTCTTACCAGATTTGATCATAACCGTGCGGCAAAGCCAGACGTACTCTTGGCTCATGGTTAGCTGACCCTGTAAATCAGCCCCAGAAATGGGAGAGACGAGCGACCTAAAACTCCTGCGCTGACCCGCCCATGTCAACAGGAACCCGCAAACACACACACACCAGGTCGTGAGTTAGGCATTGAAATAGCGTCCAGTTAAGTCTGGCGGGGGAGCGGTTCACCATTGTGGATCGTCGTAATGAGTACCAGGTCTAGTGGCCTTCCTTTCGAGGAGCGTAAGAACACCTAATGCCGTAGGTGTGTTTGCGGGGGAAAATGGGCACTGCTGCCTAAAATAAAGGAGAAAGCAATGAGCAATGAAACAAGCGATATCATAGATGCGTTGAGAACGCCTGTTGGTGGTTTTACTAAAAGAGCGTTAGCAAGTATTGGTGTGCCGTGGCCCCCGCCCAAGGGTTGGAGACAAGACCTGATCCGAGAAAACGCTCTAGCTACTAAATCTAATTTGTACCACTCCAGGAATGAGCTGGAAGCCAAGGAAGAAGAAGACACATACCACCTCCTAAAATTTCACCTTACAACCAAAGAGTATGAGAAGCTGAAATATCTGTCATTTAAGAACAGAAAGCCCATCCCTACGCTGATTATGGAGCTTGCCGCTAAGTACGGAAGTGAGATACAGCCGTACAAGCACCCTGCGGAGTTTGAGCATGACTGACCTGTCAGAGAAACCCTGCCCCTGCGGAGACATAGCAGGAGAAGTAATCGGCTTTAACCACCGCTCTACAGATGATACCTATGTGCCCTACCGGGTTGGATGGTACTGCCCTGAGTGCCATGCCTTCGAGCAGGCTATTCTCAGAGAGCGTCAAATTGATACAAAGTGATGCCAATTAATGTAAACAAATCTGTTGACACTAGTCCTTGGTTGTAGCATTATAACCCCAACAGCAACAAAAACACCCAAGGGGAAAAACATGAACAACTTCAGAATTGAGTATTTGGATTTCACTAATTATGGCGGCATTGCTCAATACGCAATCACAGTAAAAGGCAAATCGCTCCAATCAGTAGAGCGCGCGTTTTATAACAAAATCCCAAGTGCTTGGGACGCAGTTTTTACGGAGGTAACATCATGCTAACCATATCTAACTTTGATCATAGCGTTAACGTCATTCAGTGGCTCAAGACAGAAGGCCTGGCTCACTACGAGCGTGAAGACCACATTGATTGGGACATAGTCTCTGATAAAGACATAGAGGGCATGCTCGTTGATATGTTCTGTTACGCTGACTGCGGCGAGCACATGGACAATGTAATCTTTAATGAGGTCTGCACAGCGACTCTCGCTGATACGCTTCTAAAGCTCGCCTTCCGTGGAACCCTTCAAGACAGCACAGAGGCTCAGGCAATGCTGCATGACGCAATGTTTAGCGCTCTCAAAACCTACGTTCAGACCTGCATTGACCTTCACTACAATGGGAAGCTGCCACTATGAGCCTGCTGCAAATAATCTGGTCTTTTACCGCATTCCTTGCCTTGTTTACTGTGTTGCTAGTAGCAGGTGCTACCGATCAAGATATAGAGAGCCACGAGACTGCTTTGTACTGTGAAATGGTAGCGATCAACAAGGCAGATCAAACTAAGGGTTGGCCTGACTACAAGCGCACATACAACGAGGTGTGCAAGTGATTAGCGCCATAGCCTGTATCGCTACAGCTATCTACTTCGAGGCCCGCTCTGAGCCTTTAGATGGCCAGGTAGCGGTGGCTAACGTCATCATGAACCGGGTCGCATCTGACAGGTTCCCTAACTCACCCTGCGAGGTAGTTAAGCAGGGCCGCACCTGGATGGGCAACATGGTCCGAAACAAGTGCCATTTTAGTTATTACTGCGACGGTAGGCCTGAAGTAATACTAGACGAAGGGGCATACACACTAGCCCTCAGTATTGCGGTGAATTGGCCTAATCTCGTAGATATAACGAATGGAGCTACTTACTACCACCGGGACGACGTGCAGCCCTACTGGGTCGAAAGCTTGAGCATTAGTCGTCAGATTGGCCGCCATCTATTTTACAATCAGGAGAGTTACTGATGGACTATGTGCCAGAGGACCTAATGATAGTGAGCTGTGAAAATGGACACGATCATCAAATGCATTCAGATGCAGTGCCAAGCGAAACTGCCTGCCCATTCTGTGGCGGCAAGGTACATGAAGTAGAAAATGATTGAGCTTAGACCCCATCAAATTGACGCCATCAACCAGGTTAGAGCATCCCTCGCTGCGGGCAAGCGACCCATCCTAAGCGCACCCTGTGGATTCGGGAAGACGCTAGTGGCCTGTTGGATACTTATGGAGGCAGCTAAGCGTGGCAAGCGTGGATTCTTTGTATGCGACCGCATTAAGCTCGTATCTCAGGCATGCACAGCCCTGGAACAGCTAGGCGCTGACTTCTCTGTTATGCAGGGTCAGGACTACCGCTACAACCCCAACAGCTTAATACAAGTCTGCTCGGTCCAGACACTGATCCGCAAAAAGAATATCCCAGACTACTCGATCATGATAATCGACGAGGCGCACACCGTTTATCGTGGCCTTCAGGAACTCATGGACCGTCGCAACATCGGCACCTACTACTGCGGACTTAGCGCGACACCGCTGAGTAAGGGGCTAGGCAAGATCTTTACCGACCTGGTGGTGCCCATCACACCTCGTGAGCTGATCAAGCAAGGTTACCTGGTGCCGACTAATTACTACGCCGGGCACACGATAGACACCTCTAAACTCAAGACCAGAGCACTACCTACTGGCGGCAGCGACTATGACCCCAAGGCGCTAGCAAAGGCGATTGAGGCCGATACGGTGCTCGAGGGCGATGTTATTGAGAATATTAAGCTGCACGGAAAGGGTAGGCGTGGGATATGCTTCTCGCCGTCAATAGAGCAGTCTAAGGCCCTCTGTCGGGCGCTTAACGCCAACGGCATCACTGCTGAGCATATATCTGGGTACACGCCAGAGGACGAGCGCATAGCACTCTATGAGGCGCACAAGGCAGGAGACTTTCAGCTCCTCTGCAACTCGATGATCCTCTCAGTCGGATACGATGACCCTGGAGTGTCCTTGCTATGCTGTATGTACCCGACGAAATCGAAACTGCTGTTCGTGCAGAGAGCAGGCCGCATATGGCGCACCGATGGGGGCGGCAAGACAGATAGCGTCTA
>Ga0070747_1001885_pt1 | contig 10143 bp, 16 predicted proteins | sample VirMetDEL_Mar_31_FD_77321 | JGI IMG/M metagenome (GOLD analysis project Ga0070747, IMG submission 77321) | Aqueous microbial communities from the Delaware River and Bay under freshwater to marine salinity gradient to study organic matter... | ecosystem: Environmental > Aquatic > Marine > Coastal...
CCTGTACCATTCATAAGAATATATAACACCTCATCAAAAGCTCTTGGACTATCAATAGGAATATAAGAACAGTTATAACCTGATACATGTTCTCTATCTAATGCTTTACCTGCAGTCATCAGAGCTCTCATGCTTGGCATAACCTCAAGAGATAAAATAGATTCTTCTATTTCATTCCATTCTTTATCTGTAACTCCTCCTTTATAGTTAGTATCTATATGATCCTTAAAGAAAGCTACAAGTCTTCCTACTGTTTCACCCCATGTTTCTCTTCTACTTTCTTCTTCTATCCAACGTGAGTACCTAGACATATGAATGAATGATTGATATTCAGTAGGTAAATAATTACTACCCATTAATGATGCCATTTAAAAATCCTTTCCGTACTTCTGTTGTAATATTAGTTCTGCATAATGAATTACTTTTCTAATATCTTCTGCTCCATTTTTTTTCTCATGTCGTGAAATGTATTTTACTATATTACCTTCACAAAAGTCAAGTTTATTTTGAGTTATATATTCAATAGGCATAATTTTAAAATCTTTATAGTGGCTACCACCTACTTGTTTATTAAGAGCTTTAAGTTTTCTTTTATCAATAGCCTTATCTTCTTGATTACGTCTATACATATATTGTTCATGGTTTTCTCTTGTCATTCCTCTTTCATCCGTTCCCATCATACCGTCTCCATATTCATGTAAAGTTTTATAAGGATCAATTTCCTTTGAGTAAGTAGTTAATTTTTTTTCTAATATAAAGTACCTCTTTATCTTTAATAACTTTGTATGCAAAACCTCTAGTGTACTCTGCATTGAGATTTGCCATGTCGCAAACATATTTAAAATTTTCACACGTAACTCCTGTTTCTGCAAAGAACCAAGCAGTTGCTCGTTCTCTTGCATATATTGCTGTTTTAGATTCATTCGGTTGTTCTGGTTTAGTTGCATCTAGTAAAGCTTGTAATACTACTGCAATAAATAAAACTCTTTCATTGGACTTACCAATACTAACTCCTGCTTCTATGTCAATCGTTGTCGTCATCTATATACTCTGCTTTAACTATATCTTTATGTTTTGTTCTGGAGATATATCCTTTTTTAGCACGTGTTTGTTTTTGATAGCCACCATTAGCCATATGTGAAAGAGTTCCAAAATCATACCCTGCATCTGTCATGTCTTTACATTTTTTAAAGATCACTACCTCACCATTTTCTTTTGTGCACCTCATAGGTTTTGTTCTAAACTTTATAGACTCTGTAAGAGTCTTTATATATTCAGGATCTCGATAACTCTCAACAGGTCTATACCATTTACCACCTACATAAGAATTATAAAATGCAGGTTCATCACTACCTGGAATAGTAGAAGTAAGTACATTCCATTTCATTTGGTAGTATGCTTCATAGTATCGTAGACTTCTTTTGTTTACATACTCTGCTATAACTTCAAACTTAAAATGTTTCTTACCTATCTTTTTTATATCAGCCTTTAAATATTTAGAAGAACCCATATAAGATTCCCACTTAGATTCCTTCTTAGTTTTTCCTATAAAATATTGTTTACATCCTACATATCTTTTTTTATTTTTAGTGTTTGTTATAACATATACAAATCCAAATTTATTTAAATTAGAAACAAAGACTTCTTTAGTATGATAATCATACCAATGACTACCACTCAATTATCTCCTCCACGTCAGGTACTTTAACAACATTCGAAAGAAATCGAGTGCCCTTCGCATACTTAAACAAACGAAGTCCTTTGCCTTGATTAACATCACTCCAACACTCACGTTTATGAGAACAATAAATACAACCAACAGCAAGCTTACGATTACCACTAACACCATCAGGTAAATCCCCGTAACACCTAGCAGGAGGTTTATCTTTCTTAACCATTTCTTTAAGGTATTTAACTCTTTCGTTAGCATCAATCATTTCCATATCATGTAATTTAAGAAGTGTTATATCTCCACCAGATTTATCAATGGCTAAAAAAGCAGCTTCCTTTTTACCTTGTGCTTGAGCATAAGCAGAGAGTTGTCCTACATAACCAAAGGGATCATCTGTTGTTAACTGTCCTGTACTAAACTTTTTAAAGGAGTAAGGTGAAGCACTCTTACAATCAACAACCACATCATCTATTAAACAATCTTGATGTCCTTCAACACCTTCCACTATTAAGTTTTTTTGTTTACCTGTAACAGTATGTCCTGATAAAGAAGTAAATAAAAGTAATAACGATTCTAATAGATGCCCATAGAAAAACTTTATTCTTGTTGGAGCAGTTAAAGGAGTATCTTCTTTTTTATTATTTAATTCATACCATGTTTGTCTGCTTGGTTTTCCAATTAAAGATAATCTTAAGTTAGTTGATGACCTTTTTTTAGCATATAAAAAATCTGTTAAGTGTTCTCTTAATTCATCTAGAAATATTTCTATTTCTTTATCTACTTTTTCTTTTGGAATGGGAGGTCCACCATCCCTCGTAAAGAGGTCATATATATCTTCAACTAAAGTATTAATATTTTTCAATAGTTTACTCCCAATCCTTTGGATTAATTAAAAGTTAATGTCGTCTTCAGCTACTGCATCATTAGATGAGAATGAGCCTGGAATTTCTTTTAGCTCATCATCATTACCATCTTTGTATGGTACTAAATCTAAAACCTGAACAGTTCTAAGGTCAGCCGAAGTTCCTTTTCTTCCTCTGTATTCCCAATCATAAGTACTATATAAAACATTTACAGTACTTCCATTACCTATCATACAATCTACAATTTTCTTTTGACCATCTATTAAATCAGGTTGTTTATTTCTTTGCCCATCTTTACGCATTACTTTTCTTTTTATTGTAACAAAGTCTCCACGATCATCACCTTTATTCTTAACAATTAATCCATCATTATTTGCAATGTTTAGATTAGCTTCATCTAAATTACAAACATCTACAGTCCACATACCATCTGGATCGAAGGTAGTGTTGGGATTTTTAACAGCAGCCCAATATGCTTTTCCTTGTATAACCATTTATTATTTTCTCCTAGTTATTATTATTATTATAGAACGAATTATCTCATACTTTTAAATAATTGTCAACGAGTTTCTAACCAATTTGTTTCTCTCCATGTCCCTAATCCACATAAAGTTTCTTTAGGATGAAACTCTACAGACATACCATACGATTTATATCCCCAAGCAAAAGGTATAAAATCTTCTAATGAAATTCCACAAGAAATAATTTTATTTTTTAACTCAGCAATAGCTGGAGGTACATCAAGAACTAAAGAACCTATTTCTTTATCATTAGAATCATACTTAGTTTCTAATGGATGCTTATAGCAATATCTATTTTCTAACTCCATAGTTTTTGGATTGTATTGTTCCCAAGATATATTATTATTAAACATATGAGGAGTTCTTTCTTCATAGTAATCTGTTAATTTTTTTTCTACAAATTTAAAATGGTTGTAGTGTTCATCAGAGTAAGTAAAAGAATTAAACTGTTCTTGATCAACCATAAATACAGAATGACTATAAAATATTTTCTTAGTATATATTAAATCTTTAACATCTTTAATATTATAAAATTCTGCAATTTGTTTTAACTCTATTAAAACATCTTCATGTAGTTCTTCTTGTATAATAAATCTATTACGTATCTGTCTTCCTAACAGTAATGGTTTTCTAATTTCGTATTGTTCTTTACACAACATCTAATGATCTCACAGTTCTTGCTACCTTCTCTAGAACATCATACTTACCACTCTTATAATTTTCATATGTAATTAAAAGACTTTTAAAATTATCTTTAACATAGTTATAAACTTTTAAATCAAATTCTTTTTCTGTTATATCTTGTATTGTATTAATACTAAAAGGCATACTTTCTATAAAACCATTATAGGCAGTCATTCCCTCACACCAATATTTAATTTGTACTGTTGACAATACATAATCAATAGAACTAATTTTGTAATTAAATTTTTTCATACTCAATGAGTTTCTAACCATGTTGTACCTACATTATATTCATTATCCAATGGACATTTTAAATCTAATGTCTTAGTAGTTTCATGTATAGCTTCCTTAGTAATCTTACAAAATCTTTCAACATCTTTATTCAATACTTCAAACTGATACTCATCATGAATAGAAGCTACAAGTTTAACATCTAGCTTTTCTGTTATTGTTTTCTCCATGATATGAACTAACCATTGTTTACAAACAACTGCTCCTGCTCCTTGTATTAAAGTATTCAATGCACTATGTTGACTCCTTATTTTTAATCTCCTACCATCCAATCCTTTTAAAGAACCTTTAGCAGATGCTTCTGTAACTTGTTTACGCAACAAATCTAAAGAGGGTAGTCGATCTAAAAACCTATTAATTAAAGCTTGTCCTGCAGACCTTCCCTGTCCTACTATATTACCTATCTTAAAAGCTCCTGCACCATATAAGAAAGCATATATAAAAGTTTTAGCTTGGTCTCTATTATGTAGCCCTGCTAACTTCATGTTAGTGGTATGTACATCTCCATTTAATATAGTATCTGTATATTTTTTAGCATCTTCTCTACCAACCTTATACATATAATGAGCTAGACAACGTAGTTCTAATCCACTAGCATCTGTACCTACAAGTTTATGTGTTTTAGGATTGCTTATAGTCCATAAATTCCTACACTCTTTTCCAAAAGGACTATAGTTTGCAGGTACTTGTTGCATATTAGGACTGTTAGCAGATGTTCTTCCTGTAACAGTTGATAAAGTTCTTACCTTACCTCTTACTCTGTTATCAGAATCACAAGCTTTTATCCATGACTTTATTTGAGCTGACCTTTTCTGTAATAATAAAAACCTATTAAACATTTTAGCTTCAGGTAAATCTATATTAGATAAGATAGATTCATTTAAAATTATGTTTCCTTTATCTGTTTTATCTTTAGGTTTCCAACCTTTACTCATCAGAACCTCCACTTGTTGTTGTCTACTTCCAATGTTAAAAGGTTTATAATTTGTTTTAGTTTTTAATTTAATTTCTTTAGGTGGAAAAGTATCGACTGCTTCAGTCTCTAATTTTTTTCTCTCCTCTTCAATAGAACAAAAAAGTTTTGTAGCTTCTTCTAAATTAAAAGCGAATCCATTCTCTTCTTGTCTATCTATAATTTGTCTTACCTTTTGTTCCAAAAATAAAGAGGACTTAGATACTGCAGGATTCTTCGACAGTCTGTTAAACAAAGCATGAGTAATCTCTACGTCTTGTTTACAATACTCTAACATATCAGGACTATACTCTTCAAAACTTTCCATGTCTCCTTTAGGTAAACCTAATCGTATACCCCACATCTTTAAGGAATGACCACCATCTTTTAAAGGATCAACTAATTGTGATAGTAACATAGTATCTATTATTTTATTAGGAGTTATGTTTGTATTTAAAAATTTATTAAGTATAAAGCCGTCAAAGGACACACCATTATGCATAATAAATTTATCCACTCCTAATGCCCACTCTTTAAAACCATCTAACCTCTCAGGTGGAAAGGGATATACTTCTCCAGTATCTACATCCTTTGCTACAATACAATGTATCTTTGTAGCTTTAGGTATAGTATAGTTATTCTTTATTACCTCTTGCCTTAATCCATTTGTTTCTATATCAATTATGGCTCGCATTATCATTCCATCCTTCCCAAAACTCATGATATAATATCATAGGAGTCCTATCACCTACCCATACATTAGCTATATTAAACTGAGCATACTCATCTGCTTCTTCCCAAGACATACCATCTCGGTTTCTTAGTATCTCACATATCTTAATATAAGAATATACAAGTAAAGTTTTTTTAGTATACTGTTCTCCATAACCTATTATAGCATCTTTAAATCCATCTATAGACACAGCTTCAGCATCTAATCCACACCAATTACATTCTTCATCTTCACCTACATCTATCTCTTCATGTTCTGTTAAACAATAATGTTTCCACATGTTCGTCATACTGAAAAACTTTCTCCACATCCACAACTAGATGTAGCATTAGGGTTAGTGATTCTAAGTGAAGCTCCTGCTATATCACTTACAAAATCTATAGTTGTATTCATTACACTAAGAGTAGCAGTAGGATGTATATATAAAAAACCATCATTTAAATTTATCATATCTCTTGAAGACATATCCTCTTCTTTACTTGGTATTAATTCCCAAGAGTATCTTAATCCTGCACAACCACCACCATCTACTGCTAACATAACACCTTTAGCATTACCCTCAGTAATAATTTTAGAGAGATGTTGGTCTGCTTCTTTCGTTACTGTTACTATATCTGGTTGATTACAAAAAACTATTTCTGCCATTAAAAAGCTCCTTCATATATTGCATCTTGATCAGCTCCTTCTAAGAAAGGATTGTCTACTTGTTTTAATCTTCCTGTGTTCTTATCATAGAATAAATGACAAGCAACTCCAAGAGTTCCACAGTATCTATTCTTTAAAACTCTAACCTTTAATGTATGTGCTAACCTTTCATCTGATGCTTGTTGATCTCGTTCTAAAGCTATAACCGAATCACTTAACTGTGCTATAGAAGCTGACCCTCTTAGATGTCCAAGAGAAACTTCTCTTCCATCATTAAAATCTTTGTCTCCTTGTGGTCTTCTTAGATGACTAACAAGTAACATACCAACTCCTGTCTGCTCTACTATACTTCTTAGCTTAGACATAATAACATCAATAGTTTTTCTTTCATCATCTACTTCCTGTCCACTTACTATGATTGATAGATGGTCTATGATAATCCATTTACAGTCTAATGCTTGAGCCATGAAACGAACACGAGAAAGTATCTCATCATTACCTATAGAACCAAAGTGGTCAAAGGCATAGAACCTTCCTGTGTTTACTGTTTCATCTTGCCATTTTTTTAATTCTTTTAAACTATACTTATCCCTTATTTCTTTTATATATAATCTTGCGTTAGCACTCACACTCATAATACTTAATGCAGTATTCTTTATTGATTCTTCTAAAGCTAATACTCCTATATTATCTTTCGTGTTTAAAAGAAGATGGTGCATTAGTTCTCTTACAATAGAAGACTTACCCATACCTGCACCACTTGTAAAAGTTATAAGTTCTTTCCCTCTCATACCATAGGTAGATTCATTTAAATCCGACCAAGGAAAGGGACAACTATAAACATCTTCATCTTTAAATAAATCTTCACCTAGTTTCTGAAGGTTTACAATTCCTGCTGGAGTATATGGTTCAGCATTCCACCAAGACCTAATAAACTCTGCTTCTTTTTGTTCTACTAAATAAGCAGATGGATCATTTAATTCTAAAGTAATTACTCTACATTTTTTAGGTGAGAAGAGTTGAGCTACTTCTTCACTTGCTTGTTTACCTGCTTCATCATTGTCAAAACAAAGCACAACATTTTCAAAGCTATCTAAAAATTCAAAATTATCTTTAACACTTTTCTTTGCTGAAGAAGCACCACTCTTTACACTAACACAAGGAGAGTTAGGATATTTTTTACCTAACATTTGATACACACTCATAGCATCAACCTCTCCTTCACATATAGTTACATACTTACCACCTTTTTTAAACAGTTGTTGTCCATATAAGATTGCACTATGTAAATTACCTTCACAACCAAATGCTTTATCTTTTATCCTTCTAGTTTTTGTAGCTACTTTTGAACCATTCTCATCTACATATTTATATCTATGAGTATAGTTATCTGTACCATAACCTACAACTGTAGTACCAAACTTTTCAGCAGTTTGTTTAGTAAGTTTTCTTTCAAACAAAGCTGATACAATTTCTCCAGAAACCTTATAAGGATTTAATTCTACTTTTCTTTGGGGAAATGTTTGTCTATTACAACTGTAACACTTTGTATGTCCATCAGCATATAAAGTATAAGCATCACTTGAACCACAACCTTTATGTGGACAAGCACCTTGTTCAACTATTGTAGAATTTAAATCCTCACTCATTCTTTAGTCCTTTCTTTTCCAAGCTCTTGAATCATCAGACCATACGTGGTCAGTCCAAAACATAGGTGAACCTATCTCACCATTAAAATCTTTTTCCCTAGACTTTTTAGGTACTATACCAAACGCATCTTTCATATCATCTATTAAATCCATGAGTTGTTCTACAGTCCATACTCTCATATACTTAAAGCCACTCTCTCTATAGTCATCATTGAACTCTCGACCTGCATTAAACACATCAAGTATTAATTTCTTTTGTGCTTCATCTAAAATCATAGCACCGTCTCTCTTTACTGCTCTAGCCATAGCTTTTTCCTTCTCTTGTTGTTGAAGTTTTAATTCTTTATGTAACCAATTAGTAAATTTATTTTCACTCATTTTTTATCCTCTGGTTTTGTTACCCAGTTATCCCCAAAAGATTTGTCTGGGTACTTATCTTTTTTTAGTTTTCTATTCTCTTCTACTAAACTATCTATTCTTTTATATGCTTCTTGAATTTGTTGTTGCATCAAGTAAACATTTTTTCTTAACATATCTTCTTCTCTTTGTCCCATCATCTACTCCACATAAAACCTATGATGTCCTACTTGACCTAAGTATAACATACTGTCTGCCCAATAGGGATAGACATAGGTTGCATGGTAATGAGTTGCTCCTGCTACATCTTCTACTAATCCTCCTTGCATAGCTAACTCAGCTACCTCCATTGCATGTATTATTGCATTTCTTTCCTTCATGTTTTCATTCTTACCATCACAGTAATATGAAAATTCACATGCATGTTTAACCATATTACCTTTCCATTTTCTACCCTCATGTACTACTTGACATATCGTAGAAGGAAAAGACTTTGCCCTTACCCTTTCCATTATTACATTAGCTACTGCTAGTTGAGATATAAAAGTTTGATTACGTGCTTCATAATATATAGCTTCAACTAAACAATCAAAATTATTCTGTTCTTCTTCTGCTCTTAAATTATTTACCAATAAAAGAAAGCATAGAGAACTAAGACACATATAAGTATTGAATATCCTTCTGCCAAACATCATTTCCTTTCCTTTGCATTTTTAAATGGAAGACCTAGTTCTATTCTTCGAGCTTTATTTTTTAATTCATAATATTCCTCCTCTGTTAAATCTTCTAAACCGTTAGAGTTTTTATTAGAACCCATAGGATAAGGTATTCCCTTACGAGAATGTAAGATTATCCATTGTATTTTATTCTCCATATCCTTACCATAGAAATCTGAAATCCAATCACCATGTGTTAAGTAATGTCTCATATCTTTTAAGTAACCTTCACAAGCAAGTAACTCTATAAGAAATTTTTTATCTTTCCTATATAGTTTTCTTAACTCTTTTCTTTTCTCTTCATTATGTTTATACCATTCTTTAATTTTATTAAGAGAAAGAAAATGATTATCAGAGATATTAAATATCTCTTTATGTATTCTACTATCACTTATCATAAACACTACCTCCATATTATAAATCGAATTATACAGTAATTTTAAATCGTGTCAACTTCTAATTAATTTTAGACTATCTTTGACTGCTTCTTTAGCTCTCTCTCTTAGATATTCTGCTTGTTCAAACATCATATCACCTATGTGGTCATCTCTGTCATACCACCTACTCTCTTCTATACGTCTAGCTCTTTCATTAATACTATGAGCAGTAGCCCATACCCATTCCATATCTCGCAGTGAATTTTCAAATTCTTTTAAGTTTCTAAAATGAGTTAAGTCATCTCCAAAAACTTCTTCATCTTCCTCTAACCTATTCCATTCTGCTTGTGTGAAATCACATTCAAATTTTTTATTAGAAAGAACACCTACAATCGTGTTATCATATAGTCTAAATAAAACTGACATTACCTTTTCTCCTTACCAATTTGGTAATTATTATCCATCATATGCACCTAAGTTTGCAAACTCTTTATTCATAATATCAAAGTCAACGTCTATCTTATATGCACCACTAGCATACCACTCAGGCATAGGTCTTGTCTTCTCCCACTTAGCTATATCTTTCTTATCATTAGCATAGTATCTTCTGTATGATAATACAGCATTATCTTCTTCTTTATGTACATCTGGCATACATAGTGGGTGTGGTGTACCTTGTCTGC
>Ga0070747_1001886_pt1 | contig 10137 bp, 8 predicted proteins | sample VirMetDEL_Mar_31_FD_77321 | JGI IMG/M metagenome (GOLD analysis project Ga0070747, IMG submission 77321) | Aqueous microbial communities from the Delaware River and Bay under freshwater to marine salinity gradient to study organic matter... | ecosystem: Environmental > Aquatic > Marine > Coastal ...
GATAGTGGTACTTGGACCAAAAGAGATGATTGGGATGATGATTGGGAAGGTTAAAAAATATAGTATAATAATAAAGACCCTTATTAAAAAGGGATAAAGTATATAGGAGAAAAGAAAAATGGCAGACATTAATGTTGATAATGATTTAAAAGCGGTCAATGAAAAAATGGAAGTTTTAGTTGGGGAATTAAATAAGATCAATGCCCAACGTGAACAGCTAGTAGGCAGTATACAAAACCTACAAGGTGTATTAATGTACCTTAGAGGAAAAACAAATGAGAGCCCAGAAATAATAAATGAGGGCGGAGTACCAGAAGAAGTTGTGGAAGCAGCTAAAGAAGCAATAAAAGGTAAAACAGGAGATAAAGACTCCTAGGAGATATAAATGGCAACGACTGCTGGAGCAGTATTTGATAAAGTGTTCAATTGGGACGGTGTAGGTACAGCCAGTAGTGATTTTACTGATGTTACTTTAGAGTCCCAGAGCCCTGCAGGTACGTCATTTACGATCTTAAATTCTACAGCACACCATCTTTATTTAGGTCATTCATCAAAATTCGACATGGCTGTCTTTGATGTTGATACTGCTGGGGTTTTGGGTACCTTACAATATGAATATTATAATGGTTCTGCGTGGACAGAATTTATACCAGCTTCTGCTAGGTACGAACTAGATCCTGATGATGACGAGGGGGGTCAATATGATTTCTCTAAAGATGGTGCTGAATTGTTCCCAGCTAATTTACTTAGTGATTGGGCAACAGTTGCAATAAATAGCAGTACATTATATTGGATAAGAATATCTTCTCCGTCAAGTGTATCTACAGCACCCACAATAAAACGTATTCAAATGCGTCCATTAGCCGCATACTGTACAACAAAAGATGTTTATGAGTTAATGCAACTTAAAAATGTTCTTAGTGGTACTGATTTTACAAGCTCTACAGTTCCAAGTAAATCAACAGTTGAGCAATATATTTATGAAGCTCAATCTTATATTGATATGCAAACTAGAAAATCTTGGCGACCTAATTATATGGCAAATGAATACCAACAATTTAATTTAAATGGTATACATTTAGATCGCCCAGATGCATACAAAATAATTGATCTGCAAATTTGGAATGGGGCTAATTGGGATTCTAAAAGACAAGGACGTACTAAAGACTATTTTCTAATCCCAGATACAAATCTAGTTCATTTTTCAAGATATTTTTTGTTACCAGCTAGGTTTCAGTCTTATAACGCTCCAGTTTGGAGATGGGGTGGTGGGGAGTTTACTATGCCGGTAAAAATAACTTATTTGTACGGTAGAGATATACAAACTGATGTTAGACAAGGTGGTATAATACAAGATATAACCAAGATGATTGCTGCTACAGAAATTTCTAAAAACGCTGATTTTGGTGGTACAGTGGTAAGTGGTATGGATAGATATGACATTGGTAGCAGAATTGCTGGGTGGGAAAAAAATATTGAACAAACTATTGATAGTTTAAGATCGTTTGAGGTGTTTTAATGCCAGATGAGCCTATACCTATAGATGCAGTAATGACTGATTTAGATAGTCAATGGAATGCTTCTAATGTGACAAAACCAACACTAACTACCGTTAACGGAGAAAACCAACCATTTAGATTTGATTTGAATGTAGGGGATCATGTAATAGGCAGAACAGGAAGTCCCGCCTTGCAAGAAACTCCAATTGGGAACAGAAAGTATGGCAACAGAATTTATAGTTTAGAGTTGGAAATATATACTTTGACAAGTAGACAACGATTATATAATTTAATGAGGGAAGTAAGGAAAATAACTCATGCAAGAATGCATTCATTAACTAATTTTCAAAGACAAACATTTGAAGTATTTAGTGAGGAAGTTTCAGAACAAGCTAATATTTGGACAGGCACAATAACATTACAATTAGAAAACAATGGAGTTTTATTAGAAACTACGTAAAATGTAGTATAATAAATAATAGGACTATAATATGGAGGACTAAACTATGGGCGTATATCGAAGTGATCAAGCTCAATTAACATTCGCTGCAGAAGCAGCTCAAGGGGGAGACCCTGAGATGGTAGAGGGAGACAGAAATGGTACATCTGGTAGTGGACCATCTCCTACTTTATCTGGGGCACATTCAGCAGGAAGTAGAACTATAACTTTGAGTGCAGAATTTACAGCACTAAAAAATGGTGCTGGTACAGCTATCTTAGCTGCAGAAGCCATAGATGATTCTGAAACTGCTATTGATGTGGATTCAAGTCATGCAATAACAGCTGGTAGAATAATAAAAGTTGATAATGAAGAAATGCTTGTTACAGGGGTTTCTACAGATACTTTGACAGTAACTCGTGGGCACAACAGTACTACAGCAGCTACTCATAGTGATGATGTTGCTTTAACAACAAAATTTTTACCCGGTGATTTTATTAGAATTGGAACTATTGCGGGGACAGCAGCAAACACTACAATAGAACATGAAGTTCGTAGAGTTGAAAGTCAATCAGGAACATCGGTAGTTTTAGATAGACCAACAGCGTTTCATCATGCTAATGCGGAAGAAATATTTCCTGTAATAGCTCTTGGTGGGGATGCCACAAGAAATGATAACGATAAATTTTTAACTTTTATTCCGGGTATATATGAAACAATAGACACACCAGACCCAGAGATGAGTATTGAAGGAAAAAGATTTCTTAGCACACAATCTAAGAGAAACTTTTCAGTAGCTTATTCAGGACAACAATCCTTAACAGGTTCTGTTAGTGGGATTATTTTATTAAATGGGTGGGCATTAAGATTTCCAATAGGTTCAGTTACTACTACCCCATCTTCAACAGCAACAGATACAATATTATTAGATGGTGCTGCTAACAAAGGGGATGTATATATTACTTGTAATGGTGCTAATGTTAGTAATTTAGCTGCAGGAGACCACATACAAATTATAGAAGCAGATGGAACCAAGTCGGAAGTTAGGAAAATTATTACAGACACGAGTGATACATTTAAATTAAATTACCCATTACAATTTGATCACGCAGATGATGCAGTTATAAATGAAGTTTCAAGTGGGGCTACTTACACACATGTTATTGAAGAACAAGTTGATTTAGATACTGTGTCATGGCACGTACATATGAAAGATAGCACAGAAACAGCCGCTAAGGATTTTGATAGAAGATATGTAGGGGGGATGATAGGTTCGTCTACAATAGCCGCTGAAGAAGGTGGAATGGTTACAATGTCTTGGGATGGTGTAAGTTTCTTAAACATGGTACATAACCAACAAAATCAAAAAACAGTTGGAGCCGCTTCTGGGGATGATTACTTTGGAGCTAACGTAGCAGCAAATATGCCTAGATTTGGGTTGATGCAAGCTATTGATAGTGACGATGTAGGAGCTCCTAGTCACAATGCCGCTTCTGCCAATGATGGTACAGGTTATCCAAATAATCAACCATATTACTTTTCTGAAGGAACCATAAAGTTTTTTGGGCAAGAGTTTGCTAGAATAAGAAGTTTTTCTTTATCAATAGCAAATAATGAAGAGCCTAGATATTATTTAGGTAAACAAGGATCTAGAGCTAGAGGACCTTATGAAATTAAAGAAGGACCTAGAGATTATGCTATGTCCGCTTCAGTAGTGTTACCAGACGCTGACGTAAATGCAAATGCTACAGCAGCTAATGCAAGTCAAGACAGTGCTTTAGAATTATTTAGACAATTACTATTAGAAGGTGATTATGGAGCAGGTGGAGCCGCTTTGCATAAAAGAGGTTTTACTGCTACAATAAAATTTGAACGGGGTACTAATGATAGTATAATTATTGACATACCGGGCTCTACTACAGCAGGTTCGCCAACAACTACTACTAGTCAATTAAATAGTCAAGGTATTTTTATAAACTCAGCACCCCACAGTATAACTGGTGATAATCCATTTCAAGTAGATTTGGATATGATGTTTAGAAGTTTGAAAATAACAATAGAGGATAGTGAACCCGTATATCCATAAACAATAGAATAAGGAGGAAGAATGGCTAAGGAAAGCACAGCGAAGCAGTTTGATGTATCGAAGTATCAAATGGTACCTACGGTCAATAAAAAAACTGTAGAAATAGAAGGAACTGGGGATAAGTTTGAGGTAACACTTAAACAGTTATCTTGGGCAAAAAGAAATCAATTGGTTTCTAAATGTCTACAGTTAGGGAGTGATGGAGCAAACAGTTTTGATGGGGATTTGTACATTAGAGAATGCTTAAAGGAAATGATTGTTGAGGCACCGTGGGGTAGAACAACAGAGTCATTCCTAGTTACTATTGACAATAGATTAGGATCAGCATTAGAACAATTAGTTCCAAATGCCTTTGGATCAAGTGATACAGGAGCGTTAGGACCCGAAAAAATAAAAAAAGGGTAATGGCTTTCTGGAGGCAAGCAGGTAAGACGGATTATAGAGAGTCGATCTTGTATAGCCACTGGACAGTAGTGCTTCAGCTATTGAAATTAGGAATAGACTGGGAAGCCATACAACATTTTACTGAGGATGAAATTCATTTAATTTTAGGAGTTGAGATGGCAATACAACAGAAACAACAGGATCAACAAGCCAGAGAAATGGCTATGTCTAAAATGTCGTCTAAAATAGGGGGTATGTAGAGAATGACTTTACAAGCTTTAATGCAGATGGCTGACGGTTCTGGTGGTGGTGATTCAGCCCCTTCAGGACAAAAAGACTTTAGAACTATAGTTGCTAATGTAGGTCGCATAATGAAAGATGTTAAGACCGGTGTAGGCAAAAAACTAGGTTCTGCAGGTATTAACTTTGGATTAGCAGCTCTATTAAAACAATCACAGTTGTTTACAGGTTTTGTTGGTTCTCTTTTTCAAATCGTAGGTGGGTTTATTGATGTAATACTAGCTCCTTTTATGCCTTATGCGTTTAAAGTTTTAGGGTTTATAGCTAAAATTATTCCTTTTGTCCAAGCAAAACTTGACGCTTTTTCAAGTTGGATAGGTGATATTTGGGAATCTTCTAATGGCATAGGTGATTTTATTAAGAATGTCATGCTTGAGGGGGCTGCAAATATAATGGCTTGGGGGCAGTCTCTTTGGGATATGGTCGGGAACAAAGCTTTCTGGTCAGGTCTTTTTGACGGAATGAATGGGATATTATTGGACATATGGACTGGAGTCTATGATGGTTTAACTCAGTTGTTTCCACAAATTAAACCTTATATAGATGACCTAGTAGTAGCAGTTAAAAATTTATGGGCATCTGTGTCAGAAGCATTTGGTCCTCTACTTAAAGCAATAAGTGAAATGGTAAAAACTGTAGGTCCCCCACTATTGAAGTTAGCTAAGTGGGTTTTAAGTACTTGGTGGAATTTCTGGGCAAAACCAATTTTACAACATGTAGTGCCATTTATAGCAAAAACTGCTATTGGTTTTATTACATATGTAATTGAACTAATTACAGATATTTTTAAAGCTATTGGGGAGTTTTGGAAAGGTCTAAATCATTTAGGTAGAATATTTGAAGCTTCTTGGAATTGGTTAAAAACATTTTTTACAGGTGGTTTTAACGAAGCAATTGTCAATGGAGTAAAAAACGGAATAGGTGCTGTTGGTAGCCTTATTTCTAATATTTGGGATTGGTTAGGTGGTGTAGTATCAGCGATAAAAACAGCTGCCATGAACGTACTAAACGCAGTATTAGATCCTATAAAAGCATTAATTAGAAATATTAGTGGTATTGTGGAAACCATAGCAAATCCGGGTAAAGCCATTAGTGGGCTATTCAGTAGGGCTAAAGAAGGTTTAGGCGGTATGGTTGGAGGAGGAGGAGGAGGTTCATTAGATATAACGATCAACGGGAGTTCCATAAGTCCTCAAGAAATGGCAGAAGGTAGAGCTTCTATTAGGGGCAATATTGCTGGGCAAGGTGAGTTTTCAGCTAATCAATTAATGTTTGACGGAGGTTAGAAATGGCAGCCGAAGAACTAGCAGTCTTATTACGAGATGACTCAAACACTGATGCAAGTGTAAGGTTAGCATTAAAGTCTGAACAAATATCTATAAGCGTATCTCGAACACCTATACAAATTGCTATACCAGCAGCGTCACCTCTTATCTTTGACTTAGGGGCATCACGTCCTGCTATAACCTTATCAGGTATTGTAGACAATGTGGGTGGTGATACAACTAATACTACTGCGAATGAATTTTTCAACATGGAAAAAAGAACTATCCAGAGTCAAACATATTATATTCCTTATAAAAATTATTTAGAAAAAAAATTACTAACTTGGGTAACAGGGTCTACTGATTTACAACTAGAGTGTGGGGATGCTACAACACCAGATTATTCTGGTAGTGGTACTACTGCTTCTACAGGTGGGGGTATTTATAAAGTAGCCCTACAACAATTTCAATTTAATCAGCTACCCGGCATGGAAGACAGGTGGAATTATAGTCTTCAATTTGTGGCTCAATGGAGAGAAGGGGTATCGTAAATGGCAGCTTCTAAATCAATTGTTTCATATTGGGACGGTGATTCATGGGAAGATTTTACAGTATCAAGTAAGTCAAGAGTAATTTCCCTGTCCCTAACAGATACCTTACAAACAGGTATGTCAGCCCAAATACGTATATCAAACCCATCCGCTAATCCACTAGCCAATAGTGGTGCTTCTGCGAAAGGTCCATTTACAGGAGTTGTAGACGATTTTACTCCTATTAAAATTAGGGATCAAGATACTAATCAAGTTTATTTTTATGGGATGGCTGTAGATGTAGAAGAAAAATATGATAACGCTTTAGGCATGGTTATTAATATAGTGGCTGAAGATCAACTATTTGAACTACGAGATAACAGCACAAAAGGTGTTTATAGTTATGATATTAATGCTGATGCAGTAACTTTAGAAGCTACACTTGGTGAAGCTTTAGACACGAGCGAAACTCAAGTTGATGTTTCAGACAGTCGAGAGTTGTTTGTTGGACAAAGAATAAAAATTGATTCTGAAGAAATGTATGTAACTGCAGTCGATAGTGCTACATCTATTGATGTATTTCGAGCTGCTAATGCTACCACAGCTGCTACTCATAGTGATGGTGCCGCAATTTCCGAAGCCCAAGCTAAATTACATGAATATGTCTTAAATACAGACGAAAGAGATGAAACCAAAAAAGAATGGAAGAAAAAAATTAGTACAAGAGGTGGATTAATAAAATCATTAATTCATCAGTTTAGTTCTAATATTGATTTTCCAAAAGAAGAAACCACTCTTTCAGAAGCATTAGACAATAGTGAAACAGGTATTGATGTTTTTGATGCTAGTAATTTATATGCAGGGCAAAGAATTTTAATAGATGCAGAAGAAATGTTAATTTCATCTATAAGCTCCAACACATTAACTGTTGCTAGAGGGGCTAATTCTACATCAGCGGTTACACATTTGACAGGTGAAAGAATTTATCTTGTTGATGATAGATTTGTAGAATCTTTACAAAGATTTAGGCAATCAATGATATATAAATTAGATGGGAGATCAAAAAAATCCGCCCTAAAACATATAGGTAATGCCGCAGATTCAGATCCCCACACCGCTATATCTAGTGAGCAGGAATATGGGTTTGATTTTTATGTTGCTCCGCCACTACAATCGACAGCAAATTCACATAAACCCCTGACATTTTTTAATTACTTTAAAAAAGGAACTAGACCTACATCAAACACGTTAGGTCCTGCAGCTTTTGGGTTGAATGTTCAACTCCCAACTCCAGACACTATAACTGATGGGAAGTTTGTTGAAACAGGTCGAATGGTTGCAATGACAGAATCTAATTTAACTAGACCTAAAAAAGATATTTATACTGATGCCGCTTATACTTATGCAGTAACATCAGCAGGAGATGAGGGAGACGCTACAGCAGCACCTCAATCTGAAATTTTTGAGCTACTTAAAGCTTATGCTATAGGAGCTGATGGGTTTATTAATTCCAGTGATTCTAAATCGACTTATTCTGGGAGAGCTATTTCAGGAGGGACTGCAGGTACAGACAGTGCCGAGACATTCTCAATATTTGTTGCACAACTCGGTGCTATTGCTGCCAACACATCAGCGGATACTCAAATAACTTTGAGTACTGCTTCACCTATATCATTATCAAACCCAACTAGTTTATTTTATGTTGGACAACAGTTCAGGTTTGGTGGTGCTGGGGGAGAAGAAGCTAGAGTACTTTCTATTGACAGTGATACCCAAATGACTGTTCAAAGAGGTGTTGCTGGTTCTGTAACTGAGAAAGCAAGTGGCTCTGTTATATATGCACTAAGGGTTGCTAAAATTCAATATGTTTCTACCGGAGCAGTGGCTGTAGGAGATTATGCTTCGGGAGAAGAAGCGTTGATATTGATATCCCATTTAGATAAATCTTTGGATGATAACACAACTTTTTGGAGAACTGCTACGGGTAGTGTTGATGGTTACTTGGCTTCAGGGGATACAAGTGGTACATCTTTTAGAATAAAAGAACGCCCTAGAATGAAATATGGTATAAGAAGAACTTTTAATGCTGATACAGGAGCTGAGACAGACCCTGATGCAATAAGAGAACAGATTTCTGCGGTACTAATGAGAAAAAGTACTAGTCCTATAAGAGGGGATCTTACTACATATAATCCCCCAAGATTTTATATTGACAATGTTCCAAGTTCGGTAGCCACTACGGCTGGATCAGATCAAACAATAACTATAGGTAACACCCAATTATATGGTAAATTAAATGAGGCTTTAGATACAAGTGAAACTGGTATTGATGTAACAGACTCTACCGGTATGTATGTGGGGCAACGTATAAAAATAGACAGTGAAGAGTTTGCTATTACTGCGGTTAACAGTAAAGTACTTATTACGGCTACTCGGGCTCAGAACTCTACATCAGCTGCTGAACATACGAGTGGAGCAACTATTTTTGATAGTAATGTAAATATACAAAACTATGGTTTTTATCCCGGGATGTTAGCAGTTGAGCTTGATTCAAGTAATTTACCTACGGGTACCTATGGGTATGCCCAAGCAGTTACGTCAACAACAGTAAGAGTGACATGGGCTACAGGAACTGTAGATACAAGTTCGACGATTAGATATTGTGTGCCAGTAAGAGCTGGGGACACGATTAAAGTAAGAAATGATATAGCTAATATTGATTCAACTACTTTAGTAACGCAGATGACCTATGAAGAAGGTCAGGGGGTTACAAGAACTAGGTATGATTTAGTGGGAGCTGACACAAATAAAGAAGGTGGATCAGGAAAATCTTCTATTGTTTCTAGAACTTCTGATGCAGTAGCCACTCAAGAAGGAATACCAGAAGGTGTAGAACTATCCAGTGATGCTAACATAACTACAAGTTGTGTTTTTTCAGCTCCATCAGCTAGTCAGGTAAATTGGGCTGCTGGGAATTTATATGTAGGTGCTGATAAGTATACAATTGATGGGGGTAACACAAGTTCCTTAGAGGCTTTAAATTCTGATGGAAGGGTTTATTTTGTTTATTACGTAAAAGGAGACACAACATTTAGGGTACTAGCAAAAAGTAACTATCCAGCCTTTGTAGCAAAACGAAAAGATTCTGATATTAGGGTTATAGCTCATGTTAACTATGACTTACCACTTGCTAGATTTACTTTAGTTGGGATAAAAGGTGGGGAAAAAAATAGTAGTATTGTTAGTACATCTGGTAATATTGATGCTGTTTATGGGGGTAATGGTACAAACGCTGCTCCAACTTACTCTTTTGCCAATGATACAGACTTAGGTATGTATTCTAGTGGAGCGGGGTCACTTAGATTTACTAGTGGTGGTTACCACGCAGCATCTATAAATGCTACTAGTGCCACCGATGGCACAATTTGGGCATATAAAACCTATAGTTTTATTGGTGACACGGATACATCCATCCACAATGCGGGAGCCAACCAAATAGGTTTTTATACTGGTGGTGGACTTAGAGGTAGATTTTATGATAGTGGGCTTATATTAGACCAGTTAGGGAGTACTTCAGGTACTGGCTTAGTTGTTGATGGTTCAAATGTAGTACATAAAGCTACATCATCTAAAA
>Ga0070747_1001887_pt1 | contig 10137 bp, 13 predicted proteins | sample VirMetDEL_Mar_31_FD_77321 | JGI IMG/M metagenome (GOLD analysis project Ga0070747, IMG submission 77321) | Aqueous microbial communities from the Delaware River and Bay under freshwater to marine salinity gradient to study organic matter... | ecosystem: Environmental > Aquatic > Marine > Coastal...
AGACAAAAACAGAGAGGTAAACCCTTACTACGCAAAGACTTATGGACTTACGCCTATTTAGGTATGGACAGAGTCCCGCGCATAACCGATACTATTCCTGTTCACTCAACCCCCAGACAGCCCATGAACTACCTACCGATCTTCTCCCCTACCACAGGACTAGCACTAGTGTACGTCACATCCAAGGGATGGATAATATGCCAACCCTGTGCGAACAAGCAACCCCAGCAACCCTATCCTCTATCCTCTAAAGACCTAAGCTCTAAGAGATCCACCTGCAACATCTGCAATAACCACCTATAAACATGACAAGCATAGCAAACCAAAACAGAGAGACTATTAGACAGCTAACCCTCGTGGGACTCCTAAAAGACTCCGGCATCCGCCAAGTAGGTGTAGCCCGGTGGTACCGTGGACGCAGCAGGGGCGCCACCCGCGTGTTCTGTGAGGTATCCTTCCTCCACCATGATAGGCGCATCCGGGCCGAATCTACGGGCCACGGCGGCGGCGGCTACGACAAAGAGGCCAAGGCCTTGGAAGATTGCCTCAGACAGCTAGGATACGACTTTGAAGTATACGGGCTAGAGTCGGCCTTGTTTGAAGTCGTAAAGTGTCTAGGATACGACCTAGAGAGCACACACATGGCAATCGTCTAATCCCCTATAAAATGGAACATCTAAAAGACATAGAAGATACGCATCATTGGGCCGCACTTTGGTCTCTAGGAATCAAGCCCGATGATTATTTACCGATTTTCGAGGGTCGAAAATATTGGGCCCCACGGTGCGTCTCTCCCAGTACGTCACACCCTGAAGACCTAGTAAACGCAGACGCGCCAAAGGTTAGACTCACGGAATCTAGCGTCATGCGATCTCTAGACCACAATAAACAGTTCTTGTTCCAATCCTGCGCGGCACAATGCACGGCGGTTTTGATCCGCGCTTATTCCTATGAGACAGGCAAGGACATAGAAGATATCTGCGGAGGCAATCCAACACAGGACCTAGACCCTGTCTTGCGAAGCATGGCAGAGGCAGAGTCTCTCTACCGTAGTGCCCCGCAAGACATCAAAGAAGCTGCCGCAGAAGTAGCAAAGCTTGCGCTTACGAGTATCCCACCTGCCAAAGTCAACCGCGCGCATAAGATTTTGGCTCTTTCCTACGCCATGAACCAGCCCGAAATATTACACGACCCAGAAGTAGCCCAGGAGGCAATATTATGTTCCATCTCGAAACTTTCACGATAACACAAGAGCAGGCCCATGCCGCAACGCTCCACCAATTCGTAAAGAATCCTCTCCGGTCGGCCCCTGCCCCCGGCGAATATCTCCGCCTGATAGAGCGCCCGGACGGCACCCCCCCGAGCACATCATCATTTACTATGGGATGGGGCGACACTCTTTGGATGAGCAACACGCCACAGGAACAGGAGGACCATCAAACCCTTTATGACAATGCCCCGCACAAGGGGACCCTGCTAATCGCAGGAATGGGCGTGTGCATGAGCCTAACTAGGATCCTAGAGACACGGCCGGACCTAAACGTAATCCAAGTCGAGAAGTCCCGAGAAGTTATCGACCTCAACCGAGCGCACCCAACCAACTCGAAAGTTCTCAGGGACCCCCGCGTCACGGTCGTTCACGCAGACATAAACAAGCTCGACCCCAAAGAGTACCCAGAGGTTACGGCGTGCTGGTTCGACATCTGGCCCGACATCTGCCCGGACAATTTGCACGAGATGCTGTCTCTTGTGAAGGCTTGGAACCCTGATCGGGTTCTAGAGTTCTGCGGATGCTGGTCACTGGACGCTATCAGGGAGCTTCTATGAAACTTTCAGAGCTATATCTTATCGCGCTCAGTCTCGACCAGAACGAAGCCAAGCGCCTCCGGTCGGACTACCCCGACCCTATCACAGATCCCGAGGATCTGGTAAACTTTGAACACGACCTTATCACCGAGATCGACTGTCACGAGAAATCGCCATATTACTTTGGCCCGGACATAGACACAGATAAACTAGGAAAATGGCTAGCACCGAACCACAAAGCAAGACTAGACATGTTGTCTACCTCACAAGCACAGGACGAATAGTCTCAATTCACAACTCTGAAAATTATGCAAAACAAGAACTTTCGTCGCGAGCTTCGCGATACCTCGCGCAAGCCCAGTACCTACGGACAGGAAAAGTGCACGGCAAGTACCGCCGTGGGGACGTTTACCCTGTTTGATGCCCTGTTTATCGGTTTCCTTATTGTCCTCCTGCCTACCCTCCTCTAATGTTACACCTATCCGAGACCGCAGACGGCATCACATACAACCTAATCAAGCTAGACAAGCACACAGGGCTTGAGATCCACACACTTATTTCCAAGGACCCAGATTTTGAGATCTTCTATTATCACCAATCTGGTAACGCCGTGCCCCCCACTACCCTAGACACTTACTGTGTACCCTACCGCCGCAAACAACAACAGATGGCGACTAAGCAGAACTAGAACTAAAACTAAAACTATGGCTATTTACGCAGACCCAGACCACGAAGATATGCGCTGTAACTTTTGCGGCGAAAAACTCAAGAACCTAGAATCCAAGGAACTAGACTACGACCCAGACGAGGACACCTATATCTGCCGACTGTGCGCGGACAAAGACCCTGCGCCTGTGGCCATCCCGAGGATCTCTATCCTGCTCCTACCGGAACCGCCCTTTATGAAGCTTGCCAAGCCTCTTTCAAAGCATATCACGCTAGAGGAAGCGGCTAAGAAGCTGAGAGCCGTGACCGTCCCCCGCGCTTCGCACGATTGGGAAGCCATCGCCCATCGACTAATGTCCTCCCCTTACCTAAAGCAAAAACCCACGGTCTTCCAACATCGGCACATGTCAGACACGAGAGTTTACGTGGATGCGAAAAACGGCACCCTCGCCGCGATGTGCTTCTATCTTTCGGGGGACCCGGCATGAGCATCTATGAAAAGTGTTCGGCATGCGGCCGGACCCCTGACCCGGATTCAAACTATCCCCAATGCCAAAATCCGGGATGCCCGTATCACGGGGTAGACCCCATGGACGAATCTGCATGGAACGCGATTCACAAGCACCACAACTCTAAGAAGCCGAACCGGGACAGCCTCCGAAAGTGTCAGGTTTGCCACGGAAAGAACCGAGAGTGCCCTAAGTGTTTCGGTTTTGACCTGTCGCCCTCTCTTTCCCTGGTTATGCGAGAGTTCAGGGCTCACGGAATGTGCGCTGTTAGATGCTCCGAGATAGCCGACGCGCTAGACCGGTCAAGCTCATGGACCTCTCACAAAATCAAAAAACTAGTACAATCAGGACACTTGGAGAAATTAGGCCATGGAATCTATGCGCGACTTCTGTAACTTCGCAACCAAAAAACCGCGCAAAAAATGTCCCAATCCTGTAGAGATTATTCTTGTAGGACGGGGATGCTGCGATTATCATTATCGGCACCAATGCTGGAGCCTAGACAAACACGAACAATCACTCACCACATGGATAACCAAAGCAACGCACCCAGCATTCAAGGACTGGCAACATACCTAATCAGATCGGATATAAAATAGAAGGAGAAGAAGAAGAATAGTAACGATGACCAAGCAGCACCAAAACAGCGGATGGCCGGACAAGACAAAACCGGGCCCGCAAGATTGCACGTCCAAGGCACTACAGAGACCCTCGCTAGAATTTTCAAGAATGTCGGATATCGCGACCGACATCACCATGAAGCACATCTACAGAGATGTCGCATCCAAAATCCAAAACAGGGCGGACAAGTACCGCATTTTTCAACACGCGCAAAAACTATGAAGAACCCCTTTACACAAAGATTCGAGGCACTGGTAGCTGTAACCGCTATCTTTATCGGAACACTAGTAACCGTGATAGCTTTCTACGAGTCTGGGGGCACACACAAATGCCCTGAACCGGAAACGCAGACAATCTACAAAGAAAAACCAGATTACCATTGCGATTGTCGCGCACACGTGCGATAGTAACCACATGAAGAACATCCAAGACATAGCATATGACATCCTCCAAGACGAGGGACCCACATCACTCTCGGCAGATCAGTACGATAACCTCAAAGAGGCTGTTGCACCTATTCTTGCTCTCTTGTCCAAGTACGACAAAGGTCTGAGAGATAAGGGCTCCGACGTTGAGGCAGGCCAAGACAGCTTCTCTTACGGAGGTGCGACATACGCACGGAAGAAGCACGGCAAGTCTGTCCAGTACAAGAAAGCTCTGGAAGTGGCAAAGACTTTCATCTCGGACGAAGAGGTTCTAGAGACCTTAGACCAGCACATCCTAGAGGAGCTTACTAAAGACACCTACAAAAATGTCAGGGTCTAACTCTCAGGTACGTCGGCAGTTTGCCAGATTGGCAAGCTATTACATAGCGCCCAGCCATAGAGACCTTATCAAGGGTGCTATGGCTGGGTGCGATATTTTCGGGCAGCAGGAGGCCAACGCTCGTGCGCAGATGGATTCCCGCAATGATCCTGACCGTTTCGAGTTTCTGGAGCAGCACGAGCTAGAGATAGAAGCGTGCCGGTCGATAGCTATAGGCCATATGCTCCTGTCTGGGCTTATTATGTGCTCTGCCTCTGAGATGGATCGAAAACTCAAGGTGGGGAGGGTTGAGACGGTGGCAACTTTGCTAATAGAAAATCTGGAATTTTGCATCTTCCTGGGTATATCTAGCGAACTGACTGAGAAGGCCGAGAGAATCCTTGAAAAGTTGGGCGAGTGGGGTGAGAATGCAGATCCTATCTGGGCACCTCCGTCTAAAAATTCAGGGTTGCTCACTAGGGTTACTGAACTTTTCCCTGACGTACACATTATGAGAAGCTCGCTGAAGAAGCGGTGGGTCTTTTTCTCAGGTGATAGCGATCAAGAGAACATAAGTGCTAAAGATTTCGGACACTTACTGTCAGAAGCACTAACACAGACCAAAAGTGACACCAGACCCAGTAGACAGAGAGATCCAGAAGCTTAGATCCACGGCCCACATCCACGCCAATCGCATAACTGACCATGAGGGAAGGCTAGTGCATATTGAGAAAGATATGGAGAAAGTTGAGACTTTGGCCCAAGAGCACACTGTAGCTCTGGCACGGGGCCAGAAGGTGATGGAGCAGATCGAAACGACATCTAGAGTCATGAACAAGACCGTGGTGGCTCTGGAGAAGACCGTGAACACTATCGACCACTCGATCATGATGTTCGCGAAACTTCACAGGTACGTCATATTTCCGATCTTGGTTTCTGTGTCTGCGGCAGCGATCTGGGGCGTTATCAACCACATAGCCACAGGCACCACCAACTAAAGAATTATGGACATCTCCGAAGCCTCTCAGGAAGACATGTTAGCGGCACTTGTAACCGCTGACGGGGAGCTAGTGCGCGGGATGTCTACTTCCCGGATCATTTTTCCTGAACTTTTCAAGCGTCTGGATGCTGTGACCGCAGAGCGCGACCTACTCAGAGCTTTGGCAGAAGAGGAGGAAGATGACGAGGCTGAGGCAGGTCCGGGCATCCCCGTAGCGTCTGGATCTCCGGGACCGGGGTACTACGAACCTCTGGACGCGCAAAACACTGAGATGCTCCATGCAGACATGGGCATCGACCTGATCAAGACGGTGATTGAAGGATCTCCCGAGTTCACCAGGTTCAAAGTTCGCGGAAAACTTCCGCCCTTGTACCTAGGCGGAGGATCAGGCAAGGCAATCGGTTGGAAGACTCGCCCGATGCAAAACTTGGAGTTCATTGCGGACTCGGCCGATGCGGCGCTGGGGGGTGTTCGTCTCGGTATCTCGGCGGGTGGCATCGGAGATAACTTTCGGCTGGTTGGCTTGCCTATCTATCCCCAGATGGACGGAGACAAGGCTCCCATCTTGTGCGTCACCAACATGAACCAAGGTGCCCACCTAGTCCTGATCGACTGCGACTTGCGAGCAGTTCCCGGAGGCTCGTCGTACTACGGAAAAGGTTTCAAGTGGGGGATCATGACCAAGGGAATGAAGCTCACGGCTAAGAACCTGATCACTGATTCTTCTGGAGAGCATTCGATCTACGATAAGAACTCTCAAGGAACGCATATCGACGGATTGACCAACCGTGTGAACGAGTTCGGTTATGGGAACATCCGCACCCTGTACCAGCATACAGAGCGCGATCCGTCCAAGACGGACCTGAAAGGCGGACCCAAGAGCCAAGGCGATATTATCCTGCTCAACCTCCACGCGAAGAAGTGCGGCCATTACCATCACGCAGAGAGCGGCGTAGGTAAGGGAGGATCAGCTATCACAATCTCTGGCCACAGCGGCGACCGTGTGCTGATCAAAGACGCAATCGTTGAGAATACTTTCGCCGGAGGCATCGCTGCTTGGGCCGAGTATGTCCACGGAGAAGGCTTCCGAGGCTACGGTCTCCCAGCTATCCACAGGCTGGAAATTGAAAACTACAGCCAAAACTTGGTAGGTAGTCGCAACGCAGTAAACATATCTAGCGTTTCTGAACTTCGCATGGACGGAGTAGACCCTGAACTGGTCAAACTAGACCACCAGTTCAAGGACGGGCTAGAAGAAGTTGCGCAAATGTCCAATATTCACTGGACAGACTTAGGATAGGTAGTATATAGTGTGGGCAACAACCTAACACTATGCCTTACCTAGAAGAAGACTTTTCGGACCCCGACTGCGGGTCTTGCTGCGACAGACAAAAGGTCTGCGTAACTTGCGAAGAGAACCCTGACGCTTGCCTGTGCATCTTCAAGGAGTTCCAACCCTGCCCAGAGTGTACAGAAGGCTGTGATCAGTGCTCTGGATTTGCACTGATCTGTAGAGATTGCGACTTGAACTCTTTGGAGTGCATGTGTGGAGGACCACAACTACCCTGCCCGTACTGCGTGACTGACGATAAAGGTCGCAGGTACGTGTATAGACCTAACAACAAATGAAAACTATAGCAAGAGTATTCGGAACAACAGTAGCACTCGCCTCGGTCGGATGCGTTTTTGGGGGACTTCTAGTCCTGACAGGAATCACATGCAAAGTGGTCTATTACGGGTTCATGCTCGGCTGGACAATTTTGCCGTGAAAGTTATCGGATTATTAGGCCCTAGCGGGTCGGGCAAGACAACACTTGCACACAAGGCCGCATTGAAATTTGCCCTAGACGGACTTAGCTGCGCTGTCGTATCTATTGCGACTCCGATCAAGCGCGACTTAGCCAGATTTTTCTGTGTATATCCAGGAAACAAAGAACTGGTAGTGCCACTAAAGTTTGGCAGTCAGGTGGCTACAACTTACCGAGAGGCTTGCCAGTTCTACGGTGATTTGATGCGTAAGATTGACCCCGATTGTTTTCTTAGGGAGATGTGGCATGCGGTCAAGGAATCCGAGTCAGATGTCGTTATTGTAGACGATTTACGGACTCACGGAGAGGTTTTAGAGCTTCGGGCAAATGATGCCGAAGTTATCTTGATTCGCCGCCCGGAGTTGATACAATCACCCTCCGCCGCAAATGCTCACCCTACAGAGAGGTATGCACACGACTGCGTGAAAACTCGCGAGTCCGAACTATGGACTCCTTTCGACAACAATCAACCTCTAGACTTATCCGCTCAAAGTCTTTATGAATCCATTAGGCATATTCGAAGACAGATACGCTAAGGCGTACGTCAAATCAGGAGACGAAGATAAGGCAACTTTCACTTGCGAAGTCTCCTCTCTCCCGGAAGCACTCGCTAAGGACTATAGTTCAGACGCACACTTTTGCCTCTATCACGTAGAGGGAGAGGAAGTGTGGCCAAGGCTCAAGAAAACCTCCCTATCTGAACTCTCTGTCAGGGTCAGGTACTTGGCAGTAGACTGGGACATTCCGGACCATCAAGAATGGGACGTTGAGAAGTTTGAAGATTTCTTCGCCAAGGTCGATAAGATCTCTGAGGTCTTCCCCGAGATCAACAACTACAGCGCACTATACACCACGCTTCACGGAGCGCACTTTGTCTGGACTTTGGACAGAGCGGTCGAACCCCATGTAGCTGAGGGTCTCCTCAAGGGCATCACGGCCAAGCTGATCAAGCTCGGCCTGAAAGTTGACGAGCTTTGCGACTGGACTCGCTTGATGCGATGCCCCTCGGTGATCCGGGATGCGAAGCCCACAAAGGCAGAGCCCTTCTATGTTCTGGACATACAGGACAGAAATACGACCGTGGGGGCGCTCCCCTTTGTGGAGACTCGAAAGCAGCGGTTCGATGCCATGGTCGAGATTGACGATGCTCTCCCCACTGCAACACCTCTCCCGGAAGAACATCCATCTTATAAGATGGCCAAGCAACGTCTGATCGGCAGAGAATGCTATGACGCTGTCTTTGGGAGCAAGTGCGCGGAGAGTTTTGGAGCTACCGGGAGCCGCAATACAAACATCTTCAAGTTTGTCGGCCAAGCAGTGTCGCTTCTCGCGCCTCTAGGAACTTTTGATGCCACGAAAGTTTTCAGGCTGTTCATCACAGCAGTACAGGACTGCGAGGAACAGGAAGGCAAAGAGTCTCCTACTCATCAACTTTGGAGAGCTTGCAAGACATCCTGGGAGAGAGAACTCTCTAAAAAGGGAGAAGAGGCGGCAGAAAAAGAAGAGGCCCACAAAAGAGAGACAAGCATCTGGAGCGATATCACCAGAGGTTTTCTAGAGTGGTCAACAGTTCCGGGCATCGAGGATGAGGCGGACGCTAGGACATACTTGCAAGACAAGCTGATCCTTATCACACCTGCCGGAGGCTCGATGATCATGCAGCCTAACGGTTATTACGATAGGGCAGAGATTTCAAAATCTCAGTTAGTCTCACGTGTCCGGCAGATAGGCATGTCCAGTATTATCAACTGCTTGAAGGCGGGATCGAACAAGCCCAGAGCCTCCCAAGAGATTTTAGATGTCTACGGGTTCCCAGTGAACTCGGTTGCTGCTGGACCAGAGTACGAACAAGGCTCGATAGTCATCGGCATGGACACAGGATTACCCACTGCGGTGCTCCCTATGTTCCAGAGAAACCCGAGACTGACTCCTAGGTACGATGCTGACGTAGACATGTGGCTACGCAAGGTCTGTAAAAACGAAGGTGATTATGATAAATTGCTTGCTTGGATTGGCCATAGTCTGGATTTTTCAGTCCCTGTTGCTGCTTTGGCTATTGTTGGGCCCGGAGGCATCGGAAAGAAACTCCTCATGCTCGGACTCGCAGAGTGTTTCTTGCCCCCCAGAATCGCAGACTTCGCAAATGTTGTCGCAGGATTCGGAGACGTTCTCCTAGAAACGCCTTGGATTTGCGCAAACGAAGGTTTCCCTCAGAACACGGGCAGCGGCAAGCGCATTGCGGACCTGATCCGAGAGCTTGTGGCAGGTGACCCGATTTCGGTCAACCGAAAGTTCAAGACTCCCGTACAGATCCAGGCTAACTACCGTGTTGTAGTCACTGCCAACAACGATCAGTGCTTGACCAATCTCTACGCTGGACAGGACTTGACTCAAGATGACCGGAGAGCCATCTCCCAGCGAATTGTTCACATCCACGCATCAGATGCAGCACGGATTTGGCTGCGAGCCAAGGGAGGCTTGGAATTCACAGGCAAGAAAGGTCACCGATGGGTGGCTAACCAATCAGGAGGAGTTTCGGACTTTGTAATAGCCAGACACTTTTTATGGCTGCACGAGAATCGCGAGAAGCCTGTAGACGGGTCTCGGTTTGCTGTGGAGGGCAACATGTCATCAGGAGCATTGGTTGATGACATGGCACTTTCTTCGGGTATTGCCCCGAAAGTTATCGAAAGTTTGCTGGCCATCAGTAATTCTACACAGGACCACGACGGAGTGGCGTTTATCGAAACAGATACCACTGAACTGGACCGAGGTATTTATGTGACTACGTCAGCAGTGAAGACTGCGTATAGGGCACTGCCGTACATAAAAAATATGGACGCTCTGACCGACAGGAAAATCAGGAACGTACTTGTATCTTTGTGCGAGACTCACAAGTTGGTAGACATAGGCGGCTTAGACGCGCACTGGTTCAAGCTAAACGTCTCGTTCATATTCTATCAAGCACAGCGAGACGGATCCC
>Ga0070747_1001888_pt1 | contig 10135 bp, 17 predicted proteins | sample VirMetDEL_Mar_31_FD_77321 | JGI IMG/M metagenome (GOLD analysis project Ga0070747, IMG submission 77321) | Aqueous microbial communities from the Delaware River and Bay under freshwater to marine salinity gradient to study organic matter... | ecosystem: Environmental > Aquatic > Marine > Coastal...
AAAACTGCAACATCTAAATCCACCTGTGACGGCAAAATTGTCGAAATTGACGGTAAAAAATACCAACTGAAGGAAGTACAAAATGATTGAGTACAAAGTAGAAGTTTACGATTATGGCGATAAGTGTTGGTACCTTAACGGTGTGCTTCATTGTGAACACGGACCAGCAATCGAGTACGCTGATGGGGATAAGCGTTGGTACCTTAATAGTAAACTGTTCACGGAAGCAGAACATAAAATTGCAACATCTAAGCCTACCTCCTGTGACGGCAAAATTGTCGAAATTGACGGTAAGAAATATCAATTGAAGGAAGTAAGCTAATGCCCAAATATCTAGTATATGAAATTGCTACAGCATCTTATTTTGTAGGTGTGTAAGGAATGTACCTTGAAAGCTTTATTAACCACCTCCAAGATCAGTATGGAGTTAACGGTTGCGATAAAGGTAGTGAAGTTAAGATCAGATTGTACGCATGTGGTAAAGAACATGAAGAAGATATGACATATGCGCGCGTAGAGGTTGACAAGTATGGTAATGTTGTTATTATAGCTGATGATAACTAAGGCATATAAGGAATAAAAGATGGATAAGAAAGACATATCAAAACATATTAGGTGGTTTGACAACGCCTATAAGAATATTAGTCTTGCTGGCGGCAACCCCAGCCACGTTTTAGATAATATGTCAGAAGACTTGCTCTACACTCTAATAGCAAACGACATTCATCTAATATACAAAAAAGATGTTCAACAAACTTAAAAATGGGGAAATAAATGTTTGAATTAATTGCACTAACTGGAGGATTTTGGTTTTTCCTCTTTGTGATTCTAATTGTAGCCGGAGGAATTCTTTCTTCCGAATTTGATAACTTTTTAGGTGGTGGGTTAACATTGCTCTCACTTATTGTAATATCTGATCTAGTATTTGATATTCCTATCTTTTCCGTTATCATTGCTAATCCCCTTGTGGTTATCCTCTTTATAGCAGGATATGTTGCGGTGGGTTTTCTGTATGCTATCTTATATAGGTATTCGGAGTTCCTAAAAAAAGATGCAACATTAATCAAATCAAAGTGGGAAGATTTTAAAAGAAATTGGACTAATGGATTTAACCCAGAACCAACCCGAGACGATTTCAGAAATAGCTATGCCTACAGAAAATGGTCGCCTTATAATAATAAAGAACGTATTACTACATGGGTTGTGCTATGGCCTTGGGGCGTCTTTTGGGATCTATGTAATAAGCCAATTCGTTTCGCATATAGAACTATGTATTCTTTTGCTGGTGACTTGCTTGGTCGAGTAAGTGTTCGCATATCGAATAAAATTTTGGATGATACTAAATGAGAAATATCTGGATCATATCTGATACACACTTCAGACATGCTAACATACTGAAGTTCATTGACAGCAAAACTGGAATTCCCGTAAGGGGAGACCGGTTTGCTGATGTTGACGAAATGGACGAACATATGATCGAGCAGTGGAATAGTGTTGTCAAAAGCGGTGACATTGTATATCATTTGGGTGATGTTCTTATAGGCGATAAAGATTGGTTTAAAAAGAATTGGCCTAGATTAAATGGCAGCAAACGCCTTATCGTGGGAAATCACGACGATATTATCTTTTTGTCAAGTGGAGGTTTCTTTAAGAAGGTACAGATGTGGCGCATGTTTCCAGAATTTGGTTTGCTGCTTAGCCACACTCCGCAACATAAAAGCAATCTATTAAAACTAAGAAATCGCAACGGCATATATCCTGACGATGCTGAAGAAATGCTTAATGTACATGGTCACATTCACCAACACGCAAGTCCTGAAGGACCGTATAAGAATGTAAGCGTAGAAGCGATTAATTATACACCTGTTAATATTGAAGAACTAAGGATTTGGTAAGATGATTGAATATGTAGTAAAAGTTTACGATAATGGAGATAAGTATTGGTATCTTAATGATAAGCGCCATCTTGAGGATGGACCAGCGATTGAGTGCTCTGATGGGTATAAGGCTTGGTATATTAACGGTAAGCTTCACCGTGAAGATGGTCCAGCAATTGAGTGTACTAATGGAGATAAGTCTTGGTATCTTAACGGTAAGCTTCACCGTGAAGATGGACCAGCAGTTGAGTATTCTAATGGGTATAGGGCCTGGTATCTTAACGGTAAGGTGCATAGAGAAGATGGGCCAGCAATTGAGGAGGCTAATGGGGAAAAGCTTTGGTTCCTTGATGGTAAACTCCATCGGGAAGATGGAGCAGCAGTTGAGTGCCCTAATGGGGATAAGTATTGGTACCTTAACGACAAGCTTCTTACGGAAGCAAATCATAAAGCTAGAACCTATAAGCCTACCTCCTGTGAAGGTAAGATCGTAGAGATTGACGGCAAGAAATATCAATTGAAGGAAGTATAAGATGGTTAAAGTTGCAGAAGTGAATGAAGATGAAGCTCTTGAAATTATTTGGGGGGATAGCGAAGAGTATGAGACTATCGTTGAAGAATCTATCGTGGATCAAAGTAGGTGGAGTACTTTTTATGAGGCAGTATTCTTAAAGAAGTCAGATAAAACCTTTTGGAGGGGTTCTTGGGAAACTGGCTCAACTGAGTATCCAGAAACGGACTTGAACTTTACGATGACTCAAGTATATCCTAAAGAAGTATTGACAACTATCTACTCAACAGAAAAGGATTAAAGTATATGATCAACTGGATGCATTTGAATCTGCGATCGGTAAACATCCACAAGAGACACGAGAATAATGGTTGACACAGCGACTAAAGATTGTTATCATAATGAATGAATATTAACATAAAGGTAATGTAGAATGAATACGTTAGAAGTTTTTAAGGCTTTGGTAATCAGCCCAGAACAAGTTAGCACTAGACCAAATTTTGAACTTTTGGATCTAGGACTAGTGTTGGATTTTTATCCAACCGAAGATCAAAAGATTTTGCTTAATAAGAGTTTTAAGCCGTTGAATGTTAACACATTGTTTTCGGTAGAAGAGCGCCTGGAAGGTGATCCTATCACTCTCATTACAAAGCAGATCATCCATTACTTTAATACTTACGGCATGGGTGTAACTGATACTTTTGTTCTAAACTTAAGCGCTGATGTTAAGATTACGATCAATCGTATTCGTGGTATCACTCTAGATGAGCTAGGCGATATGATCCGTACGCGTCTATATTCAAATGCGCCTATCAAGTCTATTGACATTTATGAAGAAATGATTAAAACTCTTAAGCTTGAATATGATTTTAATTCTATTAAGAATAATGAAGCTCGGATTCGTCTTTACGACGGTGGATCATTCACGAGCGGTGATGATGCTGTACGGTACATAGTATATCGCACGACAGATAGTACTGATCTGATCAAAACTGGTGGTGTAATAGAACAAGTTCAAAACAATCGGACTAAGATTGATGAAAAATTCCTAGAAGAAAACGCATTTGTTCTTTCAACGGTCTTTAATCGCCATAAGAAAATTATTATGGCTACAAAGAATAATAATAACAAAACTATCATCAATAAAATTTCTCGGATGAGTAAAACTAATCACGTTCCAATCAAAGAGGCTTTGGGTAAGCGGTTCGTGTATGAGTTCTCGAAGGGTAGAGTGACTACAGCATCTTCCTTGTCGGTACGAGATATGTTCAAGATTCTTAACTTTGTTTCTGTGAAGAAAGCATCTCTGCTTTATGATATGATCACAGTACGTAATGGTAAAACATGGATTAAGTCGAACGATAAGAAATATACTGAGGCCGATTTGGCTGCCGTAGAGTCGTGTATTATCAATGAATTGACTATTCGTCTAAAAGATCTTAAAGATAAAAATATCTTGCTTGATACATCTGTGGATTATGGGTTGCCAGCATCTGAAAAGCAGACTGTAGGAAGGCTACCATTTTGGACTAAAGTAGCCTGCGGCAGCGGTAAACTTAGCGCTGGTATTCATTGGCGTAATGAATGGGGCGCGACCGATCTTGATCTTTCCGCTATTGATATGTCGGGCGATAGAATTGGTTGGGGTTCCTCATCTGGATATACTCGAAATGGCATTATCTATTCGGGTGATGTTACTTCGGCGAGAGATGGTGCTATGGAATTTTTCACTTCAAAGAAAACGAAATACCTACTGATAAACAATATATATGCAGGTAAGGTTGGTTGCGAGTTTGAATTTGTGGTTGGTGATGCCAGTAAAACTAAATGGATCGAAGAAGTTCATATCCGAGAAAAGTCGGTAATGACATCACGAGAAATGATAGTAGGGTTCGTAGACGGTGATTCCGTCGTGATCTATATGGGTCGCCGGGGTAACCGTTCGGTATCTGCAGCCGATAATCCTGCCATCACTCAAGTCAATGCTGAGAGGTGGACTGTTACTGAATTATTGAAAAGGTGTGGAATTAAGTATGATGTAAAAGCCAAAAAGAATACGGTTTATGATCATGATCTTAGGTACACTAACTTCACCTTCGAAAAACTCGAAAATCTTTTCAACTGAAAAAGGCGCTTCGGCGCCTTTTTTGTTGACCGCACATATCACCTGAGTTATATTAGCTATATCAAAAGAGGAAATATTATGACTCAGTCCATAACTGATCATCTCAAAAGTAGATATTTCGATATAGATCTACACCCAGCGTGGATAAGCGAAGGTTGTAGATCAGCAACATTTCCTATTTGGAATCTGTCAGGTGAATTAGTCGGATACCAGATATATCGGCCAGACTCTGATAAGAAAAAGAAAAATGATCCGAGAGAAGGTCGATATTTCACTCGGATAAAAGACAAAAAGGTAGGCGTTTGGGGATTAGAATCTTGGAAGTTTTCCAATACTCTTTTTATAACTGAAGGCGTCTTTGATGCTTGCCGTATCACTTCACTAGGTTATTCAGCCCTGGCGCTTTTTAGTTATAAAGTATCACCTTCTACTCTGGCTTGGCTAAGAATTATTAAAGCTTCTAGGCCGGTAGTTGCTGTATGCGATAATGACACATCGGGACTGAAATTAGCATCTTTGGGTCACGCCAGTATAACAACCGACTCTGGTGATCTCGGTGATGCCTCTGAAGAATATGTAAAGAATATGTTAACTCACTACAAATAAGGGAATATTATAATGGATCCATATAAGACTATGCTACAAACCTCGGAGAATACAGATATTATTCTGCAGGAATTGGTGACATACCAACGAAAAAATGGCATTTTGGTTAGAACAACTGTCGTTCGCAAATTCTATGAAGAAGACTATATTGATACTCAAACGATCACACCCCTGGCTTAAGGACTAAAAATGACTGGAGAAGATTTCGAGAGTTTAAGTCTACAATGTCAATGGACGATTTTAAAAAGGTAGCAGAACAATGAGAATAGGATCAATTGAGACAAGTGCATTCTATGACACTTTGAGACAAGAAATCAAGGACGCAATTAACGAAGGTGAACCTGCGGATGAGATTATTGATCTAATTGACAGCGTATTTCTTAATGCTTATCAATGCGGTTCAGTTAATATGTTTGAAAAAATGGTAGAGAAGATGAAAAATGATACGTTGGTATGATTATGCTGTAGCAATAATTGTTGCAGATGCACTTTTCACAATAGCAACAGGAATGTTCACGGCAGATATTTGGGGGAAGGTTGTAATGAACGCGATATCCCTATCGGGTTGGTTGATTATATGGGATATTTACTACACGAATTTTAGGATCAAGCAAGAGAATAAGAGATCATCCTAATGTTTACATAGAGTCTCTCTTGTGTTAAAGAATCAACTTAGCGGTTGACAACTTTAATAGATTTAATTAGTATGAATAGAAATCAATGATAAGAGAGATAATCATGCCAGAGATTAAAGCATACAAAAATAACGGTGTAGTAATTCCAGTCGATAAAGCAAAGATCGGAAAAGCGTATCAGTGCCCGTTTACTGATAAGATTTATAGCACCAAATCTGCATATATCGAACATCTTAAAAAGCGCCGCGCCAGTACGCTTTGTAGAAATAATTCAATGAAACGCCATCAACGAAAGTTAGAGAATCTTCGGAGCCAAACTAGCATTGACGATATTGCTAACTGGATCGAAATGAATCCAGAATTTTTTATCAACAACCTGATCCTAAATGATACTTCAAGCGGTCGCTCGTATCTAGAAAGTATTATTTGTGATTTTAGTATTACTGTTACTAGTTTGATGATTGAGTATGACGATAATGTACGTAACTCGCATTCTGCTCCATTTGGTAAACCAACTAACTGGCACCGGTCAGATAATTTACCAAAAGGGTATCCGGGTTGGCAAGGCGATATTGAGTACACAGTGAGTCACTATATATCTAATGACTTGTTTACGGGCACTGGGATTAATACAGGATCCGGTGGCGGCGATACTAATAAGTATTGTTACGAGGTGGTATTCTTTCAAGATGACTGGCCCGGTCTTACTAGATCTTGATACCTAAGTCACTGATAAACTATATCGCAAAACTTCACTCCTATTAGAGGAAAAATTATGGAACTCTTTATTTACTATATTATCCCGAATGTGATTATGTTCGGTGGACTATACGCACTAGCAAAATTTTTAGAATTAATTTGTGATCATGAAACAATCGTAGGAAAGAACTAATGGGTAGAAAATTTGAATATCACCAAGGATAATAAATGAAGTATACTATCACATTTGACCACCTAAGCGAGACAGAAGCCGACTTTTTAGTGAGCTTCTAAAGGACGCAACAGTGTATAATCTGCGCACGGCAATGCAGTTGATGGTAAAGAACGATCCTGCTGAAAATGAAATGATAGAATATCACAATACCAAAGTTGATATGTATGAACAAATTACAAAAAATGTCAATTGAGCAATGGTATATAAATAGTATGTAAGCTAAAGAAGCTTACTAATAACCGCTAAAGGAGTTTTAGCAATGAAATATGACGCACTAGTTTTTATTGGCCGGTTCCAGCCATTTCATAAAGGACACAAAACGGTAGTAGATGCCGCAGTCGAACAAGCAAAAGAAGTTATTATTGTAGTAGGTTCTAGTTTTGCTTCGAGAGATATCCGTAATCCATTCACATTTGAAGAACGCAAAGCAATGATTAAAGCTGTGTATCCACAGCCTGAAGTCAAAGTTGTTCCGGTAAGCGATTATCCTTATGATGATAATAAATGGGTTGCGGCTGTACAGTCTGTAGTTTACAGCGCAATGAAATTTACACCAGATCCAATAAAGATTGGACTTATCGGCCATGAAAAAGATGGTACTAGTTTTTACCTAAAGATTTTTCCAACATGGGGTAATGTAGCTGTGCATGACTCTACCGGCATTAGTGCAACTGATATTCGAGAAAAATTGTTTGCAAAAACTCCTCCACAGGAAGATATTCAAAAACTAATGTCATACGAATCATATCATAAAATGAGTGGGGAACTGTTTGTGAATATTTCAGAGGGCGGATGGTTTAAAACTCTGCGTGATGAACACAACATGATACAATCTTACAAAAAGTCTTGGAAAGCTGCACCGTACGCACCTACTTTTGTTACAACTGATGCTGTTGTTGTACAAAGCGGACATGTGCTGTTGGTTAAACGTAAACATGCACCTGGTATGGGACTATGGGCGTTGCCAGGAGGATTTCTTAATCCTGAAGAACGACTCGAAGACGGTGCCTTGCGTGAACTTAAAGAAGAAACAAAGATCAAAGTTCCGGTTCCTGTACTACGCGGATCAATTAAGTCACAAAAGACGTTTGATGCACCGCACCGGTCAACTCGGGGAAGAACTATTACTACAGCATTTTATATTGATCTCGGCTTTGATAACAAATTGCCTAAAGTAAAAGGTAGCGACGATGCCGAACTTGCTCGATGGGTACCATTTAACGAAGTAGATCGTACTAAGATGTTCGAGGATCATTTCTTTATTCTCGATTACTTTCTAAACATTGGATAAAGATATGAAAGTATTAAAAAGCAATTCCGGTAGATAAACCGGATTAATCAAGACCGGAACAAAGAGTACCGGCAATACGTGTATAGAGGAGTTCTAACATGACACAACAAAACCTAATATTATTAACCGATTCATACAAATTCAGTCATTTGAACCAGTATCCTAAAGGTACCGAATATGTAAGTACATATATCGAAAGCCGAGGTGGTGAAGATAAATCAGTATTCTTTGGTGCACAGGCACTAATTAAAGAATACCTTCTGGGAGAAGTTATTACTACTCCAATGATTGACGAAGCAGAAGCCGTTATTACTGCACACGGAGAGCCATTCTACAGAGAACAATGGGATATTATTGTTGAGGAATTCAACGGTCGTTTACCTATTGAAATCGAAGCAGTTGCAGAAGGTACCGTAATGTCTACTTCCAATGTTCAAATGCAGATCGTCAATACTGATCCGCGCTTTTACTGGTTGCCTAGTTTCTTAGAGACACTTATTCTAAGGGGAATTTGGTATCCGAGTACTGTTGCAACTAAGTCACGTAAACTAAAGACTGTTATTGCTCGTGCATTATCTCTAACAAGTGATGTGCCTGTAAATGATCAGTTACCGTTTAAATTGCATGACTTTGGTGCTCGTGGTGCAACCAGTCACGAAGCAGCAATGCTAGGCGGCATGGGTCACCTTGTAAACTTTATGGGAACTGATACAGTTGAAGCATTGATTGGATCAAGGCGTTATTACAATGCTGATATTGCAGGTTTCTCAATTCCTGCCAGTGAACACTCTACTATCACAAGCTGGGGTCGTGAAAACGAACTTGCTGCTTATGAGAATATGATTAATCAGTTTGGCGGCGAAGGAAAGATCTATGCATGTGTTAGTGACAGTTATAATATCTACGAAGCTGTAAAACTTTGGGGATCATTAAAAGATAAGATCATTGCAAAAGGCGGTACACTAGTTGTTCGTCCTGACAGCGGCGATCCACTAACTGTTCCAGTTGAAGTAGTGGAGTTGCTAATGGAAGAATTTGGATATAGCATTAACTCAAAGGGCTTCCGTGTTCTTCCTGAATATGTCCGCGTAATCCAAGGCGACGGAGTTAATGAACATAGCCTTCCTGAACTGATTAACAACATGGTTCAGAAAGGGCTAAGTATTGACAACATTGCATTTGGAATGGGAGGCGGCTTATTGCAGGCATGGGATCGCGACAGTTTGCGTTATGCTATGAAGACTAGTGCTATTAAATTCGCAGACGGCACCTGGGTTGAAGTCTATAAAGATCCAGTCCATGGCGGCAAAACTTCTAAGAAAGGCCGACTAGGATTAATTTACCAATGCGGTCTTGGAAGCTGTTGTTATAGAACTCTACCAAAGGAATTTGCAGAGGAAAAGGGAAACCTACTTCGTCCGATTTTTCGTAATGGAGAACTATTAATTGATGAAACCTTAGATGAAATTCGTAAAAATGCCGAATTAAGCCAAAAGGAGTATGAAGATGCAGTATTCGAAAGATTTTAATGCTAAAGAATATTGTGCATGGGTTGCTAGTGTTTGGAAAGCAAACCTAGAGCGCAATGAAAAATAGTAGTTGACATTATTTGATGTATGTGCTAATATAGATATATCGAAATAGAGAGAAATATCATGAACTATAAGTTTCCAGAAATCCGTACTATTGCTGACGTGTTACCACACATCGAAGGTTGTGATGAATTTATTGTAGCAGAACGCGAGGGTTTCACGGTAATCAACTATCAAGTTTCAATGCCCGATACGTTTCCTCCTATTAAAGTTGCTGGCGGTTCAGCAAAGCAACGTGAAGCGCGAGAGCTTACTAACCGTATGCGCCGTGAATGCCGTGGACTTATTTTCTATCCAGACGGTACAATCATGTCGCGGCCGTTCCATAAGTTCTTTAATGTAAACGAGCGCGAAGAGACGTTGGTCAAGCATATTGATCTAAGTCAAGAACATGTTATCATGGAAAAGATGGACGGTTCGATGATCCGGCATATGATGGTTAACGGTGTGTTGAGCCTTGGCACTAAAATGGATGTTACTGATGTATAAGTACAAGCAGAAGGTTGTTTGCGTAAAATCGCGCTGATGTCACCTGCAGAGTGGGATATGGCGCAGTTGGGCCAT
>Ga0070747_1001890_pt1 | contig 10133 bp, 19 predicted proteins | sample VirMetDEL_Mar_31_FD_77321 | JGI IMG/M metagenome (GOLD analysis project Ga0070747, IMG submission 77321) | Aqueous microbial communities from the Delaware River and Bay under freshwater to marine salinity gradient to study organic matter... | ecosystem: Environmental > Aquatic > Marine > Coastal...
GTCATCTATGTATCTACCGTCTAAAAGGTTTACACGCCCACTTTCAACAAAAGCACTAATAGAGTTAGCTCTACTAATTTTATCCTGAGTTGGTGGTTTATCTTCCATTATGTTTAAACCAGTAGACCTCTTTAACATTTGCACAATACTTTTACCACTTGCTTTAGGCTCAACATAAATACGGCTTCTATTGTTATAACCGTTTAAAGATGTAAATGTTAAAATCTCTTTTATAAGTTCTGGAAACTCTAATCTAACGGCTTTAACTTCTTTTATATATAATTCATTGTTATGAAATGCAGCACATAAAAGAGCCGTAGCATCATTGTCTTGTTTGTTAGTATAAGCAGTATCAAGATAAAAGTCCCACTTTAACAAATCAGCGTTTATGTTTTCAGGTAATTTTTTAATAATGTTAAACCATTCACCCTTAAATATACCACCTTCACTAGGACTTGGTATCTGTGAATATTGACCACTATAACCATAAGAGCCTAAACCTATCTTAAAGCTGTTTAAAGTTGTTTTAGATAGCCTTTCAGGAAACAACAAACCGTCTACATAATTATCTTTTAATGATAAAGGTTTAACGTATTCAGATACCTCTGCTGGTAAGCATATATGCTCCCAATTATAAGGCTCTTTTTCTAATAGCATACCTGTTAAATCGTTCTCATGTAGTCTTTGCATTATTACAATAAATACACCTTTATCAGGATTGTTTAAACGGCTTCTAAGTGTTTCATTAAAGAATCTATTAGCGTTCTCTCTTTCTACTTCTGAGCGTGCAAGCTGTGGGTTTTGTGGGTCATCTATAACAATTATATCAGCACCCATACCAGTTACTGTACCACCTGTACTAGTAGAGTATCTTAAACCACTATTAGTATTAGTGTATCTTGATTTAGTGTTTTCGTCTTTAGAAAGTTGTACGCTAGGAAAATGATTAATAAACCAATCAGACTCTATTAATCTTCTTGCCTGAGTACTTAAAGTAATTGATAGGCTTGATGAATAAGATGAACTAATAAACTGTATTGAGTCTTTTAATATCCAGCAGTAAACAGAAAAGAAAACGTTTACAAGCTCACTCTTTAAAGTTCTAGGTGGTACATTGATTAATAAGTGCTTGTTTCTAGGCTCACCACTTACAACCCTATAAGCTTCTTTTTGTAGCCTATCACATAAATACTTGATATGCCAATTAGGAGTAAGCTCTTGACCGTTATGAATAGTCTTAAAAGCATCTAAAGTAAATTCATAAAAAGATATACGGTATAACTCAGATTCAGCCTCTATAAGTTCAAGGTTCTCTAGTTCTGATTCAATCTCTTTTATCTCTAAGTTGTTTGATAATATCTTTGAGGGTTGACTCATCTAATTTGCTATAATCTATTTTTGTTTTGTTTTCGGTTTTAACATCTGCATCTATTTCTGTCCTACTTAATTTAGGCATTATGTATTCTCCTAAACTTGTTACTAACTCTATTGCTTTAGCTGGATTGTTTTTTGCTACTTCTTCTATCCATTCTTGGAACTTAGGAACGTTATTTTCTACAAAGAACTGGAAGGAATCTCTTAACTCTTTAGTAGTCTTATTAGGGCTACCCTTACGAGAGCTTTTTTTTGCCGATTTGCTTGCAGCATCTTTATTTTTATAATTATATGGCATACTTACTTTTAGCTACTTTTAGCTAGTTTAGCTAATATTATACTTTTTTTAATCATTATTTTGCTTTCTTAAATCACTTATATTATAATCAGGATTAGTTTTATGATATGTATCAATTAGTTTAGTATCAACCATAATACTATTTAAAAATATATGCTTTGTTCCATCACATTTAACCTTTCTAGCATTTGTAAAAACATAGTCATAACTTTCTACTTTGTAAGTACAGTCTTTATGTACAAACCAGTCACCCTTTTTTAATGTACCTATTTTAATCATTAAAGTACTCTTTTATTGATTCATCATTATAACCTAAAGCATAAGCCATTTGTCTACATAACTCAAAGTATTCACATATTTTAATATCAGGCTTTTTAGCTTTTATTGATACTACTTCATCGTAATGGCTAACACTTATCTTAAATTTCTTACTCATAATCTTCTTTTTTAAATATACTAAAAATTTATAATTCTATTAAAACAATTCTGATATAGGAAGTAAAATACCTTTAGAAGTATTATTATCACCACCTCTTTTATCTCTATCTGTTCCTATATATTTTCTACATCTTTTTTTTAAAATAATAGTTTCTATTAGGTGGTAAGTATCTCCAAAACAAAAACAATAAAAATCAGCTTCAGAAATACTTAAACCACTTAGCTTACCCCTACTATGGTATTCAACATATACATTTTTTGTTATTAATGCTTTTAAATCGTATTTAACTTCTATTGTTTTATTATTTAATATATCACCTAATTCTTTTTCTTTAACTTGACCTATTTTTAAATCATATTTAAAATCATTATTATAATTCATTATCTATAAACTAAAAATTTTAACAATATTGTAAATTCAATTTTACTGCGTAAAACAGTCGCTCAAGCTAATTTACAAGGGCGTTATAAAAAATAAAACATTATTGCGTTTTCCTGCATTTTGAGCAGTTACAAATAAACTTTCTGAATCTTCCACAGCCTTTAGCATATATGTAACCTTCTTTTATCAGTTTATCATACTCACCATTAACCTTCCATTTTTCAAGTGTTTTAGGATTGGTTATACGTAAAGTGCCTCCACAGGGCTTTTCCCATTGTTCCATAATCTTTTACTTTTTATAACAAGTATTAACGGCAATCAAAAAAGCCGTTACACTTATCATTAATCTTATCACATATTTATACTATATTCGTGACAAAACATTAGCATAAACAAGGCTTTATAAAAACCCTTTAACTATATCCTGATTAAACTTTTGTACTACTTTTTGCAACTGGTTAACTACTTCTATATCCTTCGAGTCATGTAAGGCGTTTTCCATAGGTACTACGCTTTTCTCTAATTCACTTACAAACTTATTACCGTAGTACTTTAATTGTTTAGTGTATAGCTTTGTTTCTTTTAAGTCTTCAATATCTTCTAATAATGATATACCGTTAGCTAAAAACCTTAAAGCCGTTAATCTATAATAGTCTTTACTTTTTTCCATTTTTTGCTCTTTGTTTGTTTACTTCTATTTTGTTTTTTATTTCCTGTTCAATATCAATATTATAATGTTTAGCCATATTAAAACAAACCATTATAACATCTGCTAACTCTTCTGGAAGATTACTAATCGGTCTAGGTTTTAAAGCTTCTTTATTTAATTCTTCAACCTCTTCATCAATCTTGTCTAAGAACTCAAAAAGATTAGTAGAAGGGGCTATTAAACCCCTATCTACAATACTTTTATAATTTGCTTCTATTAGCTCTTTCATTAGAATAAAGTTTTTTGCTCTGCTGCCTCTTCAAATCTATACTTAGCTTCATTTAAGTTTATCTTAGCTTGCTTAAAATAAGAATCTTTTAATTCTATTCCTATTGCTTTTCTACCTAATGAAACAGGGCTATAAACCTCAGAACCTACACCCATAAAAGGAGTAAAAACAACCTCACCCTCATTAGAATATAATTCTACTAATCTATCAATAACATCTAATTGTAATGGGTGTACGTGCTTTTCGTCATCTTCTTCTTTGGTATCTCTAAATGGTAGTTTCAATTTACCTCTAACATCATCCCATACGCTTGATGCATATCTTTGCCATATAACCTGACTAAGTTTATTTTTTAAGTGATTACCCCCTAAGTTATCAGCGTTTTTATATTTAATTAATAAATCATTCCATTTACCGTACTTCTTTTCCATTGGTGGTAATAATGGAGTTTCACCATGATAATGCTTAAAACCTTTCTCATTAGTTACTTTAACCTCATTATCTCCTTTCTTTTTAAATATTAAAACATAATCAGGAATAGCAGTAAAACACATTGTAGAATCTTCAGCAATATTTTTATGCATTAAACTTCTTACCATTGTTCTCATTCTAACCTCTAAAGGTTCTTTCCAAATAGTAATACGGTTGTTATATGTAAATCCGTATTTTTCATGTAGTTTAATTATTTCATGAGGAAAATCGTAAAGAATGTGTTTAGTTGTATCTGTTAAAATTTCTTGACAATGTACAGCGTTAATTCTACCAGCTTTAGTAACTCTAGCCATTTCTTTAACTAAATATTCATACTGTTGCATAAACTCTTCTTTAGTTTCACAATTACTAAAATCTTTCTCTGAACTTGAGTAATTATACAAACCAGCAAAAGGGGGTGAGTAAATAGATAAATCAATACTATTATCTTCTAATGTTGTAATTACATCCATGCAGTCACCGTTATAAATTGCATAGTTTTCTGTTAAATGTTGGTCTTTTACTTTCATCTTTATAAAAATTTAGGTTTTACTATTTGTTTATTAAATTGTTTATTATCTAAGTCTATTGATATTTTACTATCCTTTAAAATCATTTCATTAAATTCTTTTGCTTTTTTAGTTTTGTATAAAAGTGTATCTAATACTCTTTTTTGTCCATCAGATAAAACTAAATCAATGTGAACATTACTCTTTTGTCCGAACCTCCAAAACCTTCTAACAAGTTGGTAATACTGCTCATAACTCCACGTAGGAAATACTACTGAATGATTACAATGCTGCCAATTTAAACCGAATGAGGCTATTTTAGGCTTAGTTATTAATCTTTGAATGTTACCTTTAGCAAAATCTAAAAGAATATCTTCTTTTCTATCAAGATTCATACCACCACTAACCTCAACAGCATCTTTATCTAATTCATTTAATAAAGTGCCTTCATCATTAAAATTACACCAATAAACAGAAGTTTTATTACTTGCTAACTCAACAGCTTTCTCACATCTTTGTTTAATGCTGCCTTTTTGCTCTTCTCTTACTTCAGTCATTGTTTTGGCTATACCATTAAATAAACTTGTTTGACCATTTATAACCCAATTGTTTTCATTCCTAACGTAAGTTACATCTTCTATTAATTTAGGTAGTTTATATCTTTCATCACTAAATCCTAAATCACTTGGTTTTTTAATAAAAATACTCCATTGATTAAGCCATGCAAAAAAACTAGCTTTAGCATGAGGTTTTAAATACCATTTAGTGCCAATATCTTGAGGTCTTACATTGTTTTCGTTATTACCAAAAAACTTAGTAAGCATATCCATATAAGGCATATAACCTAAAAACTCTGAAGATGTACCAAACTCAATATAATCATTAGGAGCTGGTGTTGCTGTTGAAAGAAATCTATACGGTATCTTTTTTGCAAAGCTTGTTATTTTCCATTTAATCTTACCGTTAAAGTTTTTTAGTATTGAGCTTTCATCTAAAATGATACCTTTAAAATCTTCTTTATTAAAGTAGTGTAATCTTTCATAGTTACATATTACAATGCTTTTAGAATGGCTACCATCTTTACTGTATTCAATATCTGTAATACCTAACTTTTCAGCCTCTAAAATAAATTGAAAAGCTACAGCTAAAGGAGTAAGTATTAATACTTTTCCGTTAGTATGGTTAACAATGTTTTGAGCTATTGAAACTTGCATAAGTGTTTTACCTAAACCAGTATCAGCAAAGATAGCCATACGCCCCTTACTAACTGCTTTCTCAATAATTGCTTTTTGAAAATCAAAAGCCATATCAGGAATGTAATTAGCTTTAAAACCAAAGTCACCTATAGAGTGCTTTTTGTTTTCTAAAAATTCTAAATAGTCCATAGTTTATAAATAGTATTGTTTAACTTTTACAAATTCACCATAACGGTTAGATACATCTAGCCATCTGTCTTTAATCTCTACGCCTTCTTTTCTAAGGTCGCAAATTCTGGAAGCTAGTCTATAAATACCTAACTCATTCCAAGCTTTTAAAGGGTTAATTGTTTCTCCTTGCTCTAAGTAGGTGAGCAGCCTTTTGTTTTGATTCATAATAGTTTGTTTGTTTTTACAATATTAATAATAAGTTTTTAATATCACAATAGAAACTGTTGATTTTCTAATTTTAATTGATAATTTCTTTCTCTTAGTTCTGTGTTTTGCTCTTTTAACCTTTCACAATAATCTTTTAAATTATGTATTTCATCATAAATAGCATCTGTAAAAAATTCTAATTCAGCTACACTATCAACAGCATTTTTAACTAATAGTCCAAGTCCTTTGTCCTGCATGTTTCTTTCTTCAAATTGTTTGTTTAATCTTCTTAACGCAATATCGTAAGTTGTAAGGGACTCTAATACCTCTTGCCTTACGTTGGCACTCAAAATTGTTTTGGCTTCCTTAAACATGAAGTAAATAGGTAAATGGGTTATTTCTGGTTTATCGCTTAACATAAATTTGTTTTAAAATGGTAAATTGTCTGCTTCTGTATCATCTCCGTAGCTCATGTGGCTCATTCTGCTATGTTGATTCGTTTTTTCTGCTACGTTTGTTAACATATCCATCTGAGTAGCACCAACATCACTATAGGTTTTTTCTAATGGGTTTATATTATCAATGAAGTATTTACAATGGTCTGACCATCTAAGCTCAATTGGTGCATCTCTAGGAGTAACCCCACCCCCTGTAATAGTTTCTTTAACCTTTCTAACGTGCAATTCTCCAATGTTCCACCGTTCATCATGTTGAGTCATTCTATGAATAGTGTAAAAGTCATCAGCTCTATTTGCAAACTTTTGCCCCCCTTCGGTATCAGCTTTTTCAGGAGCAGATAAATGACCTTCGTAAATATGGTCTTTAGGGTATCTATTTCGTGCAGCCTGAGTAACTAAATGAGCATTAACAAAAATGTTAGTATTAGTCTGAGATGCAAAGATTCTAAGGTTAGCACAAATGTCATAATCTTCTTGGTGTTTGTTTCCTGTTTCAGTCATTAAGCTATTAAAAGGGTCAACTAATAAGCCGTCATGGTTTTTTTTACCAGCTAAATCTAAAATATCATAAGCTGAATATCTTTTATTATTTGGTATAAACTCAAAGCAGTCACTAATTTCGTTCAACGTTCTTTGAAAACCTTTGTTATCAATGCCAAAATGTTTATCCATTCTTTTACCAGTCCAAAAGTTAAATATTTTAAATACCTGACTTCTGATAGTGTTTTCGCTAGAATAGATTAACATTTTTTTATTGTGAATCTTAGCCATGCAAACGAAGTACCATAACAGTACATCAGTTTTACCAACATTATCATGACCGTTAATCATGTTGAACTGTCCTTGTTTCCATGCTACACAGTTATCAAACTTTTCAACTCCTATGCCTAGCCCCTGTTTTACTTTTCCTAGTCTTATCTCATCTAGTCCAGTAATCTCATCAAATGGTTTTGTATATATTTTCTCCATAATCAATTATTACCGAGCCAAGGGGCTTTTGTTTTTTTAACTATCTCTAAAGGCTTATTATAATTCAACCAGTTTCTAAAGTGTTTTAATATTTCTCCTATTTGCTTATTCTCAAAAGTTGGTGTTAATGCTTCCACTTCTAAAAATTCAAAAAGCCTTTTTCTTATTTCATCTTTATTAGTTTTTAAAGTTTCTATTGTTCTGTTAAAATCAGTTTCGTTAAAGATGCTTAACACCTTGTCAATTTTAGATTTATTTACCCTTATATCTTTATCTTTATCCTTGTCTTTATCTTTATCTTTATCCTTAGCCCCTTGTAAGGGGCTTGTAAGGGGCTTATTTACAAAAGCCAAATTATATTTATTTAGCAGTAATAATACAGATTTATGTGCCCTGTTTTTTTCGCTTAATTCTCCGTATTGGAAGTCAATAAAATCTTTTATAAACCACTTTTCACCATTGTCAAAAACTTGTATTTTATCTTTTAAAGCTTTTTCACAATCTTCTTTTAAAAACTTTGCTGATATTCTTAAAGAAGCTATTTCTAAATCAATTTGCCATATCCCAGCATGGTTACAATCATCAAGAATATAGAACCATAATAACTTATATTTTAAAGGTAGTTTTTTAATAAAAGGTTTTTTCCATTTCTCAGTATCAGTAAATCTTTTAGCCATTGTCTAATATTTGTTTTAAGTTGTTTAAATCGTTAATAGTTTGTTTGTCCTGAATATCTAGCCAGTCTATAATACTATTTCTATAATGTACTACTGTGCTTCTTTCTTTGCGTAGTATAAAGGCTGTATCTTCTTGCCTAAAATTATACTTAACACACGCAAAGTAACTAAAAATTTTCCTTACATAGACTAAATTCTTATCCCTACTTCTACCTTTTACGGCTTCAGGATCTACATTATAATAGTTGCAAATAGTGTTAAATAGGTAATACGGCTTAGATTCTTTTTCTTTTTCACTATTAATAAATTTTTTAAACTCTTTTAAACTATGCCCTCTTTTACCAAATTCAATAGCTAATTCTAATTCCCTTTGGCTATACATTTTCAACATTTTCTAAAGTTTTATCAATTTCGTTTTTTGTTTTATTCACCCTCATATCTATATAACTAAAATATAGCTCTTTTATGTTTTCAAGGTTTTCTACCATCTCACTATTACCAACATCAATTAAGTCTTTAAGCTGGTTAAAACCGTTTAAAACAGTTGCATGGTCACGATTTACTTTCTCTCCAATAATCTTTAAACTTTTCTTTGTTAATGTTCTAGCTAGATAGTAATAAATGGCTCTACCGTCAATCACGTTACGACCTCTAAACTTAGAAGTGAAAACCTCTAAAGGTATCTTTAAATAAGAAGTAACAGCCTCAATTAATATATCCATCTTTTCATTATCATATAACGAAGGTTGTTTATTTCTAAAGTACTTTAATACCTCTTCATAAGAAAAGCCCTCTCTATATAGAAGAAAGGACTTTTTTAATTCGTGTTCTGTAAATATCATTTTATTAGGTTTATTTGGTTTTCTAAATCATTGTAGGCATCTTCTAAGATTCTTTGCATACTCATAAAAGCCGTTTTAACTTCAGGGCTTCTAGCTTCATCTATGTTTAAAGTATTACCGTATTCACCTAGGCTCTGAGAAAATAATATAAAATTTACCTCAATCTTTTCAATCTCTTGTTCTTTTGTCATCTTGTTTAGTTTTAATTGTTTTTAATAAGTAAGATTATCTAATAAATCTAAAACCGTTTTTAAAGCTTCGGCTTTGTGCTGGTACTTTTTAGATTCTTTTGCATGAAAGTCTTTCATCACTTCATCTTCTAAAGGTGTTTCATTGTAAGAATTACAAGCATCTAAACCCATTTCTAAATAATTACTGTACATTGCTTTAATAGCTGTTCTTTGTAAATCTGCTTTTTCGTTTTTCATAATGTTTGTTTTAAATTGTTAATTTGTAAAGGTTTATAAAGTTTATAGTTCTGTTTCAAGTTCAATCAGTTTTTCTATTAATACTGTTTGTTTTTTGCTTAATTCGTGTATTTTTCTCATGTGTTCTTGTTCATTAACAATATTTTTGCTGTGGCTTAAGTCCCATAATAGAAATCGCACTTTTTCTTTCTCTAGCCTTGTTTTTTTTATTTGCTCCTCTAATTTTGTTAAGTTTTTCATAATGTTTGTTTTAAATTGTTAATTTGTTTGTTGATAAAGTAAATATAATAATAATTTTCTATTATTTAACTATGTGAGATAAAAAAAAGGTAAAAAATTAATTTTACCCCTTATTTTAAATGATTCTAAATAGTGTTATAAAGGTATAATAGTAAACTCTATTCTAGGTTCTTCTTTGTCTAAATGCTTTTTTGCAATGATTTCTAAACATTTATTATCATTCTTTATAGCTTGTGCTTTTTGTAAGCAGTCTAAAACAACTTTTAAACTATTATCTAAATCAGGCCTTCTGGAGTCGTAAAACACATCTATAATGAATTTAAAGTTACCTTCTATAAGTTTATACTCATAGTTTAACATTTGAAGCTTAAAAGAGTCCTCATAGTTTTGTAGCTTCTTTTGTTTACCTAGTCCACATCTATGACCTATTTTAATTACTTTATAGCAATTACTTTTACTAGGGCAGTTACCTTTAACTATGTATTTTTGCATCTTCTTTTTCTTTTCTTAAAGTGCTAATATCTTGCTGCATTGA
>Ga0070747_1001891_pt1 | contig 10132 bp, 12 predicted proteins | sample VirMetDEL_Mar_31_FD_77321 | JGI IMG/M metagenome (GOLD analysis project Ga0070747, IMG submission 77321) | Aqueous microbial communities from the Delaware River and Bay under freshwater to marine salinity gradient to study organic matter... | ecosystem: Environmental > Aquatic > Marine > Coastal...
AGTTTGTTAACAACATTAGTCTGCTGGAGTGTGGCGTTGCGAAGATACCTTGCTTCACTTAAGTTGTCGCTTTGAACATTCTTAAGGTCTCCCGTGTTAATAGAAAGACGAGTGATTGGGTCAACTAGATTACGTAGCGAATCAGTATTGTCCTGCTGTGAATTTCTAGCTAGGTTGGCGGCTTGCTGTGCAGCAAGGTCTCTAATAGGGTCTCTTGCCATGATTATTGTGCGGTGTCAGGATTCAGTAAGGATATTGAATAAATATCATTTAGGCCGGTAACTTTAAAAGTTTTAAAACTGCCCGAAGACAATACCCCTACTAAGCCTGCTCTGTTTTCTCTTCCCATAAGTCTTCTGGACATAGTAGATTCTTTTAGTTCTTCAGACGCATCGGACGTGTCTCTACCCAAGTTCTTAACGTAGCGATAATCAATTACTTGATCGTTGGTGCTCGATCTGGTCTTGAGAGCCAGATACCTGGATAAAATTCTATTCTTATACAAGTTATTTATAACGAATTGTAGCAACTGGTCACTTAATGAATCTAATGTAAGAACCTGTAAAATGGTGTTGTAAGTGGTTCGAGCAAATCTGTATCCTCGGGATCCTGAGCTTCTAGTTGAAACAACAAGACCTTGGTACACTCTATTTATAGAGTCTGTCACATACCTAAACTGAATTAAGTCTCCAGGCTTAAGTCCCAAATAAGAAGTTTCTGGTGCTCTGATTAACCTCTCCTTGAGATCCAGGTCTTCTAACTTTTCTCTAAAATCTTCGTCAAGACCTCTGTATTGTAATGCCATTGTAATATCTTCTACTATTTCTAATATTTATATACAGAGTCTGGGGGTGGGTCTCTATCATCTATAAATAATTAATATGGTAAACTTAGAACAGGACTTGATTGAAACAATAGATTTATTAAATTTTACTTTCTCTAGTGATTTTGTAGATAAATGGTCATATAAATATGGTAAAAGATTACCTAGTTTATTTCAAATAAGACTTTTAAAGTCTTTAGATAGTAGAAAACCTTTAAAAATAGAAACTGTAAATAAATTTCTTACAGTTGATTCAGGTTTCAATAATGAAGTTGTATTTAGTTTCTTAAATGATATTGACATTAAGATCTACAGACCCATAATATCAGGTAACCTTAAAGAAAAAGAACTACAATGAACCTTAAAGACTATAAGCAATCGATCCTAAGACAACTCAATGAGTCTGATCAGTATGCCGAAGGTGACGATGGGGCAGGAGGTATGCTTGTAATGGGGCTATTTTACTTTGTCTGTTTTACTGTTTACAACTGCCTTACTCGTTGATTTCTTCAGTTCTTTCTGCTCATCGATACGCTTGCAAACAACCTCCTCTGAGTGAAACTTAGGACAAGCCTCCTTATACTCACACCAATTACAGAAGATGTTTTCCTGCGCCCAGAACTCATCTTTCTTCTTCTTTCTAATCCTCCAGACTTTTTCAATCTGCTGTTTCTTCCATCGTTCGATTTGGAATCTAGTAAACTTAACAGCAACAAAATTGCCAGTGACCGGGTAGTAGTGAGCGCAATAAATACTCTCATAAGGAACACCATGAAGCATATGCATGGCCCATGCGTATCCTTTCAACTGGTTGTCATCCATAAGAGTCTTCTTCCTTTTCTCCTTTTTTGATGTCTTGTAGTCGATAACTAGGTAACCTCCTTCTCGACCCTTAACAACTCGGTCAATAATACCTACGAAACTAATGTCATTCTTCTCGTCAAGAGGTATGCTTACCGACTGCTCAGTTGAGACAGTTTCTCCCATCTTTTGATTCCAGATCAGGAAGTTCTCCAAGCAAGTCTTCATTCTTTCATTCTCATGGAATGGAACTTTGTAGGTCGCTCGCTCCTGTTCCGCAAGCTTAAGAAGAGACTTTAAGTCATTCTCCTTGTATCCAAGTTCGAATACTTTATGAATAAAGGAACCGAAATTCAAAGCATCTTCATTCTTGGCACCGAATCCCGGTAACCTGTCTACATATCTCAGCTTGTATTTCCATAGGCATTGGTCTATGATGTCACTGCGAGAGGCACTAATATTATTTATAAACATGGCGGATAGTTCTTACATTAGAAAGTATTGCTTGGGTAAGTTCCAGTCTAATTATAGACTTACCAGTGATGATGCGGAACTAGTAGTTCCATCATTATTCCTAGAGAATGACTATAAGAGGCACATGTCTATTAACCTGGAAACAGGCTTGTGGAGGTGCTTCAAAAGTGGCGAGACTGGGAACTTCGTGAAGCTTTATGCGACACTTGAGAAGTGCTCTTTCCAAGAAGCTTATGAGAAGTTCGTGTTTGAGGATTTTCTAGCACAAGGTAGCTTCACCAGGGGACGTAACGTCGAGCCGGTAAATCCTCATAAAATTAAGTCTAGTTTAGATGAGGCTGATAACTTTGAGGAGATCGATACGCACCCGCTGATTGAAAGCCGTATGCTAAAAGGTTTCAGGTTCATGATTGCCCGAGATGGTAAGTATAAGGGTCGCTTAATCATTCCATTTATTAACAGTAGAAATAAGCTGTTTTACTTTCAGGGAAGGTCTCTTAAAGGCGAGTTACCCAAGTATCTCAACTGTAGGGATCTTAAGAGTTCTCAGGTTCTATACCCCTTTGAGTATGACTCTCACAAGCCCCTATACGTCACTGAGGGGGCCTTTGACTGCTTAAGCCTACAGGCAGTAGGGTTGAATGCAACAACGACTCTAAGCTGCTTTACGAGCCGTGAACAGATGCTACAGCTTGCTCAGTATCAAGGACCTCTAGTATGCGCGTTTGATAGTGACGGCGCAGGAATGGAAGGTCGCTCTAAGTTCTTGAAGCTTGCACAGTGGGCACGTCGTGATGACATTCAAACTGTAATACCCCCTCAAGGGTTTAAGGACTGGAATGAAATCCTAGTCAAAGAAGGTCCTGATAGTCTTTTAAGTGCGGCAAACTCGACTATTGAAATGACCGCATTAACCCTAGATTGGCTATCGTATAATAAAGGCCATCTCGTTTGATACAACTACTTGATTCAATGCAGAGAATTTAAGCCTAGCCACATACGTGCCGGTCATAGAACCTAGAGTCCCATCCAGTAACCTAGGATGCGTTTTTAAGGCTTCAGTATCAAAGCTGAACACGACAGTGTCCTCAGACGTAGTATCCATAACCGCAGAAGTCGCCGTGTATCCTGATACTTCAACTCTAGCAGGTAGGTTCCTGTCTTGGTTCTTCTTATAGATTTCAAGCATTGGATCAGTCACCAGGGACTGCTTAAAGAGGTTAGTAATGCTTCTGTCAATATTAGCGTTCTCAAGAGTAAACTCATTTGTGAATTTCAGGTCTACCTTAGACCCTAATACTAAAAAGTTATTCTCAAGCCTTGTGGAGCAACGGAAGAGAAGAGGTTCTGTTACACCAAAGAACCTATCTTCTGTTAAGGTGAACTCGTTAATAATTGTATCTAGTTGAGATCCAGCTACCCTGTTAACAGTCCAAACATCAAGGTAATCTCCCGTAGAAGAAACTCCATTAAGTATCCTGACTGAGTTTGGACCGCTTGAAAGATTAAATTCACCACTAGGTTGAACTGAAGGCTGGTTTAGGACTACTGCATATTTACCAGGGTCAAGTCTATAGATGCCGGAAGCATTAGCCTCCCCAGGGTCGTAATTAGTAGGATCAAAGTCCGTGGAAGTGGTTTGTGAGTTTGTATTGGTGAAGTTCATAAGAACTTGACCAGTTGCAGCATAGTCAATTTGCCCGTCAGAGCCTATGACAGAGCTTGGAAATTGGTTATTTGAAGATTTGAATATGGAAACGCCACTAATTTCATAGGGGTCGGTATATTGACCATCATTTATAAAGTAAAGTAAAAGAGCAGTCGGTCCTAGAACAGTAGGTCTCTCATGCCTAGTTACGACTTGGTATCCGTTAATTTTCATATCGATTCTCCATCCTCTTCATCTCTTCTGAATAAAACTTTAAGAAAGACATCCGTTCTTTTTTAGTCATAGTCTTAACATCAGAATAAGAAAATCCAATTTTGCTTACTAATATGTAGGCTTGTTGGAGCAGATCCTCAGAGGTTAAAGTTTCTGTTAGCTCACTGAAAAAAAACCGGCATCTATCGGTACTGCAAGCGTTTCTTTATGCCCACATTTCCCGCACTTAAATACGAACCTAGGGTCAATGCCATATTTCGTTACCGTAATCTCCCTAAACAAGGTCTTAGCGTCTGCAATTTCCATCCTATCAATAGCCTTAGATATAAATACAGGATCGGTATTGCCATTAAGGGACACTACAAACCTGTATAGGTTCTTGTAGATGGTTTCGGTATCCATTAAGTAGGGTTCTTCTCGATTTCTAGGAAGCCTAATTACAGTCTCTACACCTAGTTTAGGTAAAATTATCGTTCTCGGATCTTCGAAAGACTCTGGGATTTGGGTTAGGTTTAGTTGCTTGGATAGCTCAATCTTGGATTTAGATTCATAACTACAGTGATTGCAGACTACTCCGAACTCGTAATCGTCACCGTAGGAGACCTCTCGTAGCTTCATCAATAAGTAATTCTTATCCATTAAGAGGATTTCATTAACATTAATGCCTTCAACCGTCTTCTCAAGAAGTTCAGTAACAATATCCTTCTCTATGTCCTTACCCGTAAGAATCAATTGCTCATCTAAAAACTTTAATGGGGAAATTTTAATACCATTAAAGTCACTGTAGAACTTACCCTTTGAGGGTAATTTTGTAACAGTCATGGAAGTGTCTTTTACTTTGCCAAAAAGATCATCTAATGCACTGTCCCGTTGACTGGTCACGTCTGCCGTAATTTTTCTAACTTCACTCATAAGATACTCATAGTTTTCTAATAAACTATTATAGTATATGAAGTTGATCGTGGATAACTTAACGACAAAGCTAGAAACAGATAATCCTGAGATTATTGCGACATTACGAGACAAATATTCATTTTCTGTTCCTGGGTATCAGTATTCACCAGCCTACAGGAGTAGAAGATGGGATGGGAAGAAACGTTACTTCAACTCCAGTGGTAAGTTTCGCACCGGACTACTTCCTCGTATACTGAAGGATCTTGAAAAGATTGGAGCTAAAAATATCGAATGGGAAAATAAACCAGAGCAGGAGGAGCCTTATATCCCTCCAGTATCGGAATTTGAATACCGAGAATATCAAGAGAAAGCTATCTACGAATGTCTTAAAAAGAAAAGGGCAATTATCGACAGCCCTACTGGATCTGGTAAAACTCTGATTATGGCAGGATGTATCGCTGCCCTACAGCATGGTAAAGACCTTACCGCAGTTGTTCTTTTTAGAGAAAAAGGCATCCTAAAGCAGACATACGAATTCTTTAAAAAGTGTGGTATTAGAGATTTAGGATGTAACTCAGGTGAAGGTTACATTCATGGTAAAGTAATGCTTTCTACAGTACAAAGTGTAGAACGTATAGTAGACACCCACCTACAACAAGCCGAATTGCTTATGGTAGATGAGGCTCATCAATTCTGTAAGGGAGAGACTACCGTCGCTGCCATAGAGAGCTTCCCTAATGCTCTCTACAGGCTCGCATTTACAGCAACACCCCCAAGGGAGATATCAAAGGATATCAACGGTAGAATGGTCTTAGAGGGCGCATTTGGACCTGTCTACACAACTAGAACGGCTGAGGATTTAATTAAGGATGGATCTCTCGCTAAACCCATTATCCAGATAGTCGATAACGCCCCTGTTTCCGCAGTTTCAGAAGACCTGACATACCTCGATGTCTACGACCAGTATATAGTAAACTGTAATAAGCGTAACGATATCATTAAAAATATAGTGTTAAAGGTGTATCATTCCAACCCGAATGCAAAAATCCTTATACTTGTAAAGAACTTGCAACATGTTGAAAACTTACAACTCAGAATTGAAAATTGTTACACAATTGAAGGTAAGGATGATATCGATGATAGATACAATATTATTAACAAGTTTGTAAAGGATAAGAAAGCTGCTACCATTGTAGGCACTAACGTTATGCAAACCGGTATAAGTATCGATGAGATTACTCATATGATTAATGCTAGAGGATTGTCTGGTGAAGTTCCTACGTTGCAAGGATTAGGTAGAGGTATTCGTAAAGCGGAAGGTAAGGATGAGATGTACTTCTATGATTTCTATGATCGAATACCCTACCTAGAGGGCCATTCAAATCAAAGAATTCACCACTATAAGAGATTAAAATTCGAGGTAAACAATGTCAAATTCTGAAATAATTACTAAACAAGCACAGGTTGATACAATCAACAAAATTACCAAAGATCAATTGAATTCAATTGATGCATGTGTAGATCTACTAAAAGATCTGAAGTCTAACGGTAAAATTAATGAACAGACCGTTAGAAACATAACGAATGTAATGAGAGAGTTAGATTCTCTCCGTGAGCTTTTCTACACCCGCCTATTCAACTCCCTTAAAAGAGGTGATATGCTTTTAGGTTAAGGGGCAATACTACGCATACTTAATCCAACTCGGTTACTATTGCGCTGCAATCTAGCCAGCTTGTTCTACCCGAGTCATCAATAAACTCTTCCGAGAAGGTCATATTTAAGCGAGCTTCAGTCTTATCTTCTCTTGTAAAGATGGCGTGCCTAGATGCATCCCACATTACATAAATTTCTGCTTCTGTTAAAGCAGTAGCAAAGTCTGGGTATGTTTGAGTAGACCCTACTGGGTACAGGTGTACGTGTACGGTCATGGGTGATTATGCAATCCTAGTAATAGATACTGTGGTTCCCTTTAGGAAGTTAGTATTACCAGTAGTCGATGTAGCATCGATGGTAATGTCCCAAGAACTTCTAATTAACCCCACCCACTCAAAGGAAGCGGGTCTTGATTGATGCGCTATATACGATCCTGCGGTAATAAACAAGTCCTCTGCCCCTCCTACTGCGGTGCCATTAACCTTGATATTGATATTTGTGTCTGTATTTGATCCAGAGTTGTACATTATAGCATTTAGGTTAATTTTGTAAATGCCTTGAGAGTCTCCAACATTCCACTTGGCCGTTCCCCCATCTCCCGTAGCAATAGTATAGCTCATAAGGGTATCGTCACCCGCCGCTGCGCCATCAGGGATACTTTTAACTATTTCAATATCTGATGCAGTAGTAATTCCGTTTCCAAGAGTGGTTAGGTTTCCTGCCGAGGATTGAGTTCCCGAAGTCTTAAATCTAGTCCAAATAAATTGCCCATGGACGTGAGGGATTCTTTGCACAGCTAACGATGTCGCTATTGATCCATCATCATCAACCGTATTGGCAGTTGGGATGCTTCCGACCGTCAAGTTAGAAACATTTGCCGTTGAAACCGTCAAGTTCAACGCAGAGGCAGTCGTTGCATTTAAATTCACAGCAGATACGCTGGCAGATGAGACACTAGTGGTTGCATTAAGGACGGTTCCATTTAAAGCCCCTGTCATAGTGCCGCCTGCTTTAGGTAAAGCTGCAACGGCCACGTCTACTACGGCTGTTAACACGCCGTCTCTGCTTGCAATGTCTACACCATCAACTGTCCCAGTTACGGCAATATTCCCAGGTACGTGTAGGTTTGTAGCTGTAAGATTTAATGCTGAGGCATTTGTTGCATTTAAGTTTACCGCAGATACACTAGCAGAGGAGACACTGGTTGTGGCCGCTACAGTTGGTGCGTTTACTGCTGTTAAAACAATAGTGGACGCACCTAAATTAGTTACGTGTAAATTTAATGCTGAGGCAGTTGTCGCATTTAAAGCAACTCCTGATATACTGAGAGAGGATACGGAACCTGCTCTTAAAGCGTTATCGACAACCAATGCCGCCATCGGGCGAGTACCGTCTGAAAGAACATACTGAGTATGATCATCGTCGCCCAGACCAGCTAATATACCATGATCACATGCAGACAAGTCATTACAAGAGAAGGGTGTTCCCCCTCCTCCAAGTATGAGGGTAGAGGGAGCGTATATGCCACTAGAGAAAACTAAAACTTGTCCCTGAGCGGGGGCAACATTAGCAACATCATCGAGGTCTACTGAGCTAAAGAGTACTTCAATTAACTTATTTGCGTTATTGTTAGTATCGTAACCAATTGTTAATGGATTCCTAGTTGCCATTAGCTAACCTCTTTAACTCTTGTATTGCTCAGGATCTACAGTTTCATCCTCTTCGTCATCATCCTCTTCTTCGTCATCCTCTTCTTCGTCAAAGTCCTCATCATCATCATCTTTTAGGATACCTGACAAGAGGTCTTCAAGCTTACTTAAGGCTCCCATGATTTCATTCTCTTCTTCAGGCTCCTCTTCCTCAGATTCAATATCTCCTTCTGGGGGCATATCATCCTCATCCTCCTCAGGCTCTTCTTCGCCGGGTACAGGCATACCTTCTTCTTCTTCTTCAGGAGCGGCTGGGGCCTCAGGAACGGCTGGATTTTCTTCAGGGGTCATCTCCTTGGCCGCATCATCCTTCACTGCTTTGGCCGCGTCATTAGCGTCCATCGCTGGTGGGGCTTCAGAACCACTATCCATGGGATCTTCAGATCCTAGCTCAGGCTCTGACTCCATATCTTGAGTTTGAGAATCAACACTTTGGTCGGCTAAATCAGCTAGCTTAGGCGAAAGCATTTTTAAAACTTGACCAATCTTTCCGAGATCTTCTGCTACCCTAGAGAAATCCATGTAATCCATGAGGCTAGCTTCATTTAAAGATTCTAAACAATCAGCTTCATAAAAAACTTCATTTAGGAAGTCGGCCAAATCAATGGTCTCCGCACCATCCTTAGTAGGAAGAATGTTGGCAAGCTCAAGTAAGCTTCTTCTTAAAAGAGAGTTTTTAGGAGTTTCAGCAGCTAACTGCTTGAGAATCTCAGACTCGGTTATTGCTAAACTTCTAAAAGTAGGTACATCAGTTAGCTTTTTAACGTCGATCCCATATTTCTCGTTCAACGTATCAAGCACGAACGATTTAACACCCTTCTTCATACGATAAACGTCACTAGCAAATTGGTTAAGATCGCGAGCTTTAACCGAATTCTCATTCAAAGATAACGAGTTCTTAAGAATTTCAGTAATTTGTTTCTTGGTAGCGAGAGCAAAATAAGGCACTTCAGTTATTGTCTGCGCCACCTGATGGCGAACAGTTTCCTCATCTCTTTCAAATACCATAGAAGCAAGTTCTTGCACTTGCTGGTTGTCTATCCAGATGCTTTCGAAGAGTTCTTTTGCCTCTAGTAGTTCTTTTTGAACTAGTTCTTTTCTGCATAGGTGTTCATAAAGATCGACTCTCCCCTTGACGGAAACTTTGAATTGTTTGTCTTCTTTAATTTGACTAACTTCCATCTTTGGAAGATCAAAAGACGTAGCTACCAGAGTAGCTAACTTCATACCATTTCTAATTTTAGGAGTTTGGGAGACATCCTTATTCTCCCTAAGGAATTCAATAAGTTGATCTTTTAACTCAGATAACCTACTAAACTCTTTAGAAGATGTAATTGAGGTTTGCTCTCCAAATCTATTAATCTTCTCTTGAAGTCTTTTATTTATTCTTTCGTAAGACATCTTAGCCTCGTAAAGAGAGAGGATCTTATCAAAGGAACCCTCAGCATGAGGATAATCATCTTCTAAAAGGTTAGAAAGAAGACCAGAGATCTTGCTGTTTACAGAAGACTCATAAATCTTTCTATCTTCTAACACATTAGCGTTTTCAACTTGAATCTTAGAAAGTTTTAGAGAAGGTGAGAAGGAATACTTACCACTAATAACGCTACCGTTTTCAGTTAAGTAGGTAACCACACCGTCTTCAACGCCAAACATTTCGACGTTTTCTCTTAGAGTTCTAGCTAAGTAATCACCAATTTTAATTAGATTACTAAATTCTTTACCTCGATTTTCAATAAGATTCGTTAACATGATATAAAAACTTTATCAAAATTATTTAGACTGTTGTTCCTTGTCTGGTTTGTTAAAATGCTCGCTACTCTCGAAGGATTCCAAAAGAACCAACAATTCATCATCACAACCTGATTCAATAGCCAAAGACTTCATGGCTTCAA
>Ga0070747_1001897_pt1 | contig 10111 bp, 12 predicted proteins | sample VirMetDEL_Mar_31_FD_77321 | JGI IMG/M metagenome (GOLD analysis project Ga0070747, IMG submission 77321) | Aqueous microbial communities from the Delaware River and Bay under freshwater to marine salinity gradient to study organic matter... | ecosystem: Environmental > Aquatic > Marine > Coastal...
ATACATGGGATACCTACGGTGTGTAGATATGAAATAAAAAAACCCCAACCAATTAAGGCCAGGGTTATTAAGGTTATTCACCATATTCTAATTCCTTCTTCTATCTGTGGATTGCGTATGCCGCAGCCGATCCTAAGGCAGCGAGTACAGTTAATATTCTTTTAGCGCACTTCTTTAGTACTCTTCTCAGATAAATCTTATCAAGATCTGTCATAATATAGATATTTAGTTACATTCCATTCCGTCACATACACAGATACCATCGCAGGTCTGGTGTGATCGGTCAATACATTCATGCTTAGATCCCAAGGTTGCCATTAGGATGATAGTCACGGCCACCACTATGATGACCGCTACTATCCTTTGATACATCCCTCGCATCTACTTCTTAGCTTTAGCTTTAGCCTTAGACTTCACTGCTGGCTTAGGCTTGTCTGCTGGACTCAGGAGATCCCTGTGTCTCAATACCAGTGGTATGTTGGTGCTTTGTGACCAATACCCGTATTTCTTCCAGGCTCCTTTGTGTTCTAGGCTCGGTAGCATCAGGTCATACGCTATATCGTGGTCGTAGACTATCTCCTTCGGAGATGGATCCAGTACTGTTGGCTTAGGCGTGAATTTGATGATCTGTCCACGGCCGTACCATGATTTGCGCACTACGAAGTTCTTCATGGCTTTCGGTGGGAAGATCGCTCGACGCTCCTCTAGTGACAATTTGCTAACTGTTTCCTGATAAATTTCTGCTGCTGTTTTCATAATAATTATAAATTAAGATTAATATTAGATTTTAAATTCAGTATTAATATATAATACTATTCGTGCTAAGTTTGAATTGATTTAGATTCAGTTTGAATTTATATTCTTAACTATATATCTATCTTTCATTCACTTTTAATATATAGATACCTTCGTGTCACTCTATGATGCTATACACATAACGCTAGCGCGTGACGGAGTCCACTCTTCCATCCGTATTGACATACGTCGGCCCGTGAGGGAGCGCTTCACACACTCCCAGTTGTATTATGTACCAGACACTAGAACATTAACACTCTTGATGGAGTTGTCAACCTGTAGCTGATCGTATTACGGTCCAGGATCTTGGTTGCTTCCTCGATGTCAGCTGATGTAATCATCAGGACTGGTGTGTCGTGGAACTTAACTGGCGTGCTGGTCAGCGTGTTTGCATTTGTTAATAGGTTCAGCGCTTGGCCGATGTAAGCTGGATCAATCTTTACTTTAAACATAGGATATATATTTTTGATTCAATATTATTATATATATACTGTCGTGTCACTCAATCAAACGTAAACGGATGGCACCGTGCCGTACTAATGCTATACACAGTAGCACAGGTAGTTGGTCGTTGACCACTCCTAGAGTTTAATATGAACCCGCGTTCGTGTTTCCCGGGAGCAAGGGGGGCTGGGGTAAATAGTTTCGTTTCCGCATTTGGGGCATGGGCGTTAATTAGTATATGTAGCGTCATACCTCTATATTTGTAACAAAAATTTTTTTACACTATATTTTTTAATCGATGTTCAATATATGTGACTGCACATAAAACATGACGTTAGCTAGTTATATTAAATAGTAAGTAGCTATTGTCACCATGACGTTAGCTAGTTAAGTAAGCATATATGTATACTTTTTTAGGGGAAAGAAAGCATATATGTATACTTTAGTCCTTGTTTGTGGAATGTTTAACTATGTTGGTTTACACGCGATTATAATTGTATGGGAAAACAAAAACTATCGCCAACAGCGGCGGCTGCAAAAAAGAAAAGGGATTTAGCCTATGCTAAGACACCCAGGCGAACAGCTATGAAAGCTGAGAACCAAAGAAAAAGACGTGCTGCAGGTTCTTCTGCTAACGGTAAAGACTATGATCATACTAAGAAAAAGTTTGTATCAGTTAAAGCCAATAGAGGAGGACATGGTAAAGGTACGAAAGTAAATAACACTAAAAATAAAAAGAAAGGATAAAATGAAACAAGATCCAAAGAAAAAAACGGCGTCGAGTAAGTTGAAAAAAGCTATTATAAGTTCAAACTCAAAAAAGAGAATAGCAGATAAATCAATAAAAAGGAAAGACCCTGCTAAAGATAAGCAATTCATGAAAGATCATGAAGGTGTTTTAAAGTATGGTGGTAGAGCTGCTTCACGTAAAATGAAATTAGTAAGAACTGCGAGTGGTAAACTAACGGGTGTCCCTCGTAATAAAAACAAATAGTAATGGGTACAAAAACAGATCAAGACGGTGAAAAAGTTACCGTTAGTAACTCAAATAAGAAAGAGAAAAAATACTTAGTCAAGACAAAGAAGACATCGAAAAAAGGTGTTGCTTCTGAGGTTGAGATTGGGAAGCGCGCTGTAGATAGTGCCAAAGCAGGTACTGGTGCATACAAAGCAAGGAAATGGACATCTAAATTACATTACGATAAAAATGGTGCCGCCTATGCTAGAACTGATAAAGAAGGAGGTAAAAAGAAAGTATCTAAAGCAACCACTCCAATTGAGTCTAAGAGTATGGAGAAAAAATACAAATATGATCGTAAGGTATTTGTTAAAGATTCAACCGATCATGCTAATATGCGTAAACGTACTGCCGCAGGAAAACCTAAAGGTACAAAATAATAACAATATAAAATTAAATTAAATGCAATTCAACAATCCAAGTCAAATTATTAAGGATATCACAGTCGGTAAAGAGGGTCGTGATAAAATTATGTCAGGAGTAGATCAACTTGCTAATGCAGTTAAGTCTACATTAGGGGCATCAGGTAAATGTGTAATATATGAGGATGCCATGGGTAATCCAGTTATTACTAAAGATGGTGTAACAGTAGCTGAATCAGTTATACTTTGGGATCCAGTAGAAAATATGGGTGCTACAATGCTTAAAGAAGCAGCAAAGAATACAGTGAAAGAAGCAGGTGATGGAACAACCACATCTGTAGTGATTGCCCAGGCTTTAATGCATGCAGCCACAGAAGAGCTGGAGAAGAGGGAGATTAGCCTAAGGGAATTAAAGAAAGGTATTAACCAAGGGTTGCTCGAGGTTCTCGCTTATTTAGAGAGTATAAAGATTCCAGTGACAGATAAGATGTTGGAACACGTAGCAGCTATTAGTTGTAATAACGATCCAGTACTCGGTGGTTTAATTGCGGAGGCTTTTAAAGGTGCAGGGGTTAATGGTGAAGTATTACAAGAAGCATCGGACGATGAGCATACTACAGTAACCACTGAAAGAGGGGTACAACTTCCTTCTGGTTTAAAGTCACAGAATTGGAGAACTAACTATGAAACAGATACAGCTGAGTTAGAAGAGCCATTCGTACTTATAATAACGTCACCGCTTAATACATTACGTAAGATTGAACAAATACTTGAGTTCTGTATTAAAAAGAATAAACCATTACTAATTATTGGTGAATTAGAGCAACAACCGTTAGCTACGTTATTAACTAATAAGATTAAAGGTATTGTAAAAGTGAATGTTATAGATTTACCAGGATTTGGTAAAACAAAACAAGACACAATAGATGATGTTGCCCACATGACGGGTGCGAAACCAGTTAGTGAGGAACTCGGTGATGATATGGACTTTATGGATATATCTATCTTAGGTCAAATAAAAAGATCAGTAACAAACCATAAGAAAACAGTTTTACAACCATTAGATGATATAGATTCATCTGAGAGAATAAAAATGGTTAAGAAATTAATTAAGAAAGAAACAAACGGTTATATTAAAATTAAACTTGAAGAAAGGCTAGCAATACTAGCTGGGTCTGTATCAGTGATTAAAGTAGGTGCAGAGAGTGAAATCGAGTTGAAAGAAAAGAATGATAGAATAGAAGATGCCATCTATGCAGTTAAGGCTGCAATTAAAGAAGGTATTGTACCAGGTGGAGGTGTTGCATTATTAAATGCTGCAATGCAGATTGAAGTAGCTGCGCCAGGTGCAAACGTATTACATAAGGCGATACAAGCCCCATTCTTTGCAATATTAGAAAATGCCGATACAGTATTACCAGATCCAGTTCTTGCTGAGATCATTAATAAAAAAGGTACTGGTATCGATGTTGTAACAGGAGAAATTGTGGATATGGTAAAACGCGGGATTATTGATCCTGTGCTCGTTACTAAGACGGCACTAAAAAACGCAGTAAGCGTTGTGTCCACGATTATTTCAGCCGATGCAATATTATCTAATAAAAGACAAAACTAATGGAAAAGCAAGCATTAAATTTTAACATCGTCATACGACCAATTAAGAACAAAGAACATAAAGTAGCTGGAGGGTTGGAACTTTCAGAAGACTTAGACAAGGATCTACGTTATTTAACCGGGGAGATAATATCTGTCGGTAGTAGAGTGATTAAGGAAATGAAAGATGAACCAATAAAAATAGAAGTGGGGGATATCATAGATTATGATAGACATGCAGGTCATGAAATCCGGTGGACAGATGACAAACCCCTCAAGGTATTAAAATTGGGAGATCTTGTAGCTATCCATAAAAATGAGTAAGATTGATTCACATGCAATAAAGGAAATGCAATTACTTAAGTATTACAGGCTTGTCAGAAGATGGGCCTGTAAAACTTATGGTTTAAAGGATGCAGATCTAGAATTGCTTATCTATTTAGATTGTAAAAAGAGATTTTCACGTAATGATTTTATACAAGGGGTTTACTCATATTCATGGGATAAGAACCGTTGGGAACGATTAAGGAGAGATGGTTGGATTGATGCTTGGAGAGAACGAAATAGAACATCGTCAAAATATGCCATATACAAAACATCCTTTAAGTGCCAACAACTCATAATGCGAATGTACAGAATAATGTTAGGTGAAGAAGATCTACCTACTAGTGAAAGAAGTGTATTTTATAAGAATAAGACATATACAGACAAAGTCATGAATAAAGCTATTGATGACATGATAAGAGACGACGAAAGATAATTAATTCATAAAAAAGATAAACAAAAGAAAGAATGAAAGACTTAATCAAAACAACTGAAGGAGCTATCGTATTTGGTGGCCTTGTATCTATTGCAATAATCGGTAAGGTTATGGTGATACCAGTAGGTGTAGCGTATGCTGCAGTTAACATACCTAACTTCTTAGCGTGGCTAAAAAAGTTGGTAAATAAAACAGAAGACTAATGAGTGGAAAAGTAAAACCGATCACAGCGAAAGCAAAGATCCAAAACAAACCTACCCAGAAACCAAGTTTACGCACAGACCTAAGAACAGGTGCTGGTGCATGGAAGGGTAACAAACATTAAATTATGTCAAGCAAGGAAGATCGCCTAGCCCGGAGGACTGAACGGAAAAAGAATAAGAAACCGTTTAAGGAAACAGGGGTGGGCAAATTTCTGTTAGAGAAGATACCAAATGCAGTAGGAGCCTTAGGCGACGTACTACCCGACAAGGGCGTACTCGGCGTGGTAAAGAATATCATTAGTTCGAGTAACGAACTTTCGGCCGCGGACCAAGCTATGGCCTACGCACTATTGGAACAGGATCTTGCAGAGATGGAAAACGTCACTAGAAGGTGGGAAGCTGATATGACATCAGATAGTTGGTTAAGTAAGAATGTAAGACCATTAACACTGGTATTTTTAACAGTGGCAACAGTTTTATTTATTGTTGCAGATTCAGCTGACTGGTCTTTTGAAGTTGACGCTATGTGGATTGATTTACTACAAACATTGTTAGTATCAGTTTATCTAGCTTATTTCGGTTCTAGAGGTTATGAGAAATACCAAAAGATAAAATCGGAAAGATTAGAAGAAGAGTAACATAAAGAAAAAGAAACATGCCTAGAATACAGACCTACATAACAAAGACCGCCAAATTAACCGCCCAGGATAAGTGGATCGGAACAGACTCAGCAGGAAACGTTACAAAAAACTTTACACCGCAAAGTATAGCTGAATTTATAAATGAGTCAGATATCACGACCATTGCAGGTCAAAATACATTTGTGTGGCAACAGAGTGCAGGTCCAAGAGCATTAGGTTCTATTTCTTATGAAGGATGGGGAGGGGACGGCGATAATCTCGCTGATCTCTCTTCCATTCTTATTTCAACCAGTAACTACGGAGAAAACATTGTAATTGATTACTTACTAACATTAGTTGATAAATATATCATCTTTGTTGAAACAGGTGCATCAAATAACTTCGTCGTGGCTGAAGTAGTCGCATTAACTCAAAATGTAACTAATCCATTGTTCTACGACATGACTCTAAACGTCATCGAGGCAAATGGTACAATAAATGGTGATACGCTTTACGCTATGGCTATTTACCCAGGATTCCAATTAACTACACCAGGTACAGGAGATCTTGATAACACACACTCCCAATCAGTAGCAGCAACCACATGGACACATACCCATGGATTAGGTAAATTCGCTACTATTCAAACATTCGACGCCGCAGGAGTACAAATATATGGTAGGGTTACACAAGTAAGTGTTAACCAAGCTACCATCACATTTGGTGAGGCATTAACTGGTAAATCTTACGCAAACTAATGTTAGTATACCATAATGTAGATTTTCATGACTATCAATTACAGAATGCAAAGTTTCATGTACTACCAACCACTTCCGCCCCAACCGCTGCACAGGGACAGGTCTATTTAGACTCTACAGATACCTACCTGAAATATCACAATGGTACAGCGTGGGTTGCACTACGTGATGACGGTTTATATTCAGGTGATAATATTTCGGAACTTGTTAATGATGTAGGCTACTTAACTAGCTACACAGAAACTGATCCAATCTTCCTCGCGCATGTAGCTTCAGGAATACTTGCGGGAGACATCGTAAACTGGAATAATGCCTTTAGTTGGGGTGATCATAGTCTCGCTGGATATTTAACATCGTTCTCAGAAGCTGACACACTCGACTCAGTAACGCTCAGAGGAGCTGTAACAGCCAATAACATACAAGTAGGAGATTTAACTGTCTCAGGTAATTTGCTTGTGTCTGGGACCACCACAACGATTAATACAGAAGAGTTAAATATTGCAGATAATATTTTTATTCTAAATAGTAACGCAACAGGGGCTGCAACGGAGAATGCGGGACTAGTAATTGAGAGAGGTACAGATGCAAATAGAGGCTTCCGTTGGAATGAAACAACTAATGTCTGGGAGATACAAAAAGATGATGATCTTTACTACGAAATAGAAGTTGTAGATCCATTAGGTAAAATACATGCAGAAACTATATCGGACGATGCTACTGTTACTCACAGTCTGAATTCAAATGATATATTAGTTCAAATGTATGATACTATAACTTTACAACCTTATTTTGGTGAATGGAGTAGATCAAGTGTTAATGCAATAGCAGTAAACTTTTATGAGACACCAACAAACCCAATACGGGTACTAATAGAAAAAATAGCTTAATATGATATATAACAGCTCACCAGAATTTAAGGGACCGGCTAAAGCCAGGTGGTATACTTTAAATACAGGTATAAGCGCTCCTACTCATGAGGAAGGATTAATTTACTACGATGGTACTAATAAAACTGTTAATGTATATAATGACGATAGCGCTTTAAGTTTACCTCTCGGTGAACAGATTAGGGTTAAAGTTTATAATAACACGGGTGTAGCTTTACCAGGTGGTAAGGTAGTCTCTATTGATGGTGTAGATGTAGGTGGAATTGGTTATGCGGTATTAACTGATGTAACAGATGATGCATTAAGGAATGCAACCACTGGTTTAGTAATTGCTGCTATTGCTAATGGTGCTTATGGATATGTTATAATGCAAGGGTTACTACGTAATGTAGATACTTCTGCTATTGCAGCAGGTTCACCAGTGTGGAGTAATCCCTCAGAGTTAGGTGGTATTACCGCTACAGAACCTACTGATAATATTGTATCTATTGGTACTGTATTGTCTACGCACGCAACAACAGGTGAGATATTAGTAAATATAAAAATTGGTAGCAGTGGTGCAAATATGTGGTATATTGAGGAATCCCCTGATATGCCTTTCCCCACTTATAATGGACCTAGACTAGCAACTAATGAGGCAGTCAATGGTATAATAATATCAGCTAATGTAAACGAAGCAACTGGTTATTCTATAACTAATGAGAATGCAGGAAACGCGGCTTATGCAGGAATTGATATGAATACTGATGTTGCAGGTAATGTTGGGGGTGGTATGTATTCATTTGGTTCGGGTTATTTTGTAACTAGATTACAATCTACTACTGCAATGTGGACATCCTCTGATTTAGAACTTATAACGGCTAAACAAAATACAGAGTTTAGAATAAGATTAGGTAATGCTGCAACAGTATCATTTGACGATGCTGATACTGATGAGGTGTTCAAAATTGAGAGTGATTTTCAAACATCATTCCCATCACTTACTACCGCTTTAATAAATACAAAAGGAGATCAATCCGCCGTACATAAGAAATATGTAGATGATTCAATAACTACAGCGAGTGGACTTTTTGTAAAGTTAGATGGTACTACACCACTAACAGCAGATTGGGATGCAGGTGCATTTATATCTGTATCAGATGAAGCATACGGAGTAGGATGGGATGCTTCATTACAAGTACCTACAAAAAATGCAGTGTACGACGAGATGGAGACTAAAGCAAAGCTTTTAGCTTATAACGCCCTTGGAACAGGTTTGGATGATGGTGGAGTTTTAAGTATAAATGCAAGTACAACTACTTATGATATATCTGCAGGCAGTGGAATTATAGTTGATAATGTAACTGATCCAGCTAATCCTGTTCTTACTAATGTTGAATGGCTAGCAAAAACGAATGTATCTCCTACTAATATATTAACAAATCTTGTTACTTACGTAGCAATAGATATAAACGGAGATATAGTTGAATTTACATCTCCGTTAACCTCTACTCAAAGAAGACTATATATAAGTTTAGGAGTAGTAGTGCACTCTAATAATGTTAATGTCAACGCTATAAATAATCAGCCTGTTATAGCAATTGATGTTGCAGCTCAAGTTCAAGATGTGTTAGAGCTTTTAGGTTTTAGATCAAAAGATGGAAATATAATCGGGCCAGCATCTACTGACCTTACTATATTTAAAAGTGCTGGTGTTGGATTTAAAGCTGGAATTAATTTTCAAAACTTAAATACTCAACCACATGAATTTGTAATGCCTGAATTAGATCCAGTTACATTTAGATACAGAAATCAAGATGGAACCGAAGGATTAGACACAACGTTAATTGATCCTACAACATGGGATAATAGTGGAGTTACGACTTCTGTTGGTGCAGCGTCAAATGCTACTATACAAAGATTTTTTATATTTCCAAGTAATATAATTAGAGTTCAAAGAGGTCAGGAAGTTTTTACTAATTTCTCAACAGCATTAGATAGAGTAGGCACAGAATCATTTGTTGAAGAAATAAATATAGAAGAAAATGGATTATATATTGGTAGTTTAGTTGTAAGAAAAAATGCAAATGATTTATCAGATGAAACTGAAGCAGTTTTTATATCCCCTGGAGGAACTATAACTTCTGGATCTATATCTTCTACTTTACAGAAAGCTTATAATGTATCTACTGTACCTCAAATATTAACTGATGCTTCTAATGGAGCTTTACAAATTAAACGAGGTAGTGTAGCAGACACCGATGGGATAATAGAAGGGCAGAATGGAGCAGGTAGCACTACATTTAGACTTACTGGTGCAGGTAATATAACAGCTAATTCATATATAAAAAGTGGTGGATTAATCACGGAATTTTTAAAGGCAGATGGCTCAGTAGATTCTAATACCTATTTAACATCTGCAGCTTTATCTGGGTATGTAGATGGTAGTGGTACAGCGGATCAAGTTGCTTATTTCACGGGGACAAATACTGTAGCAAGTGATACTGGATTTACATACTCATCTACATTATTTTATGTAAATGTAGCTGCAATTAATAATGGTGTTATATCCTTATCAAATGCGGGAGTTGGTTCGATAAAAGCCGCCACATCATTTACATTTATTACAGATAACTTTTATCTAAAAGATGTAACTGGGGCAACTACATACATGGACACTGTATCTGCAAAG
>Ga0070747_1001898_pt1 | contig 10107 bp, 18 predicted proteins | sample VirMetDEL_Mar_31_FD_77321 | JGI IMG/M metagenome (GOLD analysis project Ga0070747, IMG submission 77321) | Aqueous microbial communities from the Delaware River and Bay under freshwater to marine salinity gradient to study organic matter... | ecosystem: Environmental > Aquatic > Marine > Coastal...
TAAAGCGGCTGGAAGGTGGGAAACGGAGCAAGGTGGCGAGTATTTTGCGGCTGGTGTGGGTGCTGCGGTGACTGGTCGTGGTGCTGACCTCTTTATTATTGATGATCCGCACTCGGAACAAGATGCATTGAGCCAATCTGCGTTTGATAACGCTTTTGAGTGGTATACTTCTGGTCCAAGACAGCGTTTACAGCCTGGCGGGGCCATTATTGTGGTTATGACGCGCTGGGGGATGAAAGATTTAACGGGTAGACTGTTAAAAGCGCAAGGTAACGACATTCTTTCTGATACTTGGGAGGTTGTGGAGTTTCCAGCGATTATGCCCTCAAATGAGCCATTATGGCCCGAATTTTGGGGAAAAGATGACCTTTTAGCGGTAAAAGCGTCCCTTCCAGTAGGCAAATGGAACGCTCAGTGGCAGCAACAACCGACCGCAGCAGAGGGTGCAATTGTTAAAAGAGAGTGGTGGAACGAGTGGGAGAATGATAAACCTCCTTCTATTAAGTATATCATGCAAAGTTACGATACGGCTTTTTCTAAGAAAGAGACTGCTGACTATAGTGCTATAACAACATGGGGTGTTTTTAACCCTGAAGACGGTGGGGCTGATCATATTATCTTACTTGACGGTAGAAGAGGACGTTGGAACTTCCCAGAGCTAAAAGAAGTTGCGGGTGAGGAGTACGAATATTGGGAACCTGACATGGTGATTATTGAGGCCAAGGCTTCTGGAACACCTTTGACGGACGAGCTACGTCGAGCGGGCATTCCTGTCATGAACTATACACCAGGCAAAGGACGTGATAAGGTAACGAGAATGCACATGGTTGCTCCTTTGTTTGAGGCGGGTATGGTATGGGCACCAGAGAAGAAATTTGCGGACGAGGTAATTGAAGAATGTGCCGCATTTCCTAACGGTGATCACGACGACTATGTAGACAGCATGACGATGGCTCTGATAAGGTTTAGACAAGGCGGCTTTATTACGCTAGAAGGAGAAGACGACATGAACGGCGAATGGTATCCGAAACAAAGGGAGTACTACTAATGGCAAGAACCCCATCACCATCATCTTCACTTGTTGACTCTGGTATGATGCAAGGTGGCTTTTCTGAAGAGCTTCCATCAGTAGACGTTGAGATCCCTCAAATTGAAGACTTTGCTGGAGGTGCTGAAGTTATTCAAGACGGCATGGGCGGTGCAATTGTTCAGGCGTTAGCTGAAGGCGGTATGCAAGAAGAAGATATGATGGCTCAAGCTTATGACCATGATGCAAACTTGGCAGAAGCTTTACCTGATGATATTCTAGGAGAGATTTCCACAGAACTTAGGGATAAGTACGAAGAGGATCTTGAGTCAAGTTCCGAGTGGCGAGAAGCTTATACCAAGGGGTTAGATTTACTTGGCTTGAATTACTCAGAGCGAAGTCAACCGTTTCAAGGTGCGTCTGGCGTTACGCATCCCTTAATTTCTGAATCTGTAACCCAGTTCCAAGCGCAAGCTTACAAAGAGTTATTGCCTTCTGGTGGTCCAGTAAGAACTCAAGTGCTAGGTGCACAGTCACCTGAACGAGACGCGCAATCTTTGCGTGTTAAAGAATTTATGAATTACCAGATTACGGAAGTGATGGAGGAGTTTGATCCAGACATGGATCAGATGTTATTCTATTTACCGCTATCTGGTTCTACTTTTAAGAAGGTTTACTTTGATGGGCCAAAGGATCGAGCGGTATCCAAGTTTGTGGGTGCTGAAGATTTAATCATTCCTTATACAGCATCGGATTTAATGACATCTCCTCGTGTTACGCATGTTTTACGCATGGACGAGAATGAAATGCGTAAGATGCAGGTTGCTCAAGTATTTCGTGATGTAGAGATTACAGCGTCTGACGACAGTAGCGACGATGAAGTTAAAGAGAAGATCCAAGAGTTAGAGGGCGTTAGTAGATCTTACACGGATGATGTGCATACTTTACTGGAAATCCACGTTAATCTGGACATAGAAGGTTTTGAAGACGTAGATCCTGAAGGTGAGCCAACGGGTATTAAGTTACCTTACATTGTGACCTTGGACCACGGATCTGGCGAGACATTATCTATTAGAAGAAATTATGATGAGAACGATCCTTTTAAACGTAAAAGGCAATACTTTGTTCACTATAAGTTTTTACCGGGCCTTGGTTTTTACGGCTTTGGTTTAATACATATGATTGGTGGACTTGGTCGAGCCGCCACGAGTATTTTGCGACAGCTTATTGATGCTGGAACCTTGGCCAACTTACCTTCTGGGTTTAAAGCTAGGGGCATTCGTATTCGTAATGACGATGAGCCGTTGATGCCTGGGGAGTTTAGAGACATTGATGCACCTGGGGGCGATATAAGGGGTTCTATTATACCTCTTCCATTTAAAGAGCCTTCAGCAACACTAGCCCAATTATTGGGCAACTTGGTTGATGGCGGTAGAAGATTTATTTCTATTGCTGATCAACAAATAAGTAACATGAGCCAAGATATGCCTGTCGGCACGACTGTAGCTCTTTTAGAGCGCGGCATGAAAGTTATGTCCGCGATTCATAAAAGACTACATTATGCACAAAAGACAGAGTTTAGATTATTGGCAAGGGTATTTGCGGAGAATTTACCTCCTGTGTATCCTTATGAAGTTGTCGGTGCGCCTTCGGAGGTTAAAGCAGAGGATTTTGATAGTAGGGTTGATATCCTCCCTGTTTCAGACCCTAACATATTCTCTATGGCTCAAAGAGTAACCTTGGCTCAGACGCAGTTGCAGCTTGCACAGTCAAACCCGCAACTGCATAATCTGACTGCCGCGTATCGGCGCATGTACCAAGCTTTAGAGGTTCAGAATATTGATGAGATATTACCTCCTCCTCAAGAGCCACAACCTATTGATCCAAGCATTGAGAACGCTAGAGCGTTAATGAATGAACTACTACAGGCGTTTGCACAACAAGATCACGATGCACATTTAGCGGCACATATTTCATTTATGACTTTGCCTATAGTTCAAACGTCTCCTCAAGTATTAGGTACGTTTTTTGCACATATCCTTGAGCATATTTCTATGAAATCGCGTAATATGGTTGATCAGGAAATGCAGCAGATGCAACAGCAGGCTCAACAAACGCAGATGATGGCGCAAATGGGGGCGATAGATCCAATGATGGCACAACAACAGATGCAACAAGCGCAAATGATGGATGAGAATCAAATAGAAGCAAGAGTTGCTCAGTTGGAAGCGCAAATGCAACAAGAAGTGTTGGCACAATTGGCACCGCCTCCAGGTCAAGAACAGCAAGACCCATTAGTTGCTATAAGACAGCAAGAGTTGCAGATTAAAGCAGCTGAGTCCGAGCGTAGAGCAATGACGGATCAAATGCAGATGTCACTTGATCAAGAGAAACTACGTCAGCAAGCGGTAACTGATTCTGCTCGATTAGAGCTACAAGAAGATATTGCCGAGGATCGAACAGCCGTGAATAGAGAGAGAATTGCGGCACAACAAGCAACAGCAGCTAGGAGAAACAATGCCAAGTAAAAGAGGCTTATACGCCAACATTAATGCAAAGAAAAAAAGAATAGCAGCAGGTTCTAAAGAGAAAATGCGTAAAAAGGGTGCTAAAGGTGCACCTACTAATAAAGCATTTAAGAAAGCCGCTAAGACAGCTAAAAAACGGAAGAAGTAATAATGCCCCTTAAAAGGTTTCTTATTGTATGTCTTTTACTTACAGGATGTTCTAACGGAATATCCCTTGACTGCCCTTTAACATTGAGTGAGCCTTTTTGTACTTGGAGTAAGAAATGAAAAACAAATGGATATGGATAGGGTTGGCACTGGTAATATTTATTGCTGTAATTTTCTACGGTGTAGATAAGGCGATGTGTACTCCTCCCTGCCTTTAAATGAGCAAGCTAACAGCCCAACAGAAGTCCACCATGACCTGGCGTTGGACTGCACTTATATTTTATTTATTAATTTGTTTTTATGATTTCTTGTTTTGCCCAGTTTGGTGGGGATTAAACAGGCCAGATATTTCTCAATTTATGGATATTATTAACGCTACGTCAGAGCCTATGGTTCAAATGGAATTGATGAAAAAGCTGACTGGGCAGCACGAACCTTTTACGCTTTTGGGGGGAGGATTGTTTCACTTGGCATTTGGTGCTATTCTAACAGGGTCAGCATTTGCAAATAGGGAGTGACATGAGAAAAACTTTAGTCTTTTTAGTTGTGTTGTTTTCAATTTTCTTTGTGCGTATGGTTTTTGCAGAAGAGGGCTGTGACAGCTCTACAAATAGCAACTGTATTGAGACAAATAGCAATACAAATTCTAAAGTAGACTCTACGTTAACTTCTACGACAACAGTTAAGTCTCCTCCACCTTCTGCTATGGCTCCCAGTATTAATTCATCTAACTCAGATACGTGTCATATTTCTGTTGCAGGAGCTGTTCAGACACAGATACTTGGCATTTCTGCTGGTAAGACAGTGCGTGATTTAAACTGCGAAAGACTTAAAAACGCCAAGGTTATGTATGATATGGGGCTTAAAGTAAGTGCCGTGGCAATAATGTGCCAAGACAAAAGAATACATCTCGCAATGGCAAATTCTGGAACGCCCTGCCCAATCAACGGTCTTGTGGGAGACGCGGCTAAGACAGAGTGGGAAAACAACCCACATTTAGTGCCTGGTTATGTGGCTGGAAAAAAGGAGAAATGGGATGACGATGACAAGAACACCGCTAAAGGTGCTGCTGGCATTGGTGGTCTTTTGTTGGCCTTACTACTGCTCCTCTGAGAATATCTACGGCAATACAAAGAACGCAGCTTCCAAGGCTCACACTTGGGCAATGAACAATCTATTGCCAAGTCAAACAGGGTTAAGTGTAGAGGGAATATTTCACAGATACACACTTACAAAAGATCCTACAAAAGACTCCACTGTTTCTATCACTAATAAAAAAATAGGTAGTGACGGGTATATATACGAGTACACCGATAATTGGAATAAAATCCCCGGAGGCACTAAAGTTACCTACGACCCAGTTCCTTCCACGTTGGGTAATTTGTTTGGCGATGGAGAAATAAAGGTGACAGGAGATGGGTCACTGTCTGACGTTACAATACTATATCACTATAAGTTTGATCCGTGCCACACACCACTTAGCGATCCAACATGCCCAGACTTCAAAGATGCACTGTACCAGTACCTATTAGACAATAATCTTCTTGATACACCTAATATAGAAGATCCTTTTTACAATAAATGGGTGCAGATACAATTAGAGGAACAGGCAGAGGCCGAGGAACAAAAAGCTTTAGAATTAGAAGAGGAAGAAGAAAGTGACGAGTTAAGCATGGAGGAAATACTTTCTGTGGCAGGCGCGGCAGAGAAAATTGCAGATCCGTTACAACAATTAAACATGATGCAAAAGATAGCTGCTATTGGAAAACTTGAATTATACTACGATGCTGTTATAGATGGTGGTGTATATAAGGATAATTTAGTAATAGATGGCGGTAATATTACGGATAATGCCAAGGGGTTACGAAACCTAACCCAAGACAGCGTCCACAGAAGTATAGTTCGTTCTCAATATGACGACTAAACAAATGGAGATAACATGATTAAAAAACTAACCTCTTTAATGTTCTTGCTGTCAGCTACTTGCGCTTGGGCAGTTAACTCACCGATTAACGGTTTGGTTCAAGCCAACTGTTCGATCTACACAACAACACCAGGTCAATATGGAAACCCTAGCCCTTGGAAATTATCCACAGCGAGTGCTGACGGTGGTGTAGAAGCTATTATAAGAGTAGATATTGCTGCCGCAGACTACTATTATACTAAGTTTACGCACCCAAATAGCTTTAGTTCAGCACCTAGTCTTACCGACGGTGTTACATGGACGGGCAGTACGGTTGTAAGTTCACACAGTGTTGCTGGAATGTCAGCCTATGAAGCGGCAAAGGTAGTTGTCTCTAATACGACAAAATATACCATGACTCTAGCTGGCTCGACTTGGTTCAAGGTGGCGTCAACTGCAAGTTATGGTTCCGCAGATAACACTGCATTACCTGCTGGTAATTACACCGCAATGATTGTTGCCGAATGTATCGCAAAGTAGCATTAATCTTTATGTTGCTTGGGTTTCAGGCTCAAGCTCATGAGATGACACCTGCATACCCCAAGTTTAAGCTGTCATATATCGACGGGGTTTCTGTTACTAAGATGTCTTTGTTTAATAGGCGAAGCGAAATCTCTTATTTTGAGATTGGTGTGTTTACTGAAGATTGGAAAGAAATTCCATTTGCAGCAACATCAAAACTTATAAAGGTGCGTTACACCAAGCGATATCCATTTGAGGTGTATGTGCGAAACCAAGACTTAGACAAAGTGCAATACATTTGTACAATTTCAAAAATACTCAAGGGAGAGGAACAAATTAGTCAGATAGCGTCGAGGATTTGTTCTAAAGTAAAGTAAATGAGAATATTGTTATTTATTATAGTTGTTATGTCTGTAACAGGTTGTAGTGTAATAAGTGTTTTTGCTGACTCGACATCAAACTCACTGAGCCTATCTCTACCCAACAGTGGTACAAACTACCAATCAGATTCATTTAGATCAGGAGATTTGGATTGCACGAATGCTATTGGATCTGCCACAAATATAGAGTTTGGCTTGACATCTATCATCCAAGGCGGAACAGCGGAGAATAGTAGAAAAACAGGGGATATTGGTATTTACAGCAAAATTACGATACCATTAGGCAAAAGGGCTAAGTCTAGGATAGATTGTAATAGACTATACGAATTAGAGTTACAGAAGAAACAGTTGGAAGTAATGAAGTTAAAGCAAGAAATTAATAAGCTACGAGAGTTAGCCTTTGAGTAAGGAGTAGATATGGCTGAAGTTGAAATAGGTGGCGCGACTATTAAGGGCGGCAAGCTCATGCTGTTAATACCTTTGCTCGGTACATTGGGTGGTGGAGCTTGGGCTGGTTTTGAGATTTACAAGGATTATATGGACATGAAAGAAATTGTCCAAGAGATCGATATTGATGAGATTAAAGCGGAGAACGAGTTGGTTTTGTCTAAGTTAGATGACGCCATTGTCTACACAAGAGATATTAAAAACAACTTACGGGACGACCTGCTGAAGCTAGAGGGCTACATTGATAAGCTGGAAAAAAAGATTGAATCATCTTCGGAACGTATAAAGACCACGCAAGGCTCTATAGACTTGGTGTTAGAGGATGTTCTTAATAAAATGAACGAGGTACAAAAAGACGTGACCTCTGCAATAAGAGAAGTTGAAACTCTAAATAGAGAGACAGAGAAGGATGTTCGTGATACAATGCGGGAAGTAGAGAATAGAATAGAAGAAGACATGACTAAACTTGAGAACAAATTAAACGAGAGATTGCAAGAGGCTCTTGACAATCCGTTGTCAAATTAAGGATTTTATGATATGGCTATAATTATGAACATATTTTTTGTACTAGCAATATTAGATTCAGCGGGAGTTATTTAATTATGGGTATTAATAAAAGAATGATTTTGGAAGAAATGTTTTCTGAAACAGAAACTGATGAACACGAATTTTTCATGGATGATGACGAGGATGATGCTAATTTTGAAGAAAAAATGGAAGATCGAGCGATTGAACAGTCAATTGAGGATGCTTGGATAGAAGAAGACATGAAGCGTCAAGAGGCTGGAATCCCAAGGAATCGTTATCATGGCTAAAAAACTACAGGAAAATAGTAAGTACGCAATGGCGGACGCTGATGGCGACGGAGTTATTACAGATGAAGAACTTGATCGACATGAGCGGTGGGTTCGCCTGGAGAACGAAGATAAGTTAGCTGACACGCAACGCATTATGGCTTGGGTGGCGATGACTGCTGCGGTTGTTGCGGTTGTTGTTTTACTAACGCCAATCGTGGCTATAGACCGCGTTGCCACTGCGTCAGGTTTCTTAAATACATTTATCGTGGCACAGCTGGGAGTTGTTGTAGGTTTTATGGGAACCACGGCTTTATCTAAAACTAAATTAAAATAGGGAAAAAAATGAAAGATGTTTCTAGAATTAAAAAAGTTATAAAGGGCTTAAATAAAGCATCTAAGTCTCATAAAAAACAAGCTAAGACATTAAAGTCTGTAATAAAAAAAGGCAGAAAAAAGGTAGGTAAATAGTATGTTATCTTTATTAGGCGCGGCACTTGGATTCGGAACATCTGTAATCCCTAGTATTATTCAAATATTTACTCAGAAACAAGCCGACGCTCAAGAGCTTAAAATGCTTGAAGCAAAAGGGAAGTATGCGGCACAACTTTCAGAGCTAAAGCTAGATGAGCTAGATGCCAAGGCGGACATTGCAGAGTCAGAAGGTATATATAAATCTATGGCAGCGGCAAATGCTAAGTCTGGATTTGCGGCAGCTTTATCAGGTTCAGTCAGGCCAGTTGTGACATACTTACTTGTAGGTCTGTTTCTCACCGTTAAAATATCTGGCTTAATGTATTCACTTAAACAGGGATTAGAGTTTCACACAGCAATGCGTGAAATTTGGTCAGACGACACGAATTTACTCTTTACAAGCGTAATCTCATTTTGGTTTGGATCACGTCAGTTTGCTAAAATGAGGAAAAACCGTTAAGGTTGATTGTAAATTAAAACTTTGATACAAAGTTTTAACAAAGGAATAAATAATGCAAGAACCTCTTGATTTGTTGAACTTTATAAATAATCAACCACCCGATCTTACTATGGCTCCTCCAATGGGTGGAATTACAAGCTTAACTGGATATCAAGAAGGTGGGTTTGTTTCGTCTGAAGAAGGTATAAGTGGTCTTATGGCTATGCTTGCGGGCAACGCAGATAAACGGCCTCGTAATGAAGGGTTTTTTGTCGGTGGAGATATTCCTCCTGATCCTTATAATATTGGTGACAGAGGTTTTTTGGTAGAACCACCTGAAGATGGGTTGCGCGAAATGTACCCAGAGTTGTCTCCAGAAGATATAGAGGCAATAAGACGTGTTATGATGATGAGACAACAAAAAATAGATAGATAGGAGAAGTATTATGATGATGAAGAAAAAAGTTGATGCAATGAAGAACCCAGGGCTGGCAAAGCTTCCAGAGAAAGTTCGTAATAATATGGGCTTTATGAAGGACGGCGGCGAAGTAACTGCGAATTCAATTTCAGATAGAGATAGAAAATTTCTTCAAGAGATGTTCAGTCAAAAAGACAAAAGTAAGTCGGCAAATTCGATCTCTAATAGAGACGTAGAGTTTATCTCAAAAGCCTTAAAGAAAAAGGGCTTTAACAAAGGTGGTGAAGTAGACTACGAATATAAAGATGGCGGTAAAGTTGATTTGGAAGAAATAGCTGATGACATTAGAGAAACAATGAGGGCTATGGAAATTCAAGAAGGCATTGACAGCACTTCTCCTGAAGGTGAAGACGCTATGTTTATTAAACGCAAAAAAGCAAAAACATACATGGGCGGTGGTATGGTTGAGTACGGCAGAGGCGGCAGAGTAAGTTCTGGTAAAGGTTGCGGAATTGCTACAAGCGGCAGAAAGTTTAGCGGTACATACTAATGACAACTATAATGATCAGCATTCTTCCTGATGGATCTATTCCTGTCGATAAAATTAATCGAGGGGAGAATGGTGAACCTTCCTGTCCTATTGCCACAAAAGATGCAGATATAAACGCTGAGAACAAAGAAGAAGCGATTTTATCTGCTAATTATGGTGAAGCTTATAGTGATGATCAGTGTGGAAACTGCGCTTCATATAATCAAACAGAGGAAATACTAGACTGTATTGGTGATGATTCTGGTGATTTAGGCTATTGTCAGATATGGAAGTTTGTATGTGGAACTGAAAAGATTTGTGATAAATGGTCTTCTGGCGGCCCGATCCTAGATAAAAATTATAGAGACATGTTATAATGGATGTTGTAGACTTTGCAAAACATCTATATAAGAAGCTTCAACAACGTGAAGATGATATCTCAACGGTGTTGATAAACGGAGGTGTTCAAAGTTACGAACAGTACCGCCATTAGGTAGGA
>Ga0070747_1001899_pt1 | contig 10107 bp, 5 predicted proteins | sample VirMetDEL_Mar_31_FD_77321 | JGI IMG/M metagenome (GOLD analysis project Ga0070747, IMG submission 77321) | Aqueous microbial communities from the Delaware River and Bay under freshwater to marine salinity gradient to study organic matter... | ecosystem: Environmental > Aquatic > Marine > Coastal ...
AGGAACTGACGTTCAATTTTCTCTTCGTTTGTTAACAAGCGTTGTTGAATGGCAGGAGCAATAACTTCACCTTTATCATCCATTATTGCATTTCTGCCATTGGCAGCATTATTTAATTCTGTAAGACGATCCTTTGCATAATCCTTTACAGTCTGATTGTAAGCTTTCTCACTGCGTTCATTTGCAAGATCAGCTTCAAGTTTTGCTTCAAGAGTTATGTATTCTTTTTGTTCAAATACAGAATCTTTTACACTTCTTGCAGCTTGAGGAACCCCAGCAATGGTTGCAGGAGTAGCAGTAATGATACCTTGCCCCAAACCACCAACAAGACCTTCAGCAGCAGATTGACCAAGATTCTCAGTCATATCAGTTTCGATCTGAGCAGTTTGATCCATTGCAAAGTTTTGAGACAGAGCAGAAGATGCACCTTGTCCAGCTTCTTCAAGACCTTGAGTGGCGATGGTTCGCATACCATCAATCATGTTTGATCCTTTAAAGACTCCAATTGGAGCAGCTTCAAACTTATGTGTCAAAAAACCAAGTGCCATGGCTTGAGGAAGATTAGTAATAAATGCAGTTTCCGCAGTCATATTGGCTAAGGCAATACGGGCTTCCTTTTTGGTGTAACCTTCTGTGATTAAAGCAGCATAAATAGAAGATTGACTAATTTCATCTTCTTCCATGTTCATGATATTGTTCATGGTTTCTGCATAAGTTCCAGATGCTTCAATTGCACCAATGGCAGCAACAGAAGTACCTAAAGATGTTAAAGCAGCAGCACGGGTTGATGCAGTCAACATACCTACACCTTTGGTAGTAGCATACATAGCTCCACGAGTGAGAGCAGCAGATGGACCCAATGAACCAATAGCACCAAATATTAGTTCTTGAGTTGCACCGGGGTCATCGGCGATGTTCTTCCCAGCATCGAGAAAGTCTCGACCAGCTTTTCGAGTAAGAGCTAATAATGGGTTTGTACCCTCTGCAATTTCTTTAATTGCTTGAGTACGGTTGTCTTCCATATCTAGTTCTTGTTGGATCCCCATCAGACGAGAGTTTCGTTGTGAGTGGTCAGACGAACTAGATTGAATCTGTTCCTGAACAAACGAAGTCAGGTCAGCATTTATTGCCGCAGCAGTGTCACCATCAACATCAAAAGCCCAAGCAAGAGGACGGGCAGCCAACGCACCAACAGTATTACCAGCGATACCAACAAAAGCTGAACCTGCGTCCAGAGCACCATCACCAACAAATTGAGAGATAGAACGGGACTGTTCACGAAAATTTGCAAGATCTGCATCAGCCTGATACATACGTATTGCATTTTGTGCAACTTCTTCACCATATTTGACAACCAATTCATTATAAGAATTTTCTCCTAGATCACGAGCCAAACCATCTTTTTCGGTAAGGTTATTTCCCTGTTCACGGGAAATAGCAGTTCGTGTGAGAAAATTAGGATCGAGTAAAGCATTTCGAGCTTCTTCAGCTTGTTGTGTTTGCCCAAAACCACTAAGGGCTTCGTCGATTAGAGAAGACGCACGAAATTCACTCATAGGTCCAATGTCCTAGCAGGTTGTGTTATCTCAAGACGTAAACTATTTTAACGCTGTGGTACAGCAGTAATATCATCACCACCACGATACAGTTTTTGTGCCTTTCCTCGAATTATAGACATTTCAGTATAAATGTCAGCAATACTTTGACGAGCTTCATCAGCACGAGAAGGATCTTTTTTTACCTGAATTTGAAGTTTGCGTACTTCATCATTCATTTTTTGTAGACGTTGATTAAAATCAGCACGCAAACGTGTATCATCTTTAAAACGTGAGATATCTTTTTGTCCAAGGTTTCCTTTAATAAGTTCAGCAACAGTGGTTGCAGGGAAACGATTCTGCAATGTATTTGCATTACCAACGAATGTGAAAGGGTCACGAATAAATGCTTCACGCATGGCAGCCGCTGCAACAGAAGCAGGAACCCTATTATCAGCAGCATATTTGTTTATCAAATTCTTCAGATCATTAGAATCGTAACCACCTTTACCCTCAGAGAATAGACCACCCAAGAAACCAGCTTCTTGACCATCATTTCCTAAACTAAGTTCTGCTTCAAGAGAACCATATGGATCAGCTTGATATTCTTGAATATCACGCATCATACGTCCTTGAGGAGTTGCCTCAAGAGCAGCATTAATATCATCATTAGTACCATCAATCATATTAGCAAAGCGAACATCTTCAGGAACAGAAGGATTCAACTGAGTTCGAATACCTTCAGAACCAGCGATGATCTCTTCAGCAGCTTTCTGACCATTAAGGATCTCAGACGAACTGAACTTACCGGAGGCTTCAAGACGTTCCTGAACCTCTACCTGCACTTCAGCAGGTGTAGTGTTTTCAGCATTTTCAACAGCATCCATAGTCAACTGAGCAATCATGTCCTGTTGCATTCTTCGACGCTCTTCATCAGCAGCCGAAGTACCCTGTGCAACAAAGGCATCATTGGTATCCAGAAGACCTGTGATGTCAACAGGAGAGAGAAACTCAGACTGAGCCAGAACAGTTTCCAACCGATCACGAGCAGGAGTTCCACGAGCAGTGTCAGGTGGAAGGGTGTAACCATTCGCACCAACATATTTCGCTGTACGATCTCGTGCATGTTCAGATGCAGGACGTAGGAAGTTGTTCACGATATTGGCTCCAGCTTCCCCAGCATTCTGGGAGTTAAAGATAATATCACGAGCACCTGCTTCTGTGGTTCCAAGTTCCTGAACCAACCAATCCAACTGGTTGTCGATGGAGTAATCATTGCCATACTTGGCTTCGAAAGCCTCACGACGATCATCAGAAAGTTGATACAAACCTTTGCCACGAGTACCGTTAACATTGGGTTCTGCTTCAGTTACACCGATATTGAAACCAGATTCATCTTGGAAGTTCATCATGAACCCTTGAGCAATATGCTCCGGGAAACCACGATCCAACATTCCTTGATAAACCTGTGCCTGAACACCAGATTGAGGTGCTCCGTATTTACCAAAGTCTTGGCCTTCAACACGAGCACCCACAAGATCACCACTAAGACCAGCCATCTCACCACGACGACCTTGACGCCATTGTTCATCTTCCATCATTATGCCGTGAATATCACTAGCACGACTATCTCTATTCATTCGATTCGTGGTGATGGAACGATCATCTTCATAACCAAGAACATTGCCACGGGTTTTACCTAAATTGGAAAGCATCTCATCAGAGACATTCAAATCAGACAAACCACCTTTGGCAAGGAAAGCATCAAGTTCTGTCTCGTCATTCAGACCAGCCAGACGGTGCATAGCTTCTTTATCGCCAATGGCCTTTCGACCTTTGTCGTAGCTATCGAGGATACCTGAAGCTGAATCTATACCTTCATTGAAAGCAAGGTTTGAGTTTCGCATCAGACCAGCAACATTCGCTTGCTGTTGTTGAAGAGGTCGCCACTGGAGCCTTGGATCTGCCATGATAATTTCCTTTACAAGCTGTGCTTGTCGATTTCGCCAGACAATTCACCTTCTGACTTGGTGCCTTGAGCGTAACGACCACGAATCCGATCCTCAAGAGCGGTATTATATGTTTGTGTTTGGTTGGTTAAATTTGTATTCCATTGATCGCGGGCAAAAGACATTTGTTCTTTGGCCATTTTGTGTGATTGATAAGAGTTCCATAGATTTCCAAGAACTTGAACACCACCTAGAACCAAACCAGCACCACCATCTTTAGACCAGAAATTACCTTGTGCTCCAGTTTGGTTACCATCAAGAACAGTTGAAGTATCAGTTGTACCAAGATTGGCAATAGAGTTACCACCTGTACTTGTTACAGCAGGTGAAACGACTTCACCCAAACCAAATTGAAAAGAACCAAGCTGAGAGCCATTGGTTGTGGTAGAGCCATAGTTTTGAAAAGCGTTTGCAATACTACTCATAATCAGTTCCTCGGCAAAGTACGTTTAAGTTCAACAAAATCATAGACCATCGCATGAGTCAATTCGACAATATCTGTTCCGGTCATTGTAGTTCGTCGGATAAACTGTTCAGCAGTTTCTGGTAGATATCCTCCAGAACGGCCACGTCCATTGCCTCTTACGCTATCTGTAATGAATAATGGATTGAAATTCAAACCGTTTCCTTCATTAAGCCCATTTATGAGTTCTTGTATCCGGTCCATTTTCTCTTCATATTCTTCACGATCAACCTCAATCTTATCCTGCATCTCAGCGATATCGCCTTGAACATACCCAGAATAACCATTGGCAATAGCATTACCTAACCCTAATAGACCTTCTGTACTGAAGAAGGAAGTCCCAGATATTGCCATCCCCATTGCAAACCCTGCAATAGCTGCAAAAATTGAACCCCACTCCTCTCCAAACACAGCAGTACCTACAAGCTTTAAAACCTCTGCAAGAATGAGGGAAGCAATGTAATTGGCAACGACCCCTGCAACCAAGGCAGCCGTACCTGTTAAGCCAATGGCAGTACCAACGGCTAAATTCCCTCCCAGAATTCCTGAACCCGCAGCGAAAGCTCCGGGGAATGCTATAACTCCGACAATGATAATTGCAATTACCAGAAGAATCTTAAAGATCGCCCTCTCATACCATCTTTGTTTTGTGACCTCATAACTGTTAAACATGATGTGAGCATTAGCCGTAGATAACTGAGTATAATCAACAATTCCCATATCCGTCATGGTTGGATAATGTAGGGGAATCAGTAAACCAGATTCTTCAGTATCTGCCAAAGCTTCAGCAGATGTAATCTTCACAGAATTACCACCATAGATGTAATTGTATGAAGTGAGTCCCCAAATCTGCATTCGACGATACTCGTTGTCAGAAATCTGACGATAAATGTACATCGAAGGAATAGAATTAGTAATGTAATCTACTATTCCACTTTCTCTACCATTATAGGTTGTTCGTTCCTGCCAAGTATATGCAGGACCATCAATGAGAATACAGTCATTTCGTTTTGCTGTTTGATTACCAGCAAGAAGTGGATCACTATCATAGTTTCCAGTGAACTGTTCAATTTCTATGTGAACCCACTGGAGTCTATAATCAAAACCAAGAATATCATCACGAAGAGTTATTGTATTAGTTAGTGGTGGAGAAATATTTGGAATTGTAGGACGAAATGGAAGTGCTGACCAATCTGTACTTTCCCAATTGGTATTCTCCCAATTTGCAAGATCTTGAAGTGCTTGATTATATATAGCAACTTCAGCAGAGAGATCAGACATAGCATTACCAGAAACCGCAACTTGAAATGGAATCATATTCTGAAAGAAGTCATAAATATATCGACGACAGGCTTGCTCTTTCACATTTAGAGAAGCACCAAAACACAGATAGGCATAGTCAATGTCATCAACGGACAAGTTGTCTGCAATAGAGTCCAACAAACCATCAATACTCTTTCCCGGATAAGCTCGACGATAAGCCTTCTTCATCTCTGCATAGAGATCCTCATAACCCGGTTCATCCAAAGCTACGTTGTTAATTCGAACAGGCATAAAGGGAAAGAATTCTTGAAAGGTAGAAGCATCAACATCATCTACCAGACTATCGAGAGTCGCATTTCCTGTCCCAATCTCATAGATATAAATCTGCTCATTTCCATAAACAGTACCTTCAAAAATATCCTGAGTATCATAACGAGTTGTCCATTCAGGAACGACTTGTTCTCCTGTGGTGACTGAGGTGGTTGTTTCAATCACACCTCCACCAAGATCAGTAGTTGTGACCTGTGTGTCCGTATAGCCTGAACCAACAAAATCAGTACCAGTCAGATTCCAGATCTGACGTTCACCTTGAACATCCAGTCCATTCCTTTGAATAGTAACTTCACGTTCCCATACCTCTTGAGCAGTATTCAATGGTTCTGTTACATCAGCAGACACGTTATCTTCAGTGATGATGTCAGGATCACCATTGTTGTAACTTTTTGTGGTGGTTCGGTTTCTAACTAAATTGGTGTTTGTAAATGAAGCTGTATTAGATGTCTGAGTAAAATCAATTAAATTAGGGAGAGTCAGAACATTCGTCGTAGGTATACCTTCAACTACAGTATCTTCAGTTGAAGCTAAAAACTCAATGTATTTCGCAGTGATGTAACGACTAGAAGGATTGTAAATCGGAGCATCTGTATTGAGCCATGAAAAGAAATCATTATTCGGAAATTCAATTGAGAATGTGTTTGTACTTGGATTATATTCCCCAAGCCAATCTTCAATAATCCGATCTGGATAATTAATCAGAATCCATCTTTCCAGCCATGGTTCAAAGTCACCATTATTAACTTCTGCACTATAGGTATTCAGTGTCAGTCCAACAGGAGCAGGAGGAACAACAGAACCGGGGATCTCACCCTGAACCACTAAAGCATCTACTTTTACATTATTAGTAATAGTTGTTGAAGGTAGTCCAGAGAGATCCTCTCGATCAGCATATCGAAAGAATTGACGCTGTTTCATACCCGGTCCGTTTAGATGGCCTTGAGTCAAGTCTTCAGCCAGTGATGGACTGTCTGCCATCACTGAACTAAAGATTGTCCCTTTCAGAAAATCTGGACGATCATTCTCGTCTCCAGCCATATTGTATAATGTACTGGAGACGCTAATAATTTTCTTTGAAGAGAATAGACCCATCTATTTCCCTTTACAGATTGTTGTTCGTTTTTACATTTGCAATTACAGAACCTACAGTAGCTTCTGCAAACTCAGTCGGAACAGGAACACCATCATCAAGAGTTTTACGAGTGATCCAGCTATCCAAATAAATCTTCGCAGTTTTGTGCTGTGCATCTTTGATGAACGAGTCAATCTGTTGATCATACAAATCTTTCTGTTTCCCAACAGAACCTTCAATAGTCGCACCATCAGTACGATTATCAAGAGTTTTACCACGTTCAGCTTCAGTCTGTTCAGAGGTAAGATTAATTTGTTCACCCAGCAGAGTAACCTGTGTTGGAAGCGTACTGGCAAGGTTGTACTCTTTAATATCAAGTTCAGCTTCAGCATTCCGCTTCTGAACCCCAATTACACCAGTAATAGGTGTCAAACCATCTTGACGAGTATCCAGTGTCTGAGCACGAGCACCTTCGATTTGTTCGTTGATCAAGGTGGTTTCAGCAGGCTGACGTTCGTTTAGAATGTGTTGTTGTTGTTCTAATTCAATGGGCAGCATGTTATCACGACGGAATTCTTCGATATCAGCAGCCACAGGAACAATCCGGTCACGTTGAAGAATCTGAAGCTGTTCTTGAATAGGCTGTAGAATACGATTCTCAAACTCAGCAATAGAAGCCTGTGCAGGAAGAATACGGTCCACTTGTACTTTATTCATGTCTACAGTCGAAGGCATTACAGCCTGACGCTCATATTGTTTAATGGCAACATCAGCAGGAAGAGAATAGTTTAATTGAAACTCTTTCATGGCATTTTCTACGGTGATACCATCATGAGTTGCTTCCTCGGTGGCTGTTGCCATCTTGGTTTGAGCATATTGAGCAGCAGTTAAATTCAGTTGGAAGTTAGCATTCGATGCTTCGATCTTGGCTTTCTCAAGCTCAACCAAAGCAATCGTAGCTTGAACTTCAGTGATACGAGCTTGCATTTGTGCAGTAACAGCAGTCCAACGAGCTTGGTCTTGTTGTAACGTAAAACTTACAGCCTGTCCCATCACCTGATTGGCAATAGTAGTATAGACTTCAGCGTATTGAGAACCAGTAATACGATTTCCCTTAAACTCACGTTCAAGATGTTTATCCATAGCAACCATAAACACGTCAAAAGCCCCAGCACCTTTTAAGGTATTAGAGCCTTCTGTCACTTTAGAGATAGTTGCACCAACAATGTCGGAATATAAATCTGAATTTAGATCTGTACTAAAGTCAAACTTTGGATCTGAAAAATCAGGAGACGGCGGAATAGTTACTCCCGCCGTCAATGCAGTGAAAAGGTCATTCGCCAACTGGGACGAATTGTCGATGTTTATCACAGTATCAGCCATATGACCTCTCCTTGTTTATACCTCTATATAGAGGTTATGCTGCGCGGTCGATAGACCCTGTTGCAGCTTGCTGTTTGGCAAGATTCTTCAACTCGTCTTTAGTGAGGGGAGGAAGCTCTTCAATAGCAAACTTACGAACTTTGTTCGTCTTGTATTGTTTGACCCCAAAACTCGAACCAGCAGTTTTAATCTCTTTCCGGAGATTGAATGTCCGAGTCTTCAGATCGTCCAGAATCATTTTCTGAATATGGTAGCCATTGGGGTGTTGGTCTTCATCATAGGGAATGTACTTGGTAACTTTCCCTGTGTATTTTGAATAACCAGTCATAAAGGCACCGGGGACATTGGCATCAGCAGGATCGAGGTTGGTGATTTTGACTCGAATCATACGAAGAGCTTGAGTCCGGATGACATTCCGACGAAGGGTGTCATCTTTGATCTTGGAAGCATCCATCTCCATCATCTCAGCAACTGAAAACTTCTTGGAGAGTTTCTGGCCTGCCGCTTCTTTCACATAAATGTCAGAGGCTTCGGGGGTCGGGTCTTCACGATGTTGAGCCAACGCAGCCATGATTGGATCATTGGAATCAGTCGAGACCTCATCCTCATCAGGTTTTACATCTGGTTCTTCATCAAGAATCAACTCAGCAAGGATCTTTTCCTTGAGGGTCGAGACTCCGGTATTGCCAGAGAAGGTCACACCGACCTGTTCTGCGACTGCACGGAGGACTGCTTTGTCTTCGGAACCACGAGTCATTTCAGCGAGTTCCTTAAGAGATTTTGTCGAAAGATCATCCATTGAGTTATCCTTTGTTGATTTACTATGGTGTGGTTCGCTTAACACACCCTAAAACCTATGGCAAACCAAATGAAAAAAGGGGCCACCCGAAGGCAGCCCCTAATCTTTAACCATTCCTGTAGGTTACACAGGGATGACCGAGTGGGCAATCGCGATACGCTCACCACGGAGTTTAATAAACCCGTAGAAGAACTTGATCGAGGAGAACCCGATCTTGCCGTAGGGATCAGTCCGGTCAGCAGTTGCTTCACCGGGTTTCTTCACGATGATGCGGAACTTCGACTTGCCTTTGCCACCCACGCCTTGCAGACCAATGGTTGCGAAGGCTGCGTCACCAACGACCAGCATAGGAGCAACGTCGTACTTGTCACCGGAGTTGTCAGAAATCTGATAACCACGATTAGACCCAGTTGCAACTGCACCAACACCCGCCCAGTACATCATCTGGGGAACTACCACAATACGCAGGTTTGCCTGCGGAATGGCACCGATCTCACCATTCATGATCGTGGCTGCATCAGCGTACTTCTCAACAGGAACGTAGGCAGGGTTGCCTAGAACGTCCACAAGGTCGGTCAAATACATTTGCAGTTCCGAGCCAATGAAGGCAATCCGCGAAGCACTGATCACTTTGGTGTCCGTCATACGGCTACCTTTGATGATCGTGGTTTTCTTCGGGGTCCGGTTGTCGTCCAGAGTGATGGACATACGCTTCAGGTCAGCCAAAGTGATCAGGCTGTCATCAGCAGCAGTTGCGCCTTCACCAGTCATAGTGAGCAGCGACGTAGCTGCACCAGTCCAGACTTTCACATCGGCAGCAGCAAGCAAGTCGGCCTGCAACAGATCCTCAGTGATCTCGTTTGCACCACGAAGCATCTCACGAGAGAGATGGCCATAGAGGTCAGAGTCGGTGTCGAACATCAGCGAGTCTTCAGTCCATTCCATGAAGAAACCGTACTCAGTAATGGTACCGGAGCGTTCCAGACGGGTGAAACCAACACGGTTCACACGACCACCATTCTCAGTCAGAGTCGGCATTTTGGAAGTGATCGAGCCAACGTCACGGGAACTACCGTAGAGATTACCATCAGCAATGACAGAACCAGCAGCGTCAAGACCTTGGTCGTTTACGTTGAGGTCGTCCAGCAGGGGAACGTAGTAGAATACCTTCAGTTCTTTACCGTAGTGTTTCGGCATCGAACGGCCATCAGCCAGCGGCGAGAAATACATCTCTTCCGCTTCGTCGATAA
>Ga0070747_1001900_pt1 | contig 10106 bp, 4 predicted proteins | sample VirMetDEL_Mar_31_FD_77321 | JGI IMG/M metagenome (GOLD analysis project Ga0070747, IMG submission 77321) | Aqueous microbial communities from the Delaware River and Bay under freshwater to marine salinity gradient to study organic matter... | ecosystem: Environmental > Aquatic > Marine > Coastal ...
CGCCATATCGCCCCCATCTTTTTGGCTATAGATCACAATTTCGACTATATTTTTTGCGGCGTTTGTCCACTGAGCCGCAAAAGCGTCGTCGAAGGTCATCCCGCCTTGTTTGTTTTTGCTTTCACGCAGCGGCCCTTGAAGCCGCATGATTTCACCCTCAACATAGGTCAGCTCTTTGCCCACAGTGCGCTTGAACGGGCTTATAAAATTGTAAATTGCCAAGCCTGGGTTTACATCGAAACGCACGCCGTGCTCCTTAGCTTTGCCAAGCACGTCATACTGCACGGCGCTGGTATCGTCGCTGGCTCCGCCGTACAAACCCCGGTCTGTTAGCATCGAGCGATATTCGCTCATTGTTGCGCCGAAATTCCCGTTTTTAATGGTTCCGACAAGCTCGATTTGCATCTCACCTTGCGCGTTCAGCGGCATTTTGCGAACGTCGTCCATCGTGTAATATTTGAAATCTTTTGATGGGCGCCGTTTTTCCGGGCTTGTTTGTTTTTCAACAGCTCCGACGACAGCCGAATATGGAACAAGTGCTCGCAAGGGCGATCCCAAAACACGCGCTAAATTTCCGTACTCGAACGCTTTCACCAAATCTCCGATGCTTTTGAGCATCGGCATATCGCCAACATATTGAAGTGTTGCGCCGATCGCCGCAGATGGTAAATCGGTGACCTTGTTGGATCGACGCATTCTTTCCGCCGTCTCAGCGGCAACGCCAAGCAACATCGACAGCGGCTCCAACCCTGCATAGCTCGTGTAAATTAGTTTTCCGTTTGGTCGAAATCTGCTGTCGAAAAGCGGCAGCGGATCGCCGTCTTTATCGAGAGGCCAACCTGCGCCTCGTTCCACAAACGAATAAGGTTTCCAGTTTGGCGGCAACATTTCGCGTTGCCGCGCATCTGACGGCATTGCACCAGTAAAGCGCCCCTCCACCGCATAACCATGCAGCATGTACATGGTCGTCGTGCCAAGCGCTACACGGCTCATAATGCGTTGCCGCGCCGCCGGGTTTTTGAATTTGTAGGTTCCGTCTGCGCCCTTAGTGAACCCGGCAGCAAGGCCGAGCGGCGTCCGTTCAGCAAAACGCAAAATCGAGTTTGTTGGCGCCGTCGTAAATGGCAGATAAAGCCTGCCTACCAACGGCATTTTATGAATAAAGTTTGCTATATCTCCTAAAAAACCAGTCTCGCTGGTCATCGTGTCAAGACGCGCGCTGTCCGATGATGATTTAGCCGACGATCGCGGATCGAGCATAATTAGCGCGGCGTCGTCGAGCGCGTCTGCATCTGTTTTGCCTAACGCTTTTGCGCGTGCTGCTGCGTGATATGCTTGTGAAAATAACTCGCCACGAGATGAAATTAATTTCCAGAAATCATCGCCAGCTTGCAAGCCTCGCCCTGGAATACGAATTAGTTGACCGATAATATCGACGCCACGCGCAATCGAGTCATTTTGCATCGCTTGCCGCAAAAGCGCTGATCTGCTTTGCGAAAATTCATCGGAATCGATTGCTTTAAATGTGCCCGTTTGCTGTAGTTTTGACATCGGGTCGGCAGCAGCTTCCAACTTCCATGTGTCGGCGGCAACCATGAACGCTTCGCGAACTGATTTAACTTGACCATACATTCGAGCCACAAATTGGCCGATATAAACCTCGTCATCAGAAAGTGGTTTTCCCAAAGCTTTTCTGACAGCGCGATCCCCAGTCCCGATTAAGCCGGCGCCCAGTTCTTCGACGTTGCGGTACGCCATGAAAAGGGGCGTGGCAAAAAAGTTTTTGAGATGCGTTGGAAACATCGAAAGCATGCCGTTGACGACAACCTCTAAAACCGCTTTTTCGGTTAAAGCAAAAGCGCCTTTTTCAACAAATTTATTCGATGCCGCATTTGGATTTTGACCATTTTTAATTGCTGTGGCTCGGTTATCTAACAAAGATTTTGCTAGTTTTTCAGTCGAACCTGCGCCGCCAGTTTCATTGAGTAACGTCGCAGCAAAATCACCACGAAGCTCGACAGTGTTTGCAGATGCCGGGATATTAAATGCTTGCAGCGCTCGCGCGATTTCTGTTTGTGCGGCTTTTGCTTGTTGCTGGATGCCTGCGTGAATTGCCATTTGACGACGAAATTCAACCATCTCGACGGCAGTTGCCTGCCCGTCTTTGATTTTAGTCGCCATCGTGACCAGGCGCTCGCCACTTTTTACCAGCAAAATTCTGGCAGCAGTCATTTGTGCGGCGTTGAGCATTTCGCCAGTTTGACGTTTTAGCAAACTTGTCGTGAATCCAAGCTCGTCAGCGAGCAGTCCAGCAGCCTCTTCCTCAGTCTGTTTATTTGAAACGACGCCTCTTTTTGCGTCGTCAATCTTGGCAGCATTTACGTCTGAGAAATGGTTGAAGAGCGCTTTGACATCGTCGCCAGTTTTTAATCTTTCAAAATTAAAATCTGCGCCTTCAATATCGCCACCACGAACCGTGACAATTTCCGAGATGTCCAATGGTTGAGCTGCGGCACCCGGCGGCACGCCATCAATAGTTCTTGAGGCCGCGCCATCGTTTATGACTGGCGCAACTGGGGCAACTGGAGGCGGCGCGCCGTCCATAGCCTCACGCGCGGCATCGACAACCTGGTCTGGTTTTGGTGGGAAAACCGCATCTACGCCGCTGCCGCCGGCTTCATTAAATCTTTTTTGTCCCTCTTCCGACAGAATTTTAGGAGCTAAATTTTGTTGTCTTTGTTCATAGCTCACTTCTGGCATCAGTTTGTTGGTGCCGGTGCCTGTTTCGATGTTGCGTTCCGACATCGGCACAGGCACGGCGTCTTTGTTTTTTAAATTAGTTGGGACACCTCCCAACATTTTTAAGACCGCGCCGAGAATGGGCGTTGTGACGCCACCAGCAACCTCAACACCTGGCAGAATGCCTCCCGTTTTGCTTGCGGCTTCTGCTTCTGTTTCCGTTAATGCCATGCTTTTTCCATAAAAAAAGGCGCTGAAAAAGCGCCTGTGCGTCGTGATTTAATTCGTTTATAAATCTGGATTATCGTTGCCCTGCATCGCGGCCCCTGTGACCGTTGCAGCTCCTGCCGCGCTGAACAGCGGCACCCCTTTCTTCAACACGCTGTCGCGCATCTTCTTGGTGATGGGGAGGGTCCAGACTTGTGCTTTGTCGATAAACGGTTGCTTTTCGTATTCAGACAACGGCTTGGGATTTGTGATTATTTCAGTTACACCAACCTTTGACGCGAACTTCTTGCCCCACTTCTCAGCGTACTTCTTGAGCATCTGGTCGTAGAAGCCTTTCATGCCTTCGCCGCCGACTTCAAGCTCTTCGCCAGTTAGTGAGCGCAAGTTTCCTTCTGGCTTTTGAGACATCAGTCGATCCGCCGCTTCCTTGCCAATAAGCTCTGGCAAATCCTCTGGCTTGACGCCTGTGCGACCCATGACTACTTCGCCATCAAGCCCGTATGCCCTGAAGTTAGTTCCACTTAAATGAATTATACTAATCTGCTTACTTAAATCATACCGCTCGGCCTGCATCTTGCCCGGCGTCCACGCGATCGCGTCATAGCCTTCTTGCGCTGCCATGCGTGCAACGCGGCGGAATGATGTTTCGTGCCACGTCTTTTTAAGCGGAGCGTCTGGGACGCCGTATTCGCCTGCAAGGTCGTGGCTATCTCTGACGCCATGACTTGATGTCAGTGCTTTATACTCTGCACGCTCTGCGTCCGTTGTATTTGACCCCTTGGCTTCTAACTCTTGCATCCGTTTGTGATCCGAACGCTCGGCGTCCGTAATCTGTCTCTTATACCCTTCTTTCCGCCCCTTCTGATGCCAATCGCTCTGTATCTCCTCAATGAACAAGATGCGCTCACCGTTGGGGCCGGTGCGGTCGTTTAAGCGAATGTGGGCGAGGACGTTTTTCTCATCAAAATGGCCGCTGACAAAATCATCACCAGCCGTGCCAGATGTGCCGCTAAACTCTGCCTGCTCGATTGCCAGCATTTCATCGCTTTCGGCATCTGTAAGGTTTCTGCGAGCAGCAATTTGGTTAAGCTCATCGTATCTTGCAGCATTCGTTTCAGCGCCTGTTTTAGCTGGCAACTTCAGCAGCACCTCGCGGTAGTTCTCGCCACCGGGTAGCGTGTATTCGCCGAATTTTGCAACACCAGTAGACCGCACATCTAAGCCGCCGCCCTGGCCTAAAAACCTTTCATACTCAACCATTAAGTCATCAATATAAGCCTCGCGGTCGCCGTCTATGATTGCGTCCAAGGCGTCGTTTTTGTCAATACCAAATTCGTCGGCAGATTCTTTTGCAAGCTGCTCGTCAGACATTTCTTCAAGATTGTTCCGGTAATTTTCTGTGCTTTCTGCGGTCAAATCTTTTTTTGCCGGTAAAACAACCTCCTCAACCCGAACCTGATTAGCGTCAACGTAGTCAAGCACCTCTTGCTTGGTCACAGACTTCTTGCCAGCGAGAAATTTATCCAGCCCAATCCAAGCCATCTCCTCGGCTTTGACGCCTTCGCCCTTGGCAATCATGGCGCGCATTTGGGCAGCGCTGCCCTTGTCCATCGGCAGCGCGTCAACCGCGCGTGAGACCGCGCTAAAAAAACCCTGCGCGTCGAGGTCGGTTGCGGCGGGGGTCTCTTTCATAACAGGAACATTCAAAGCCGGCTGCTCTGGTACGACGGGCGTTTCAGATTTCTGCAACATCGTTTTCCAAGGCACAGCTTTTGCCGCTTTCGTCACCAATTTTATAACGCCCTCGGCGATACCGCCTGCAACAAACCCGTCTAGCGTTGCTTTTGCTCGGCGCATATATTTAGAATCGTTTCCTTGCTTAGCAAGAACGGAATAAACTGCTTCCGCAAATCCCGTTCTTTCATCTTCTTTTAAGCCGTCGATCGCTTCGATCAACTGACCGGCGCCGGTTTGATCCTTCCCCGCCCCTAGAATCCAATCGGTAATGCCGCCCCAAGCGAACCCGCGCAAAATGACGTTTTTCATACCGAGAAGGCGAACAAATTGAACAGGGCCACTGACCGCACCTGCGCCAAATTTTGTGATGCCCTGCACCAAACTCTGAACAATTTCAGAATCCGGTTTTTGAGCCGTAAATTCACTAAAAAATTCACCGGCTTCAGAAACGCCTGGGATGTTTTCTGCTACCCAACCGCTAAAATTATCCAAACCTTTTTTGAGGTTGGCGCTGCCGCCAACTGGCTCTTGAATATCAAACCCGATAATGTTTGCCAGTTTGGTCATCATATCCACGGGGAGACCAATATACGTTGCCAAAATGTTATTTGAGCCAACGTCACGCAGCAGCTCGTTTGCATCCTTCGCAGCGTCACGAACACCCAACACCATGCCGCGCCCGATGTCTTTAGTAGTAGAACCGTCTGGCTGCTCTGGCGGAAAATGGTGGGGATTGTTCTGTGGAATGGGAACCTCGTGCGGCCCAATTTGACCAAAAAGCTCGCTGCCTTTTGGAATAACGACATCAAATTGTGCTTCCGAATAATCTCCTAATTGCAGAGTTTTTGCCTCGTCATAAAGGTCGAGTATTTCATCGAAGGTCATTTCATCAGACGCAATTTCCGTCTCGAATGCACCACCTTCAACAAGACTGCTTGGCTGAGGTTCCGCGTTTGTAGGTTCCGCGTTTAAGAGCTGGGATTCCGCGTTGTTTGTATCAAGCGGCTCTGATGCCATCATGCTTGCATCAACCATTAATCAAAACCGGCAACATTAACACCGCTCCGTATTACTCTTAGGTAGGCTTGCAATTGTTTATACCTGTTTTTTTTCATGTCTATTGCGGGGATGCTCGCCAACTTGTTACTAACTTGTTTGACTACTTTAGGCGTGTTGGTCCCGTCCCAAAGTATTGTGTCAGCGTCTGTGCTGACTAGGTTACTATGCCGTTTTTTTGCCTGGGCAATTTTTGTCATATTTGCTTGGTCGACAAATTCTGCTTTTACCTCGTTGCGATATTTGTCCACCCAAACACCGATTTCGACCGCTCCCGCATTGGGGTTGTCTCTCATAAAGTTTTTCAAAGCGAGCCTCGCCGCTTTCCAGCTTCGCTTAGAAAGAGCCTCATGAGTTTCAGACGCATCTACAATAAAATAACCAAAAGTGTCGGCAAATTTTTGATTAGCTAACTTTTCCGCAGAATTTTTATCTCTCTCCCAGTCTTTCGTAAGCTCTTGATATTGACTAAATTCGAGTTGTGGTTTTGCAGCAGCAATCTCAGATAAAGTGAGCTGAGCGATCGCACCTTGTTCAAGTAATTGAGTAAATCTATCGACATTTCCTTGACCCTTTGGGCGAAAAACACCTGTGTCGCTCCCTCCAATGCCAAGCATTTTTTCTATGGCTTCTCTTTGAGCAACGGTGCTATAGCCACCGGCCCTTAATTGATCCGCATGAAGCTCTTTACCTTTAGCCATGCCTTGAGGCGTATTTAAATTCAAATTTATGATTTGCCTGAATCTGAGCTTGTTTTTTTCGTCTACTGCCTTATCCGCTTCCTCCAACTTATCTTCGCGCTCTTTTGTGATGCTGTTGGCAGCTTTCATCAAAGACTTATAAATTTTGAGCTGATCCTTGTCAGACAGGTTTTCCGTAACAAGGCCACTGGTCAGAATAATGTCGTCGCTATTGCCCTCAAACCAACGCTCTATGATTGCTTCTGGGTCAGAACCGGCTCTTTTAATGAGGTTTGTAAGAGTGCCGGCAGTGATGTCATAAACTGCTTGCGTGGCATTTTTGCCAGCAGTTTTAGCGCCGAAAACAGACACCGTTGCTGTGATTATACCAAGCGCTTCCTCTGCCGCCACAACCCGCTCGTCGGCGCTGATATTTACGTCAGACGCGATGGCAACCTCGACCCCCACCTCCTTGCGAGAAGTTTCTTTGGCTCTGCCGACGATCCTCGCATTGATGTTTTTATTAAATTCTAAATTCGCTCTCGCGTTCGTTTTTCCAGCGTAGGAATCAAAAGCGCTTTTAGCCAATCTGCTAGATAATTTGTTTCGATATTGTTTTGCTCGTAATTGTTGCATTTTCTGAAAAGCAAGCGGCGCTTTGTCGAGATTTGGAAGTAGTTGCAGCTTTTGGCTGTCACCGGCAACCTCCACAGCGTATAACTCAGCAGCGTCCGACGCTTCTTTTTCAGCTTCGGCTTTACCTTTCTTAAACGCCCATTCGCCAAGTTGCGAGGCTTGAGAAATCAAGCTTTTTCCCGATTCGAAAGTCGCTCGGCCTGGTGCTTCCATCGCGCTCGAATTTAACTGCGCGGTCAAAAATTGGTTGCCAGATTGCCCAGGTCGTTTTGATTGAGCTGTGTAAGTTGGAATTTGCATAATTAACCCACCTAATTAGACAGCTGAGACATTCTGTAGCCGGTCATGGCGGCGCTGCTGATACTACCCAACAAAGCGGCGGTGCCCTGCGATTTGTAGGCCGCTTGTTTTGCCCGACCCTCCATGAGACCAAGTTGCCCGGCAAGCCGTTGATCGACAGCACGCTCTTGAAGCGCACGAGAGTCGGTGCGAGCTTGCACGCCAATCGTCATTTTTTCTTTATGTGCCTCGTTAGCGCTATTCATTAATACTTCGAGAGGTGTACCGCTTGAGGCAACGACTCCACTTTTGCGATAGCGCGTTTCTGCGGTTGCTTGCATTGCCCGAAATCGTTTTTCAAAATTAGAGATTTCAGTTTCACCAACCCGTCCGCGATGTTCGGCGTCGTTTTCAGCGACTTTAGCGTTTCGCTCTCGAATTTTGTTATTGTATTCAGCAGTCTGCGCCGCTGCTTTCCCAGCAGCATTAGCGCTCTGCATTGCCATAACGCCGCCAACTATTTTTCCTACTGCGGAAATTGCTGCCATCATATCATCACCTCACCCATGCCCAACGCTCATAATCTTGTTCATCAATACCAAATTTTTGCATTCGGCCTTCGTGCCGCATACGCAAAAACGCAGTCCATTTTGCTAGTTCTGGTTTGTCCGATCGAGTCATTGCTTGCACCCGATGCAGATTATTTTCACTTATCAATCGTTTCAGCTCGCGCAGAACAGCACGCGCTGATTTGGTTTTATTTACTTCTATTTTTTCCGAAGCCAGCAGCCACGCCTCTGCGACCCCAGGCCAAAACATAACCAGCCCAGCCGAGCCAATCAGATGACCATTTTCAATGCCGCTAAAAGCGAGACCATTTTTTGCAAACGCCGCCGCCTCCGCGCCGAATTCTTTGGGAAAATAGGCGCTGTCGTTGAGCGGGTTGGCTAATAAATATTCTACGTGTTCAATTTCAAAAGGAACAATTCTCACTGATCGAAGGTCGTTAAATCTGCAAAAATTGCAATGACGTTCATTGGCAACGGCTGGTCTTGTTGCACAGTAATTTGTCCTGCTGCTTCAAACTCACCATCAAATTCGATTTCCTTGTCACCCGTAAAAAGTGGCAGAGGCTCGTTCATTTTGTCGCTGCTTGATCTGAACGGCACGATATCCAAATCGTCGATATCTTTACCGACCTTTAGGCCGACAGATTTGTTTAAACGAACGACAATTTTATTTATTCTTTTGATTTTGCCCTGCGCCGTTCCCTGCAAGCTGCCGCCCTCTGCACGCAAAGTTGTGAGCGTTGAGTTATAGGCCAAGCCAACATGGGCTTTAATCACATACTGCTCCAAGGTCACTGCGCCGCTGCTGACTGTTTTGTTTGGATGCACGGCGCCATCAGCCAGGATTTGCACACTTTGGGCCTCCAGGTGCCCTAAGCCACTCAGGCTGATAGCCGCCTGTGTAACCGTCGCGCCGCTGGCATGTGCTGCCGCAACACCTTGTACGCCACGCACGCAGCCAGTGAGATCATTCGTCGATTTTCCAGTGTAGGTGATAAATTCATCACCAATTTTGATTGCTCCATCGCTAGAAAAAACGGAGCCATCCGCAACCGTGATAGTTGTCTGGTCGACAGCCTCGGCACCGGCAAGCGTACTGGTTGCCCCCGTGTAACTTAGCGCTGAATCTACAAAAACTGCATCCCTTACGCTATCTGGCGTCTCAAAATCGGAGATGTATTCGACGTATCTTTTTGTCGCGCCGTTGATCGTGCGCTTAACAATCAGATAGACCGTGTCTTCGTCTAAATCACCCGGAATAACCGCAACACTCTCGACCACCGCCGAACCAGAACCAAACGCGCCACCGATGACCTGGCGCGTCCAGCCGATAACCTGTTCCTCTTTTTTGTAGGTCATACAGGCCAGTTGACCATCGGTACGCACACCCCAAAGAATGCCATCAGGTTCTTGCTGATAGCTCAGCTCCGTCAGGCCGGTCTGCGTGATGTGCTCACTGATTAAAGTGACATCGAGGCCGATATAACCATCGACATCAAAATTGAATTGCAGCTCGCGCAATTTTCTACGCGCTCGCTGTAAGAAAATGATTGTGTTGCCTATCTGCGCCGGCGAGGTATCCGCTGCCCCGTAATTTGTTTGCTGCTTAATCTGGATGAGCTTGGGAGTGATTGGCTCATCAGTTTGCGAAGCGCGCACGACAAATTCGCCGCCGCTCGTTCCAACGATCAAACTCCTCGTCGATGCGAGAAAACGAATAACGGCAACCTCGGTCGAACCGATGGTGTAGACCATGCCATCGTCGTCTTCAGTGCCGGATTCAAAATTCTCAAAATCACCGGACTGCGAGAAAAACAGAGTTTGTGGCTGCGCCGCCGTGCCTGCCATGACAAGCCGTTGCTCGTAAAAAGACACGGCGCGCGGATAGCCGGTAGTCGCGCTGAAGGCGCCCAGCGCCCAGTACAATTCGGCCTCAAGTTTTCCGGCAACGGTGAATGAAGACCCTGCTGCTTCGTCAACCAAGTCATTGCCGGGCATGATTGTTATCGTAGCATCTGAAAGCTCGACAATTTTTACGCCGGCAGTCGTATTATTATTGCTAGTGCCGGAAATCACAATTGTTTGCCCAGCCTTAAAACCCTGGTCAATAAAGCCAGCAGCGGTGTCCTGAATACGATCGTTGTGCTCAAGGCCAGTCGCGTCAGGGTCACCCTCGTGGAAA
>Ga0070747_1001903_pt1 | contig 10100 bp, 4 predicted proteins | sample VirMetDEL_Mar_31_FD_77321 | JGI IMG/M metagenome (GOLD analysis project Ga0070747, IMG submission 77321) | Aqueous microbial communities from the Delaware River and Bay under freshwater to marine salinity gradient to study organic matter... | ecosystem: Environmental > Aquatic > Marine > Coastal ...
CAAACTAATCAGTTTATGGCTAATCTTAATGCACAAATAAGTCAGTACAATGCTTCTCAAAAAAATGCAATGGCACAGTTTAACTCTACACAAACAAATGCTGCTGCAGCTAGAGATGCTCAAAGAGTTGCTGATGTTGCAAAATTTAATGCTCAGTTAGTTACACAAGTAGATCAGTTTAATGCTCAACAAGACTTTGCAAGGAATCAGTGGAATGCACAGAACGCTGCTGCTGTTGAAGCTTCTAATGTTCAGTGGAGACGACAAGCCAATACAGTTAACACTGCTGCACAAAATCAAATCAATATGCAGAATGCACAGAATGCTTATGGTTTAAGTATGCAATCTCAATCGTTCTTGTGGCAAGAATTAAGAGATCAAGCTGACTTTGATTTCAGAGCTTTTGAAAATGACCAAAATAGAAGTGCACAAATAATATCAACAGCTATGGCTAACGAAGGTAAGTCAGGACAAGTATATGATGATTTATTAACAACTTTGTTAGCTGGACTAAGTAGTTCATATGATAGTGGGTATACAGGACCAAGAGGATAAAAGATGGGAAAATTAAGAAAGATAAGTAGAAAAATTAAACGTAGTTTAAATAAAATTTTTGGTAAAAAACTAGGAAATATTATAGGTGGTATAGGGCTGTCTATGTTATTTTTTGGTGGAGCAGAAGCTTTATTTGGGAATCAAGCGTGGTTTAAAAACATGACCGCTACGTTAGATAAAATGAATCCATTTACTGACTCAACTGTTGCAGGTTCTGTCGATAAAGTTACTAATGAAATGGTTCAAGATGGTGTTGTAAAAGATGCTGTAGTAAAAGATGCTGTAGTACAAGATGCTGTAGCAAAAGACCTTGTTACACAAAATATGAGTCCAATAGAAACTACGTCTACGTCTTTTCTAGAAGGAACTACAAGTAATGTTGCAAATATGAGTCCTGTGTCTAATTCTGTTTCTAATCCTTTTATAGAAAAACTTGCTTCTGCTCCTGCTGGTTCTGGTGAGCTAACTTTAGGCGAAACTTTTATGTCTGGTATGAATAAAATTGGAGAGGGTATTAAAAATTTACCTCAAAATACAGGTGAGTTTATTGCAGATATACCAAATAAAATAGCAGAAGCTCCGGGTAAAGCTTATGATTATTTATCAGAAGGTGAATTTGTGGGAGATGTTTTCGTGGGAGCAGGTACAGGCGTATTAACATCTACAATTATGGGTGATCCAGAAGAACCATTCATAAGTGGAGGTGTTTCAATGCAACCTATTCAAGAAGCTGCTCAAGATAATTATGTACGAGCAGTAGCTCCTTCTGCTATGGCTGCGACAGGAATGACACGTATGCCAAGCTTTCAAGAGTTATCTCAACAAACATTATATGGTACTGGAAGTCCGTCATGGATGGCAGACTTTTATCAACCACTACCTACCCCTAAAGCAATAGGATAAGAAAATGGCAATATCAGAAAAAGCAGTAGAATTTTTAGGTAATAGTTTAGCTACAGGAAGACCTGTTCCCGGACAATCTCTTACTAACAGCCCAGATCAAAAGTATGCATGGGAACAGCCACCTGAATTTACAAGTGTCAGAGAAGCCACTTTGTACGTGTTTGAAATATTAACAGTTCCAGATACAGTATCTAATTTATTAAACTCTGTAAATAGTGGAGTTGGTGTTATTGATTTGGCATCTATTGTTTTGTACTCAGGCTTTCTTGAGGGTAAGTGGAATCCAGATGTTATGACTTTATTAATGGAGCCTACTATGTTTATGATTATGGCTCTGGCAGAAAAAGCTGAAATAGATTATGTGTTAGATTCTGGTGACCAAGAATTACCAACTGAGATGAGTCCTGAAAAACAACTTAGTAGTATTAATCAAGGTTTAAATGAATTTGAAAAGTTGCGTACAAAAACAACTCAACAAGTAAATGAAAAGTCTGTACCTACAGATATTAGAGAAATGATAGAAGAAAAAGAATTACCGCCAAGTTTACTTGAACAAGTTAAAAGTAAACAAGGTTCAAGTTTATTAAGTAAAGAGGAAGAATAATGGCATTTGATTATAAAAGTTTATTAGGTAAAAATATGACACCCGGACAAAACTGGGGACAGTTAGCTGCTACTTATTTTTCTAACAACAATAAAGAAAGTAACAGAAGTAGAAATGCATTAATAGCTATGCTTGGCTTTAATGCTATTGAAAATAAAAGACAAAATGCTGTGTTAAAAAATTTACAAGAGTTAGATGATAACAAAACAGTAGCAATTGCAAAGGCTCAAGCAGAGTATAATAACAGAGCAAAAATTTTAGAAGCTCAAGAGGGTATTAAAAAGTTAGGAGCTTACAAACATTTTGATACTGATGCTGAAGCATGGTTTAACAATCCTGCAAACCAACAAGAGGGTTTTGATCCATTGGATTATGAAGATGTTAATTCACCTTTATACAATTCAAAAAGAAAAGCAAAACAAAGATACATAGATGAAGTCTTAATGCCTAAACACGATTCTAAATATTATAAGATAGATAAGAATATTCAAACATTTGAAGAATATTCCAAGCCTGTTAAAGATTATTTTAAAGCACAATCAGCTTTAGCTTCATCACCGGGTAAGACAAGTTTAGTACATAAAGGTTTAAACTTTATTGGAATTGGTAGCGATAAAAAATATATTGACGAAGTAAATAGAACCAAAGCAATTGTAGATAAATATAACGACAGAAGAACTACAAAAGATATTGGTAAAATATATGCTACTGATTATGATGATAACTTTAAATTAAAAAATGCATATACTATTGCAACAGCTACACCAAAAGATGGAACTTTCATGTACAAAGGTGAAAGAGTAACTGCTAAAGAATATAAAGATGAAACAGGAAGAGACGTTAGTGTAGGTATGTTACCTTCTGAAATTGAAGCTGGTAGAATTTATAGTGAAGGACAATTTAGACGAAGTGAAATGTATAAAGAGTTAAAAACTTCTAGTGCTAAGAACGAAGCTTTGAAAATTTTTAAAGGACTTGATGAAAAAGAAAGAACCGAAGAGGAAGTACTAGGTATTGTAAATACAGCTACAGTAATTGATGCTATTAATACTAGAGAACAATTGTTTAACAGTTATAAAGAATCAGACGAAGAGTTTAATAAACGTAAACCAAAAGCAGACAGCTATGAAACTGATACTGTATATAAAGAAGCTTTAGCTGTCTGGAAAAAAGAAAGAGACGATGCTTATTCTAGAGGTGGTGCTAAATATGCAGCAGCAAGAGAAGCTTCAGGATACAATGTAACGCTGTTAGAAAAGTATGAATCACAAATAGATCAGTTTGTTGACTATCAAATAGATGTAACACAACAAGCAGAACTTATTGATTTAAAAGATGATCCTAAAACAAAAGAAGACGAGTCTCTACAAGCTATAAGTCAACAACAATTTGAAGACTTTAGAGCACAAAGAAAAAATGAATTAATTGCAAAATTTGCTAGTTCTAAAATGTTAGAAAATGATAAGATGGCTGATATTCTTGAGGGTTCTTTTGAACGATCTATTTCTAGTTTAGATAATTGGTTGGTTTCCAGTGATGGTGAAAAAGTTGTTCAAACCTTTAAAGATGATTATGAGGAAAAAAATCCGGGTAAACAAATAGCTATAACTAGAGCAACCGAAATTGTTAGGCAACAAAGAATGCGACAACTTACACAGGGATATATAAATAATTTAGCTTCCTTTGGAATTAACGTACCGGGTATTGAGTTTAACGTAGCCGATGATATAGATGAAATTTTAAAAGACGAATAAGGTAGTAATGGCTACAAAATTACAAAAAGCAAAATCTAAACTTTATAGTAATAATCCTGAATCAATGTATTTAGCATTGAGTGATGAAGAATTATTAGAAGAACTATACGATAGAGAAAAAATTAAACAGCAGTATAAATCTTTTAATGATTTTAAAACAGACTATACTGTTGATGTAGATGATAAGTTGACTGATTTACAAAAAGAAACAAGCCCTTACAATTATCCATTCGTACAAAAAGCAGTAAAACCAATTACTGATTCTGTAAATATACTTACCTCACTTTATCCTGAATCTGTAAGAAGAAATATTCTTGCAGCACCTGTTGAAGTAGCACAAGGAACAGCAGAGTTTTTAGGCGATATTGGTTTGCGTAAAATTATACCCGAGCCTATTAGAAAAGGAGCAGCCGATTTTTCTACATATGCAACACAAGCAATTGTTGGAGAAGAAGGCTTAGAACTTCAATCGGAACAAAAAGACGGAGTTAAGATAGGCAAACCTGTTAGACCCGATAGCTTTGGTGGAGAGTTAATTAAAGAAGGAACAGAATTTGGTATAGGTTTATATACTGGTACTTCATGGTTTAATGCTTTTAAAAGAATTAGAGATGCTAGTAAAATTAAAAAGATACAAAAAGAATTTCCTGATGCAAGGGTAAAAAGTTTATTACCCGGTGGTGGTTTTACTAAAACTAAAGCCATTGCTAAAGGTGTTACAATAGGTGAGTTAGCTTCTCAAGCAACTATGGACCCAGAAACTGCAGCAGTGGGTGAGTTTATTGGTAAGTATGTAGGTGATGATGCAGGTGCGTTGAGTACTTTGTTAGAATATATGACTGCAGACGAAAGTAAAACAGATTTAGAAAATCGTTTAGCTTTATTACTAGATGGTTTATTTATTACTGGTGCTGTAGGTGGAGTTATTGCAGGAGGTATTAAGTTTGGACCAAAGCTATATAAGAGTGGTAAAGAGTTATTTAACAAATTTAAAAGTGTTAAAGAAACTGGAACTCCTGCAGAAAAAGAACAATTTATAAAAGTTATTGAAGACACTGCAGAAGCAAATCCAAAGACTGAAACTCCTAGTGAGCTAAGAGGTCCAGAAAGTGATGATGTTTTAAAGCTGTGGCAGTTTAGTGATAACCCAATTCAAAGAGGTGTAAGTGCATTATGGGGAACGTTCTTTAGATCAGAAGGAACTAACACTCCTAAAATGTTTAAGATTTTAAATCTTAATAAGAATGCTCAGATTGCATGGGCTGCAAAAGGTGAGCAGCTAATGACTAGAATTAATTCTCAAATTGAATTAATTGCTAAAGAACAAGGACAGTCTAAAGAAGCTGTTGAAGAATTATTTGATGGGTTTTTATTTGGCAACAAAAGTATTGACACTTTAGCCAAGAGTATAAGACCTATGGCTCAAGAAGCTAGAGATAGTATTGATGAGTTATCTACCATGATTGGTCAGAGCAAAGGTATTGACCCTGAACTTAAACTCGCTATACAAGAAAACTTAGGTACTTATTTAAGAACTACATATAAAAGATTTGAAGACCCTAATTATAAGCCATCTCAACAACACGTTGATGAAGCAGTAGCTTATATACATCGTCAGTATATTAAACAAAGTCAAACAGCAGGGAACTCTAGATCAGGTTTAAGTAGTGAACAATTATTAAAAGAAGCTGAAGCTCAAGTAGAAGTTATATTAAGAGAAGCAAAATATAGCGATGATCTATTTCAATTTTTAAACACTGTTAGTGGTGGTCCAAATTCAAAAGTTATATTTAAAGAAAAACGAAACATAGCAGATGAAATAAAAAATCTTTTAGGTGTCGAAACAAATACAGGCTCTAGGATTTTTAGCACATTAAACACTTTATCTGATTTTGTCTACAAACATAACACATTCCAAAAATTTTATAATCTTGGCAAAGGTAAATACTTTTTTGATAATCCAACAGGACAGTTTAGTTATCAAATAAAAGGCAAACAGTTTGGTCCTTTGGATGGTAAATGGACAACAGATGCAATGGCTTTAAATTTTATTGGTGGACCAAGTTCAAGAGTAAATCAATTAGCAGATAAAACTTTAATTCCTCAAACAATAAAATTATTATACACTGCAAAAGGATTTGGACAGGGTTCTAAAACTGTGCTTAATAATGTTACCCATGAAAGAAACTTTCAAAGTAGTGGTCTTATTATGATTAGTAATGGACTAAATCCACTAAGCAAAACAACTTGGGATGCAACTCAGATTGCTTGGAACAATGTTAAAAAAGGTGGAGATGAAGCTCTTGATAATTTATACAATAGATATTTAAGACTTGGAATTGTTAATCAAAATGCTAAGATTGGTGATATTAGACAACTGTTAAAAAGTGCTAGTAAAACTGGAGTAGCTGGATATGCTAATAAAGTTTTAGATTTTTCAGTAGGTGGTCAATCTTTACGAGGTACATACAAAGGAATTGAAAGGTTGTATGTAGCAGAGGATGATATATGGAAGATAGCTGTATTTGAAAAAGAATTAGCTACTCTTAAAAAAGCTTTTCCAACTATGTCAGACGACATACTAGAACAACAAGCAGCTCAAATTACAAGAGATGTAATGCCGACATATGATATGATTCCGGCTGGGTTTAGAGCACTACGATATTCACCGTGGGGAAATTACTTTTCGTTTCACGCTGAACGATTTAGAAATACTGTTAAAACTTATAAACAAGGTTACAAAGAAATTAACTCTGATAATGAAATAATTAGACAAAGAGGATATCAACGACTAGGAGCAAAAGTTGTTGTTGGTGCTAGAGGAGGAGCTATAGTAGGTTCTGGAAGCATGGCAATTGCTGGAGTTTCCACACAAGAAGACGAACACATAAAAAATATAATGCAAGAAGATTATCACGGAGATAATTGGATATATGATACACAAGAAAAAACAGGAGATTTAACTTTTGTCGATACAAAGTTTATTGATCCTGATGCACCAGTCAATGATGCAACTTTAAATTTGTTGTTAAAACAAATGTCTACTGGTGATGTAACAGAAGAAGAATTAGATTCTGTATTAAATAAATTTTTTATAAATTCTATGGTAGCTATATCAGCTCCGTTCTTTGATGAAAATTTATTAGGTTCTGTATTTATAGATACTATTGCGAGAAACGGTAAAGATAAAGATGGATTTGATATTCCCGGATATAACACAACTAAAAATAAAACATTAGATTCTCGTATTCAAAATATTTCAGCTATAACTAGACACGCTTGGAACACAGCTTTAAAACCTGCAGTTATTGATAACGTTGAGGGTATTGTTAGAGCAGCAGACCCACAAGCAGACAAGTATGGGGTAAAACCTGATATTCAATTACAAGCTTATCGTAATTTAACAGGTTTTAATTGGAAGCCTGTAAACAAAGAAAATATTTTTAAAGCTTTGAATAATAAATTATATGACTTTAAATCTGAAAAAAGACTAGCTGAAAAAGTAATGCTTAATAATTATGATAGTACAAGAACACCTATTACCGTAGATGATCTTTACAATAATTTTTTACAGGCTAACAAACAATACTACATACAATATGTTAAGACTAAAAAATTAGTAGACAGCATACAACAGCTAGGATATATAGATGAAGACAGGGCTAAAAAAGGCACACCAAAAAGATACAATATTTCAGATATAGATTTTATGAATAACATATCTTTTGATACGCTTGAAAAAGCTTTAAAAGATGCTGGAATTTCTGAAGAAATAAGAAATCAATTAAACAGTGGTAGATACAGTAGAGATAGATTTGTTCCTATTGTTCCTAGTACTGAACAATTAGAATTATTTTATAAAATGCACCCAGATGTAAATAGTAATGACGTAGAAGAGACACTTGACGATTTAGCTGATATGCTAAGACAACTACCTTTACTTGAATTAAGAGATAATTATACTCAAGCAAGTAGAGAAGCTTTAGAACTTATCAAAAGTGGTAGAGTTCCTAATTCTTCCGGTGGTTTAATTGAGGGAGAATTTTTAGTACCTTATACTAAAGAAGACCCGGCTGATAGAATTGATCCTTTAACTGGAGAACCGTACAACAGAGAGCAAAGAAATATAGGTGGATTATTATTAAGACAACTAAGTAAAAGAGGTGCAGCAAGAGGTACACAAGAGGTTGTTGATGAGCCAATACAGACAACAAAGCCACTAAAACCTGCGGAGATACCTTTACTTCCACTCAAATACACACAGAAAAAATTATTAGCAGATGAAAACTTTAAAGGTTTTCCAGCTTATCATGGAACTGCACACAGCTTTGATGAATTTACTACAGACTTTTTAAAATCTGGTGAAGGAGTTATGGCATATGGTAAAGGTTTATACTTTGCAGAAAGTAAAGACATAGCAAAAACTTATAGAACTAATGTTAGTAAAATTAAAGGTTTAGAAAAATTAAACATGGAATATAAAGCTTTAATAGATGAAGCTGAAAAAGCTTATAAAGCTGGGGATAACATTAGAAGACAACAGCTTTTGTTAAAAGCTATAGATAAAGATAAAGAACTAGACAAATTTAAAAATACAAAAATTAGTAAAAAAGCTGGGTCTTTATATGATGTAAATATAAAAACAACTAAAACTCATTTGTTAGATTGGGATAAAAAAATGCAAAGTCAATCTAGTGGAGTAATAACTGCATCAGAAATAGCTTTAGAAAGATTAACAACAGAGCAATTAGAAAAGTTTATAAATCGTTTTTCAAGGTATCCAAGTTTTACAAGAGATTCAATGGCTATGGAAAGAGCACAACTGTTATCAGATGCAAAAGTTGCATTACAAGATATAACAGGAGATGAGTTTGTAAATGCTTATAATAAAATTGTAAATAATATTCCAATACGAGTAGTTGCTTCTAGGTCGGAAGTAGATAAAACATTAAACCCTAATAGAATTTTTGTAGAAGATACACTAAAAGATGAAGGTGTTCAAGGTATAAAATATAATGATGGGTTTAGTAGAAAAAAAGCTGGTAAGAAAACTAAAAATTATGTAATTTTTGATGCAAGAATTATTGAGATTGCTAAGAAGTATGGTATACCAATACCGGCTGCTGGTAAGTTACTAATGGAAATGGATAACAGTGATTTAAGCGAAGAAGATGCGGTATCAAGATTAGGTTTTAATGAGGGTACATTTGCTGGTACTGTTAAAGATACAATTAAAGAAGCATATAATAAAAGTGCAGCTTTTGTAGATGGATTGACTAGACAAAACGACCCTAATTTTAACAGTTTTCAAAATGATATTTTAAGTTATCATTATAATAGAATGGTTAATGAAAATCCAGAGTATGCTGAAAAAGTTAATTTAGATTTATATAAAAAAAGAATGCAGGAGCTAGAACAAAATACTAGAAACATTGAAAGCAGTAATAGAAATGCTCCTAAAGGGAGTAATTTACGTGGTAGTAGTGCTGCAGGATACCATCAATTTTTAGAGGGTTCGTTACCTGTAGCTTATAATAGAACTTTAAAAAGATTACCAGAAGATAAACGTAATTTATTTACACCAATTCCAAAAGATAATGATGCTAGTAAGCTAAGTTCAGATACACAAACATTATTATTTTATGGTAATATTTTAGAAGCAAAAGGCAGCGATAAATATTTGGTTCCTTACTTGTTGGGTGGCGATCAACAAGCAGGTAAAGATGCATATTTATATAATCATCATACTCTATCTTCTAAGAATCCAAAATTTAATCAAGAAACAATTGACAGAGTAAATAAACTCTGGACTATTCACGACTAATGCTACTTTACACAGAGAAACAATTAAACACAGCCTATAACATTTATAGAATGCACCAGATTGGACAGGGATTAGGCTTTATGGAATTAGAAAACTTTAGAAGGCTTTACGAAGAACTATTAGAAGAGGTGTATGATGTTCCCATTTGAAATTATAACTATGCTAGGCTCTACTTTAATTAGTAGTTTATTAAGTCTGTGGTCACAAAGATTAAAGGCTAAACAAGATGAGCAGAAGATGTTGATTACTCGTGGCGAGTTTCAACTCAAAGCTGTAGATGCTGCACGTAACGTAGATAACGCAGGGTTTCAATGGACAAGACGTATCATTGCCCTATCGTCAATCTTTGCAATCGTTATACTACCTAAACTAGTAGCAGTATATTATCCAGATGTTGATGTAACAGTAGGATATACACTATTTCATCCGGGCTTTTTATTCTTTACAGATGGTAGAGAAG
>Ga0070747_1001906_pt1 | contig 10096 bp, 11 predicted proteins | sample VirMetDEL_Mar_31_FD_77321 | JGI IMG/M metagenome (GOLD analysis project Ga0070747, IMG submission 77321) | Aqueous microbial communities from the Delaware River and Bay under freshwater to marine salinity gradient to study organic matter... | ecosystem: Environmental > Aquatic > Marine > Coastal...
CAGAGTTGGATTGGGAAAGCAAGAGAAAGTAGAAATAGAAGGTAAACTACTGCATGGAGTAGTTCTTATGCCTTCAAAAAAAGCTATGCCAACTGTAACAATTAACGAGGAGTAAGAATATGTGGAAAACACCAACATTTAAAGAAGTATCTGTAGGTCTAGAAATTAACTGCTATGCTTGTGCCGAGATTTAGAAAGTGGCAGATAATAACGATGACAACATTGAAATTTTTAATATATCACTAAGCCAAGATTTAGTTACTGCATTAAAAAATAGTGATGTGCCCCTTACAAATAATGGTACAACCCTATCACCACAAGCTAAAAAATTTATTGCTACATATAAAAAGACGGGAACTAAAAAAGCCTATGGTGGCAAGATTAAGAAAAAAATGATGGGTGGCAAGATTAAGAAAACCTATGCTATGGGTGGTGGTATAAGAAAAGCTAACTATAAGTAATGAAGTTAATACACTGTATCATAATCTGTACTATACTGTTGCTGTCCATCAGTGTATTTGCAGCTGATACAGTAACTTCAACATCATCTACCGTATCAGGCACTACCACAGTTGACAGAACTCCAAGCACTGCTAATGCTCCATCTGTAATGATAAACAATCAGGATGTTTGCAGCTTTGCTGCTACCGGAGCAATACAGACACAGATATTTGGTCTAGCCGGTGGTACAGCTATAAGAGATATGAATTGTGAACGCATGAAATTATCTTCTAGGCTGTATAGAATGGGAATGAAAGTAGGAGCAATAGCTATGCTCTGTCAAGATGCAAGAGTATTTGAAGCAATGGAAATGGCAGGCACCCCCTGTCCTTACAAAGGTAAAATAGGATTAGATGCTGCAAGAGCATGGGCTGAAAATCCTGAAAAAAGACCAGATTATGATGAATGGGTTAAAGAGAATGTTACCGATAAAGAAATTACTAAAGAGGAAGCCACCGGCCTTGGTATTGGCATTGGTGGCCTTCTTCTTTTACTCCTTCTCTAGTAAAGCTGAGTTATTAACACCGGGGGAAACCTCTGTAGAAGAAAAAGTAACTGAGCATCTTGGTGAAGGACACATTGATACTGTAACAAAAACAACTACTATTATAGAGAACCGAACAACAGGGGATATTCTAGATAGTAACACAGGTGTCGTAACAACGAAATACGAAGGGGATATGGATTCGGATTGGGGTGGGATCGGATCTGCTAGTATGCCAGATTGCAGTGCACATTTTAGCACAGGCAGGTGTGGTAAAGGAACAAGTAGCACACTGACTACATTTGACCAGTATGTAGACATAAGTGATTTTCATATCTCTGATGGAGGAGCTTTAGAGTGGGAACTTCAGATGTACCATTCACAAGAGAACACCACAGGGTACTTTGAGACTAAAGGATATAACGACAACGTATTACAATGGGAATCTGGACAGATAAACCTAGAAAACACAGGGAATCCAGAAACTTTTACAGGGATACAGAACTTTACAGGAGATCTTGATAAAGTTTTTATAAGAGTAGGTGGAAAGAACAACTACTTTTTTGACAACGTAGCTTATACTGTAAATTACAACGTGATAACAACTGCTGTAGAGACATGGGTAGAAATAGTACAACCTATGCAGATGAATGAGTCCTTAACATTAGAAATGATGGACACATATGAGTCATCTTCTCCGGAACAGCAACAAGAAATGGATAATATGATGCAGGATATGGATATGGTAGTCCATATTGACTTAGGAACTGCAGAGTTTTCTTCTGATATGGAAGTAGATGACATGCCTTTAGATATGCCACAGGATACTATGGGCAGTATGAACACAATGTTTCAAGATATGGATGTAGGTACCATGTCTTTTGATGAAGTAATGCAAGAAGTATCCGTAGCCGTAGCAGAAATAGAGAATGTAGGCATGGAAATAGATGCTGTAGAGATAAAAATGCCGGATACTAAAGAGTTTGTAGAGGTAGAAGTAAAGCCAGAGCCTAAAATAGAGGTACAACAGACTCAAGAAGCAGTAGAAGAACAGCCTAAAGAGGTAGAAGTAGTAGAAGTTGTTGCAGAACAGCCAAAAGAAGAGGTAGTTAAGGAAGAAACCCCTAAAGAAGAAGCTCCTAAAGAAGAAATAGCTGAAAAAGAAGTAAAAGAAGAGCCAGTAATAGAAAAGGTAGAAAAAGTTGAGGAGCAACCGAAAGAAACAGCTGAGAACAAACCGACTAAAGAGCAGGTACAGAAACAAAAGAAGGCAAAGAGGATAATGACAGCAATGGCTAGTAGTTATGACCCTGTATCTCAACTAACAACACTAGCTCTTGTAAATGCATTAGGTCCAGACATCTCTACTTACAGTAATCAGATACCAGTAGTGCAACCTTCTTGGTATGAGACAAAAGAAATATATGAAAACACTGTATTACCAGATCCTTTAGGAAGTTACATATCCGTTAGCTCAAGTTTACAAATGGAAAAGATGGTAAGTCAACAATATGAGTAGTGAAGTAGAATTTGCAGGAGTTAAATTTAAAGGTGGCCGATTAATTGCCATTCTTACAGCTTTGAGTACACTAGGTGGAGGAATCTGGGGAGGATTTGAAGTATATGGTCGTTGGCAGGCAATGGAAGCACAGATATCAGCATATGTAGAGCCTGATCTAAGTGGATTTAACAGAGAGATAGGCATTATTACCGAAACAGTAACAAGTTTAGAAAAAAGAGTAGAAACAGAGTTATTAACATTAAAAGAGTTGTTGACATCTGCACAAGATTCTGTTAGAACTATTAAAACGGATCTAAAATCTGATATGTATGGTTTACAAGACTCTATGGATGTGATTGTAGATGATAACAGAGAGTTAAATAGAAACGTATATTCCAAAATAGAAGAAGTTAAAGTAGGTATGCAGGTAGTTATTACTGATACACAAAATAATCTTAATACTTTAGTACAGCATGCTTCTGATAGGTTTGATTCTAAACGTACAGCATTAGAAGAAGGTGCACAGAGAAGACAAGACTTCTTAACAGAAGAAATGAAAAATTTAGAAGAACGATTTGGTGTTAAGCTGCAAAGAGCTTTATCAAATCCTTTAACGGGGCAATAATATGAGTGAAGAAGAAAAAAAAGAATGGAAATGTGAAGACTGTACTTGTGAAAGCTGTGAGTGTACAGAAGAAAACCAATGTGGGAATTGCGAATGCATGAATATAGATGTAGTTTAGATAGAATAGTAGATGGAGATACAATAGATGTACATATTGACCTTGGCTTTAAAATCATATTATCAAAAGAAAGAGTACGACTGCAAGGAATTAATACTCCTGAGTCAAGGACTAGAAACTTGGAAGAAAAGGCTCTTGGGTTGGCTGCAAAAGCTAGGCTTAAAGAACTTCTTCCGAAAAAGTTCATAATAAAGACGTTTAAAGACGAAAAAGGCAAATTTGGAAGAATATTAGGCATACCTTTTGTAGATGGTACTGATATATGCCAACAGCTTATAGAAGAAGGTCATGCTAGAGTGTACCATGGAGGAACAAAGGTACCATGGGTTTAGAAAACAAAAATAGAACGTCTTCTACTGTTCCTTTTGGATATAAACTATCAGAAGATCAGAAAACCTACGAGCCTGTAGAGAAAGAGTTAGAATTGTTAGATAAAGCTTTTGACTATGTACGAACAGTAGGACCAGCTAAAGCATCTCGATGGTTATCTACAGCTTCAGGAAGAAAGATATCAAATCCGGGTTTAACAAAACGTATGGATAAGGGATTATACCTATAGAAGAAATAAAGAAAAAACGAGGTAGACCAGCAAAGAAAGAAGGGGAACCAAAAACCTCATATAACTGGTCATCTCGCATGAGAGCCAAACTTGCTACTCAAAAAAGCATCTCTACTAAACGTAGGAATGCTGAAAAGGCTACAAACAAAGCTAAAAAAGCCAGAGCAGCATCAAAAAGGGCTCAGGAGGCATCTAAAAAAATAGATGATGCTCTAAAAGGTAGAGGAAAGTCCGTTGTTACTACAGATGATCTAAAAAGCATACCAAAAGCACTAAGAGATCACCTAAAAGACCATGACGTTGTATTTAGACCGAATGGAGGACCTCAAACTACCTTTTTAGAGTCTCCAGAAAGGGATATACTATATGGAGGAGCTGCTGGTGGTGGTAAATCTTATGCTTTACTGGCTGATGTTCTAAGAGATGCATCAAACCCTAATCATAGAGGTTTATTACTAAGAAGAACATTAGCTGAGTTAACAGAGCTTATAGATAAGAGTAGACAAGTGTATACAAGGGCTTTTCCCGGAGCAGTGTTTAAACAGGCTAAATCGACATGGGAGTTTCCTTCAGGTGCTAAGATATGGTTCTCCTACGTAGATGATGATAGAGACGTAACAAGGTACCAAGGACAAGCTTTTAACTGGATAGGCATAGATGAGATAACTAACTACCCTACTCCTTACGTATGGAACTATTTACGGTCTAGACTTAGAACAACAGACCCAGCATTAGGTATGTATATGCGTTGCACAGCAAATCCCGGAGGTGTAGGAGGCTGGTGGGTAAAAAAGATGTATTTAGACCATGCTCCACCCGGAGATCCTTTTTGGGCTAGAGATTTTGATAACGGAGAAATACTAAAGTATCCTCCTAAACACAACAAAGCAGGAGAACCTTTGTTTCTAAGAAAATTTGTTCCTGCTAGGTTAACAGACAACCCATATCTATTTGATGATGGTCAATACGAAGCAATGTTGATGTCATTGCCTGAAGTAGAAAGAAAAAGACTTCTAGAAGGAGATTGGGATGTAGCTGAAGGTGCAGCCTTTACAGAGTTTAGTAAAAGTATGCATGTTTCTGATCCTTTTGAAATACCAGAAGGATGGGCAAGAGTAAGATCAGGAGATTATGGTTACAGCAGCCCTTCTTGTATACTTTGGGGTGCAATAGACTGGGATAATAACCTTTGGATATACAGAGAACTATATGTTAAAGGATTTACAGGTGAAAGACTAGGTGACACTATAGCCATGATGGAAAAAGACGATCCTGCAATGCAATTAACAGTTTTAGATGCTTCTTGTTGGAATAGAGTAGGACTAGGCCCTAGTATAGCAGAAACAATGATTAGAAGAGGGGTAAGATGGATACCATCAGACAGAAATCGTATGTCCGGAAAGATAGAAGTGCACAGAAGACTAGCTTGTGATGATTATGGAAATCCTCGTGTACGTATTTTTTCCAATTGCAATAATCTTATTAGGACTTTGCCTACATTGCCCTTGTCCAAAACCAATCCTGAAGATGTGGATACAAAAGCTGATGACCATGCTTACGATGCGTTAAGATATATGGTAATGAGTAGAACTTTAGTAAATGCACATAACACACATAGAATGACAAGACACACACAAAAGTATGAACCCCAAGACCAAACATTTGGATATTAATTAGATGGCTGAAAAGTATATTACTATAAAAGAAGCTTATGAAAAAGTTATTGAAACTGGTAACCCAAACAATGTAAGTGCAAAAACAAAATCTTATAATGCTATAATAGATAGTGGCTATAAACCAACAGATTCTGTTAAATTATTAACAACAGATGAAGCAGCACAAAAGTTATTAGATAAAAATTTTGTAGCAGGCCGTTACCAAGGTATCAGACAGATAATAAATGCAGGTGGTGGAAAAAACTTTAATCCATTTGAACAGGCAGAAGTTAGAAAAGAAGCAAATTTATCAAACCAAAGTTCTGTTAGAAAAACAAGTTTAACGTATGCTCCTAATACTAATGGGTATTTAAAATCTATTAATGAAGTAGTTATAGAATTAACAAAAAAAGGTGATCCTATATCTTTAAGTTTAAAAAATTATATAATAATGCAAACTACAGCTGGATTACGTGGAGAACAATTAATTCAAGGGTTAAAAAAACATGCTTATTCTGCAGATACGGCTACTTTTAGAAATGTAATTACAAAAGGATCAAAACAAGGAGTTGCTATTTTAGCAAATTATGAATTAGGTGATGTACATAGACAGGTTATAAACCAACAAGTAGATTTAGCTAAAAAATCTGGTTGGAGTAACGGTTTGTGGCATACAAATACAGGTACTATGAATAAACAAATATCAAAATTATTAGATAAACAATTTGTTAAAAATGGTGTAAGGTGGATATATTCTGCAACAGGTGAATCTAAACCTTTTTCAGTAGGTGATTTACGAAATCAAACATCAAGAATATTTTACACTTTTAATAATGCAGATAAATTAGGTCGTTTTATGAGCCATGCACCAAAGACAATAGGTCAAAGATTTTATGCAGGAGAAGGTTTATCAAAAACTGAACTACAAACATTAGGCAGTGACACGTCTAAGATAGTAACTTCTTTAGCTGATGATTTAGATAGTTTTTATAAAACAGTATATGGAGATCTTTTAGGTCATAACATTGCTGACAATGCTAAACTGCATGGTATAAGTATACAAGGTACAAGTCTTGAAAATGTACCTATAGAGCCTGAAAAATCAATAAAAGGAAAAGTAGATCAGTTAAGTGGAAAAAACATATCTCTTGATATACAACTAGAAGAAATTGATAGTAAATTAGATAAAACTTTAGCAAACATAGAAGCTAAAGAACAAGCAATAGCTGCAAGAACAAGTTCAAAAGAACCTACACCAGAAAAAGTTGAATCAGCAAATAAAACAAAACTTAAAAATATATTTAAAGTTTTACCAAAAGCAGGTTATGCTGTTCCTTTTTTAGGACCGGCAGTTATAGGAGCACTTACAGATTCTGATGAATATTCTGGAGGTGCAGTTGCAAAAGGTTTAAATATGGCAGCAGAAGTGCCTCTTAATATATTTGGTTTAACAGGAACAGACGTTGGTTTAGGAACTGATGAGCAAGTAGCAAAATATACAGAACGAAAAAAAGAGTATCTTGGAGGAATAGAAGAGAAAACAGCTCAACAACAGAGAGCAAGAGATGCCCTTAGTGTAGCAGACACTGAGTATCAAATAGGAGAACAGATGCAAGGTATAATGCTAGAAGAAACAGGGGGAAACCCTTATACAGATAGGCCTGTAAAAGGGTTTATGGAAGATAGATAATTAACAACAATAATAAAAGGAGAAAACTATGCCACAAGGAGTAGAAGGAGCTTACAAATCAGGTTACATAATGGGCCAGATGAGTAAACAAGGAGCAATGAGTGAAGCTAATGAAGGTTCATTACATCGTGAAGCACTAGAAAAAGAAATTGCTGGAACTAATGCTGGTTCTATTGAAGGACCATTTGAATCAACTATGATGTCATCTTCTGGTAAAGGTAGTGGACACACTGCACAGCTAGGTATGATTATGGGTTCTTCAAAGTAACATACGTAATAATAAACAAGGTATAAATAATGAGTGATCCTGTAGACGTTTCAAAAGACTTTAACCCAGACTCTGCCCCCGGTATTATTTCTTTAATACAAGGGAGACAAAAAGAAGCAGAGGATGGAAGACAAGTACACGAAACAAGGTGGTTAAAAGCTTATAAAAATTTTAGAGGAGTTTACGATAGTACTACTCAATACACATCAACAGAAAAATCTAAAGTATTTATAAAAATAACCAAAACTAAAGTGTTAGCTGCTTATGGACAGATAGTAGATATACTTTTTGCAAATAAAAAGTTTCCTATTACTGTAGAAGCAACTCCTATACCAGAAGGTATAACAGAATTTGCACATTTAGAAACACCTTTAGACCAACAAGTAGAACAAGATCCCTATGGTTATTCTGGAGATGGAAGAGAGTTACCTCCCGGATCTGTTCAGGCTACAGATAGCTTAGATTATTTAGGAGGATTATCATCTAAATATGAAGGGGCCCCAATAGCAGAGGGTCCTTCTAGGGTAGGAGAACCTCAAATTTCTCCTGCACAAGAAGCAGCTTTACGAATGGAAAAAATTATCCATGATCAGTTAACAGGAACTAATGCTACTACAGCTGTTAGAAATTCTATTTTTGAATCTGTATTACTTGGTACAGGTATAGTAAAAGGACCTTTTACTCATAGTAAAACTATTCATAAATGGATAAAAACAGAAGAACAAAGAGAGTATAGCCCAACATATAAAGATATACCTAAAATAGAAGCTGTATCTTGTTGGGATTTATATCCTGATCCTATGGCCACAAATATGGAAGATTGTGACTACGTTATACAAAGACATAAGATGAATAGGACTCAAATTCGTGGTCTTATGGATATGCCTATGTTTGATCCAGAAGCTATAAATGAAGTATTAGCTGGAGGAGGAAATTATAACGATAAGTACTATGAAAGTGTTATAAGAGATGAAGAAGGAGCTAACCAACACTCAACAGAACGGTTTGAAGTTCTTGAGTACTGGGGATGTGTTGATTCTTATTTTATGGAAGAAATAGGCATGGATGCTCCTGAAAATGATAACTTATCACAAGTTCAAGTAAACGTATGGATATGTGGTGGACAAGTATTACGAGCTGTTATGAATCCTTTTACACCAATGCGTATTCCTTATCAAATATTTCCTTATGAGATAAGTCCTTATCAAATATGGGGTATTGGCATACCAGAAAATATGGAAGATGCACAGATGCTTATGAATGGTCATGTTCGTATGGCTATTGATAACTTATCTTTAGCAGGCAACATGGTTTTTGATGTAGATGAAACCTCTCTTGTACCCGGACAAAATTATGACATATTCCCGGGTAAGATATTTAGAAGACAATCTGGTGTTACAGGAACGGCAATAAATGGTATTAAGTTTCCTAACACAGCAGGTGAGAACATACAGATGTATGATAAAGCAAGGCAACTTGCTGACGAAGAAACTGGTATACCTAGTATAATGCATGGACAAACTGGTGTTACTGGTACAGGAAGAACAGCAGCTGGCTTATCTATGCTATTAGGATCAGCTGGACTGTCTATTAAAACTGTTATAAAAAATCTTGATGACCATCTTCTTAAACCAATAGGAGAAGCTTTTTTTCAATGGAACATGCAGTTTAATGAAGATGAACCTGAGTCAGAAGGTGATCTTGAGATTAAACCAAAAGGTGTAGCTTCTGTAATGCAAAAAGAAGTTCGTTCTCAACGTCTTACAGCCTTACTACAAACAGTAGCAAACCCTATGCTTGCTCCGTTTATTAAAATACCTAACCTTATAAAAGAATTAGCTATCTCTCAAGATATAGATCCAGATAGTCTTGTTAATGATATGAATCAAGCACAGATTTATGCCGAAATGCTGAAAGGAATGCAGCCAGATGCCCAACAAGGACAACAACAACCAGAATCAGGAGGCCCTCAAGGCCCTATCTCCAATAGTGGGCAACCAGCAAACATGGGAACCCCTCAACAACCTGCTCAAGGCACTCAACCATCAGACCTTACAGGCTCTGGTAATGGCACCATCGGAACTGGAGGTGTACCGGCTGCAGGGGAGAGCCAGTTTGCTGGCAATGCTTCTCAATTTGAAGAATAATTATGATGAGATGAAAAAGGAAAAAGAAAGTAAATAATGGCTACTAACACTAACCTTAATGATGTATTTTTTACTTCTAGTGTATCTGCATTACGTAATAAAAAAATATCTGCTCCTACAGATCAATTTACTGCTGGGTATGAACAAGGGTTATATGATCCTGATCTTACTAAGCCTGAAGGATATGATGTACCAGAGATAGAAGAAGACGTACAAAACATAGACGTACCCGGTGGCAGCCAAGCATTAGATACTAATATTTCCGATGCTGTTATGTTATTTACAGATCAAGAAAAAGAAGAAGAACGTAAAAAATTAGGAACTAATGTTTTTGGAGTAGATGCTCAACTTCAATCTTTAGGACCTTTTGGTTCAGACGTAGCATCTATAACAGCAGAAATGCCTCAAAGGACAGGTATAGGTGTAAGTAATGTACCAGCTATAGCTCCTTATGAAAGAGGTGGTTCTTCTACTATGACAACAGGTCCTATAGATGATGAAGAATTAGCATCACCTCCTTCAGGAAGTATCGATCTTTCACAATTTGA
>Ga0070747_1001908_pt1 | contig 10083 bp, 12 predicted proteins | sample VirMetDEL_Mar_31_FD_77321 | JGI IMG/M metagenome (GOLD analysis project Ga0070747, IMG submission 77321) | Aqueous microbial communities from the Delaware River and Bay under freshwater to marine salinity gradient to study organic matter... | ecosystem: Environmental > Aquatic > Marine > Coastal...
CGGGCAGGCGTTCTTACCACACGATGGCAGAGCCAGAGGTGCTGACAATCTCAGCTTTGCTGACAAGCTAAGGAATGCTGGCTTACCCAACGTAGAGGTCTTAGACAGAGTGCCTAACGATGCAGCCAATAAGCGCATCAGAGCCATGCATGACCTGTTTAGCCAGCTATACTTCAACTCAGACACACTTGAGGTGGAGGATGGGCTATTGGATGCCTTAGACAACTATCACTACAGAGAGACAAAGAAGGACGGACGTGTAACCAATGTTGTAGAACATGATTATAGTTCACACTTCGCAGACAGCTTTGGATACTTCGCAGAAGCATTGATGTCTGGTCGCATGATCGACAATCTATCTAAGCGTGGTGTAGGCAGAGCCAAGGCGTCATTCGGTAATTCCTAAACACTTGACATAGCTCGCTATGTCGTGATAGTGTCTTTAACATCATGGGAAGCAAACCAAAACCACCAAAGCCAGCCGCACCACAAGCGCAAATGGTCGATCTTGCCGCCGAGAACGAAAGCGGTAACTCCAACTTTGAGGAGGAGCTTAAGAAGAGACAGAAGCAGACCAAGACAGCCTTCGCAGGCGAGACTGGTGGATATGGTGGAAAGACTACACTAGGCTAACGTGGGAGTTAAAGGAATAGCAGGAGGAGGCATGTTCTCCAAGTCCAAGACTGTTAACAAGGTCACACAGCCGATTAAGGAATACGGCATGGGTGCAGCATCAACAGTAAACGAAAAGACTAACTTCGACAAGAAGCTTAAGAGCAAAAAGGACCAACCAGCCGCAGGCGGTGTTGCCTCCAAACTTTGGAACTAATGGACGGCACATATGTAATAAGTAAGCGTGACTCACTGCGTGGACTACGCACTCCCCATGAGCAGCTATGGGACGAGGTAGCAGAACTCTGTATGCCTCGCAAGGTGACTGGTGCCTCTAGTGGTTCCCTGCCTCCGCTCATCAGCTCTGCACAACTTCACGACTCAAGTCTCCGTATCGCCTGCCTACAGCTGGCTAACGGATTTAGTAGCTTAGTCACTCCACGTGAAGAGGTTTGGCACAACCTAACTCCACCTAAAGGGCTGGAGACATCAGACGCAGCAATTAAGTTTTATCGTGAGTGCTCTGAGGAGATCACATACCGCCTAGACCAGTCAAACTTCTACACCAGCATCCAAGAGACCTACTTGGACCGTGCCTCGTTTGGCACAGGTGCTGACTTCAGTGAGTGGGACGACGAATACGACAACCTCAACTTCCGTAACCTGCCGATAGGCACATACTACATTGGACAAGACCACCGTAACCGAGTGGACAGCGTAGTCTACGAGGTGGCATACACTGCACAGCAGGCAGCTACCGAGTTTGGCATCGAACAACTACCAGAGAAGCTACAAAAGGAAGTTCAAGACCCAAAGAAGAATGACTCTTACACATTCCTTATCATGGTCGAGAAGACCAAGCCATGGGAAGAGAATCAAGACTTTCCATTCCAGATGGTCTGTGTCCACGAGGAAAGCAAGAAGGTAGTGTCCGAGCAGGGCTACTACGAGATGCCTGCACATGTGACCCGCTACCTCTCATTCGGTAACAGCCCATACGGCTTCGCTCCTACATGGATTGCCTTGCCAGAGGCACACAAGCTGTCCCTGTTGCAAAAGCAGATGGACGTCTTAGCTGAGAAGGCTGCCAACCCACCTATCTTGGCTCCTGCGAGCATGGAGGGTGAAATTGGTATCGGTGCCTTAGACATTACCTACGTCAACGACATGGACCCTAATAGGGCACCACGTGAGTGGGCTACGTCTGGTAGATATGATATCGGACAGGATCGCGTGGCAGAAAAGAAGAAGACCATCCAAGAGATCATGCATGGTGACCTGTTCAGACTCTTTGCACAGATTGACCGCACCATGACAGCCACTGAGGCCTCACTACGTGAGGCAGAGAAGGTAATGCAGTTCTCTCCAACATTCTCAGCACTGACCAGTGAATATCTGGACCCCAAGCTTAAGCGTATCTTTGGTATCCTCTGGAGACAGGGCAAGATGCCACAGCCACCAGAAGAACTCATGTCCATCCTTGGTGGAGACGTAGGCAGCGTCCCGTTACCACAAGTTTCATACAGTAACCGTATCTCATTGGCTATCAAAGCCAAGCAAAACAGCTCATACGCCGAATACATGGCAATCCAATCACCACTCGTGGAGCAGGACCCATCCATCTTAGACAACCTAGACACCGACACACACTTCCGTGACGGCTGGCGCAATGCTGGTCTACCAGAGGATGCGCTCGTTAAGGAGAACGTCGTAGCCGAGAAGCGACAGGCAAGGGCTGAGGCTCAAGCACAGCAGGCACAGATGGAACAGGCAGCCCAGTCCGCAGCCATTGGCAAGGACGTAGCATCAGCAAACGGAGGTCAACTCCCCGAAGGCATGATGGAGGGCATGGGCTAACAACTTATGAGACAAATAGACGCACAGGTGGCTAAGGCTGCCGAAAAAGCATTAACAACACCCGAAGGCAAGCTACTTGTAGACTTCCTTGTGGGTGCCTCTGGTTTAATTGAGAGGACATTCATCGCAGACACAAGCGGTCACGTGGACCCATATCGTGCAGCCATCAGAGATGGTGAGCGTGCAATCGTGTCACTTATCTGCAAACTACAAAAAGGAGAACTACAATATGAGCAGCATGACAATTAGGCTCACCGACGGTGAGGTATTTAGAGACGGTAAACTTATCGCCACAGTCCGAGAGGACGGCAAGATTAGGTTTAAGCACTACAGCTACAAGAAGCATCGTGACGAGATCGAAGACCTCGTGCTGACCGCTGATGCGCTTGCGGAGAATAACTCCACAATCACCGCAGATGACCCGCTAACCAGCTCAGATGACCTAGATGTTGGGTCAGACGAGCCAGTGGCAGACATTGGTCTTGAGCCTATTGAGGTGCCAGTCCCAGAGGTAACCGAGTTTGACAAGCAGCCACATGGTGACGCCCCAAAGCACTTCTTTGAAGAAGGTAACGGCAAGAACATGGGCGAGGCTACACCAGTCGTGGTCCTTTGGCGTAAAACCAACTGGACCGAAGAAAGATTTAAGGCTCGGTATGACAACATGACCGAAGTGCTTGAGAGAAACTTTGCCATTGAAGGCAGAAAATACAAATAAACAACATGGAAGAAACAACACAAGAAGCAGCCCCAGTAGCTGCAACACCGACACCCTCAGCCCCAGTGACTGAGTCCGCACCAGTAGCAACAACTGACGTATTCAGTAGCCCACAAGGCTCTGAGGCTACGCCAGCACCACAGGGTAACCTAATGGACCAGCTGTATACCTCTGAGGGTAACCTAGCAGAGAACTACACCACGCTACTTGAGGAAAATGGTCTCAGCGACCTAACCAACACCGTAGCCAAGTATAAGTCCCCAGAGGGCTTACTTAAGGGTGCAGCCAACCTAATCAGTTTTGCTGGCAAGAAGGTTGAAGGTGTTATCGTCCCAAGCGAGGGCAGCTCAGACGTAGAGATTGCAGACTACCGCAAGGCTATCGGCGTTCCAGAGAGTGCCACAGCCTACGAGCTACAGCCTAGCGACATGCCAGAGGGCATGGACTGGGATGCTGGACTTGCTGGCGAGTGGTCAAACGTATTTCACGAGGCTGGACTGTCACAGGACCAAGCGTCTAAGATTGCACAATCATATTCAGACATCACCTCCAAGCAGCTTGAGATGGCTACAAACCAGATCAGCGAGACCACCACAGCCGAGATGGAGGCACAACGTGGAGAGGTGCAGAAAATGTGGGGCGACAAGTATGACTCCAACATTGAGGCAGCGGTAAACATGGCTACTACACTAGGCTTTGATACAGAGAACCAAGCAGACCTAGCCGCGTTACGCTCTCCTAGAGTGCTTAACATGCTACTAGAGAAGCACGGATCACTCCAAGAAGGTCATGCCCCACGTGGTGGCACACCACAAGCAGCTGGTCAAGGGTTCCGAGAGCAGGCTAACGCACTCTACGGTAAGTATCCAAACATGGCTCTGGCTCCACCAGACGTGCGTGCAAAGTATCACGAGCTGCGTAAGCTATCATCAATGTAATCACGGTGGGACCCACCGAGCCTCCTCCTTGAGTTTTCTGTGTTTTCCCTTGGGGAGGGGGTAAAATAAATTTGACAAAAACAAGAAACAGTCCATAGTGTCCCTGCGGGGTTTTTTCTGTTCCCTCGCATGTGTTCATAATAAAAGGCCCCTCTCATCGTTCTCGGTGAGGGGGGTTTTTGTTTCTACAGGTTGCTTGACTTCAATGTCAAGTCATGTTTTAATAAATCTGTCCAACACGGATACCATTTCTTATGCAGCTGGCGACGGTCGGTTAGTGGGAGATGCCCAGAGTAAGGACTTGATCACCAGAATCAAGCGACCACCCAACAGGGTGACACTCCAGCATCTCGGTGAGTTCTAAACAACAAACCAAACCAACTAACCAACATTACAAAATGTCACTAACATCCACAATTCCAGCGCACTTTCCTTCACTTTATGAAGACGAGTGGCGTCTCGAAGTCCAGCAACTATCATCACGTCTCCAAGGGCTTGTCCCAGTCTACCCAGTAATGGGCGAGAGCAGACGTTTCAACAAACTCGGTAAGATTTCTAGTCAAGATATGACTGGTCGCTTTGCTGATTCCGCCCCAGAGGACGTGAACACAGAGATGCGTTCACTCTACGTCAACTTCAAAACTGCTGAGAACTTCGTTTCTCGTGTAGACAGCATCCGTTTGGGTGAGATTGATTCTCCACACGCGAGCATCATCAAGTCACACATGGCAGCGGCAGGACGCGACCGCGACGCAGCTATCATCAACATGCTTGGTGCTGACGTTTACGAAGGCAAGAACGGTAACACCGTTGTTCCTTTTGACTCTGCTAACGCAATCGCAAAGACCTACCACCACGACGGCACCACGACCGACAGCGGACTTACTTACGACAAGATCGTAAACGCTCGCACACGTCTTGGCCTCAAGAACGTTGCTGGTCAAAACGTCGAAGGCGGAAGCCCACTCGGCATGGTAGTAACTCACCAAGAAATCGAAGACTTGCTCTTTGACGACAAGTTCATCAACCGCGACTATCGCGCGAAGTTGGAAGAAGCACAAAGCGGCAGCATCGTTGACGCATTTGGTTTCACCATCATCGCAGTCGATCCTAGCCTTATGCCAGTAGTTGGCGGAACTCGTGAGTGCTTCGCATTCGCTAAGTCATGTGTAGCCTTCGGTTACGCAGAAGAGCCTAAGACATTCGTTGACACCCTTCCACAGAAGCGTCACGACGTTCAGATCCGCAGTGAGTGGGCATTCGGTGGCACCCGTCTTGACGACGAAGGTGTTATCAAGCTTAACGTTGCTCGTGCCTAATCAAACCCCTAACCACTTAATATAATACCATGGCTACATACCAATCAGACCTCGCAGCAGGTCAATCCGCTAAAGGTGATTCCCGCATCGACGGTCGTCTCCTGTCTGGCAAAGTTCGTCAAGTTAACGCTACCGTGACTCTTGTCGGCACTGAAACTGGTGGAGACACCATCGAAGTTGTTGAACTCCCACAGGGTGCCCTCATCAACCGCGCTGAGTCCTACATCGTAACTGAGTCCCTTGGCTCTACCTTCACCTGCGACCTCGGTTTCGGTGGAAGTGGTGACATCAACTCTGGCATCGACCTTAGCTCCGCAGCTACTGTCGCCCTTGTTGACAGCGGCGCACTGTTCGCAGTCGAGGCTGGTCAAGAGAAGATCGCACTTACAGTAACCTCAGCAGCTGGAACAGTTGCAGATGCTACTGCACGCGTTGTAATCACTTACATCGACCGTAACTAAACTACCTATTAGGGTATGGTGGGCTTAATCTCCCGCCATACCCTTCTTTTTTAATCATGACTAAAACTGAAATTGCAAACGTAGCCCTCGCCAAGTTTCGCGAGGGACGAATCACAGACATTGAGTCTGATACCGACCCAGTTGCTGTGGTCATGAACGACCAGTATCCTCATGCGCTTGAGTTACTACTGGAGGAACACCGCTGGGACTTTGCAGGTCGCAGGGCAAAGCTAACAGAGCTGTCCACCACGCCACCATTTGGCTGGGCACACCAATACCAGTTGCCGTCCGACTGTATAAGAATCAAGGACGTAAACGGAGAGTCTACCACGGCTTCTTCTAAGAATTTTGAAATTGAGGGTGGAGTATTACTGACCGACGACGACGTAGTCGAGATCACCTACATCGCAAGAGTTGTAGACACCAACCTGTTCGCCCCATCCTTCACCGAGTCACTGGCATTAAAGCTGGCGAGCCTAACGTGTGCCAGACTGACTGGTGACGCGGAGCTGGCAGTCCTGCTGGAGAGGCAGTATACGGTAGCCCTATCTAAGGCTATGCACAACGACGCCAAGGCTTCTGGTAGCAGGGAAACCAATCTGATGCAACGACTGATGGAAAGTTCACCGATACTAGGTGGCTTGCATTGGAAACGCAGATAGAATAACATCACCACATGGAAACCGCCCAAATCAAATTTAATGGAGGAGTATGGTCAGACGTCCTCAAAGGGAGGTTTGACCTCGGCAATTACAAGTCTGCTGCGCGGACGTGTGAAAACTTCATCCCTACCCGCTACGGACAGGTCGAGAAGCGTTCTGGCACCAAGCACCTAGGCTACGCCAAGTATGACGACAGGAAGTGTGTCCTCAACAGCTTCCAGTATTCGGTCGACACCAAGTTTATTTTAGAGGTCGGGCACGAGTATATTAGGTTTTGGTCGAATGATCAGCGGGTCGAGTCTGGTGGGTCACCACTTGAGGTTGTCACGCCATACCAAGAGGACGAGCTATACGAGATACAGTCTCGCGCCATTAACGACGTGGTGTATATGGTTCACCCTAACCACCCAGTGTCAAAACTGACGAGGCTCGCTGACGATAACTGGACGTTTACTAGCGCGTCACTGAAGCAGCCCTTCGTGGACCCAAACACTGCGGACCCCCTTGTCCAGCTGACGCCAGACGGGCTGACAGGAAGCATCGGTATTGCGGCTAGCGGCGACGCCTTTTTGGCTTCCCATGTTGGTAGCGACCTTAGGTTGAAGTATCTGACGGAGGGAACGTCTCTTGGCTTTAGTCAAGAGTATGGCACAGACCCAGACAGATACGATGACGACCTCTACAACACCAACGATGGTGCTATTCAGTTCGATAACACACCAGTATCTGGACTATACAAGGTAAGCAACGACTTAAGCACTGGTGGCAGGACTCGCGTATGGGAAGACCCCGCTGGTTCTCTGGAGAGGATTGGCTACACAGTAATTCGAGACTTTGTTTTCTCTGCTTGGGCTGCTGGCACGTATGCCGTGGACGACCTCGCTGCAATCGGCACGGCTGTCTACGTATGCACGGTCGCCAGAATACCATCAGACACGTCAGACCCAGCGACAGACACGGCGAGCTGGACACGGGTCCTTTCCCCTTCTGACGCGCCCTCTTACTTCAGCTTAGGCTTGTTGGCATTAGCACCACAGACCGTAACGGGTGAGTGGAGTCTCAAGACGACAGGCACATGGCGAGGCACTTGGCTTATCCAGCGCAGCGTGGATGCAGGCACTACATGGTCTACCATTAGGGCTTTATCCAGTGCCAAGGATGCTAACTTCCTTGTCGAAGAGGACGAGGAGGGCGAGACTGCGGAGGTCAGAGTTCTTCTGTCTGCATGGAACGACGCTGGAGTTGTAACATCCACAGTAACCTTTACGGCACTGTCAGCACCATCATACGGGCTGGCAACAATCACGGCGGTAACCGACGCGCGGAACGTGGTGGCTGCGGTCGACGGCAAGTTGCCATCCACGGGCAAAACGGTGTCATGGCAGGAATCAGCCTTTTCCAACAGGCAGGGTTACCCGCGAGCCGTTGACTTGATGGACAGCAGGCTGGTCCTAGCTGGAACCAAATCAAAGCCACAGGGGTTCTTTTACTCTGGCATAGGAGACTACGATAACTTTACTGCCACGACAACGCTCGCTGACGCGCCCTTCTTTGTTGAGGCTATATCAGACGACCAGTCAGCGGTCCAGTGGCTCTCAGCGCAACGAGAGCTGTTTGTTGGCACGGCTAGTGTCGAGGGTGTGCTGACGACACGCAAACAAGACGAGGCACAGAGTGCAGAGAATTTACCCATCGTAAGATGGAACGAGTCAATGGGGTCGGCTCACAGGTCAGCCCTACCGCTACGTGACAGCGTCATGATCCTCCAGAGGGGGATGACGTCCATCAACATGTTATCATATTCTCTAGAGAGTGACGGCTACACTGGAGAAGAGGTATCCCTCCTTTGCCCACACCTTTTTGAGAGTGGGGTGCAGCAAATGACCCACATACGCGAGCCATACACTGGAGCCTTTACGGTCAATAACGACGGCACTATTTGTCACATGGTATACGAGCCAAAGCTACAGGTGACTGGGTGGTGTAAGTATACAACTCAAGGAGGAGGTTTTGAGAGCGTTCAGACACTCCCTTCAGACTCTGACGAGGACCTTGTATACGTCTCCGTCAAGCGCACAGTAAACGGCGCAACAAAGAGGCACCTTGAGTTATTCTCCACTGGAAATGGCAGGGCACAACAGTCTAGGACTAGGGACGACCTCTGGTATGTAGACTGCGGCGTAGAGTTCAAAGGGACTGCAATGCTTGAACTTACTGGCTTGGATCATTTAGAGGGCGAGACCGTGTGCGTATTAGCAGACGGAGAGAAGTCGGAGTATGTTGTTCAAGGCAACAAGATAGTGCTTACATCAGCCGTAGACCACGCCATCGTGGGGCTGAGGATCACGTCGACGTTCGAACCAATGGACATAGAGTCCGCCGACAGCCTAAGTAGAAGGAAGCAACTCTTCCAGTCCAAGGTTATGGTGTGGAGGTCGCTTGGCGGTTCCATCGCAACCGACGGCAAACCATTCATACCAATCGTTTATCACAAGGCTGGTGAAAACCTAAACGACCCAGTCCCACTGCGCGACGGATTCCTTGAGATATTCCACGAGTCCAACTACGGGCGGCAGAAGTATTGGCGTATCCAACACGACGATCCATACCCATTTACCTTGCAAGCCGTGGTGCAATCGTTTACAGTATCAAAGAAATGAACAGCAAAATCTACACAGAGTCAGACTACGACACACTAGCGAGCTGGTGGGAGAGGCAAGGGTGCCCTATCCCTCACAGCTCTCAGCTCATGACCCTTGGAGTCATCGGTTACGCTAACGACGAGCCAGTAGCTGCCGTGTGGGGATATATGAGCAAGGGCGTCCCCGTGGCTTTCCTTGAACACTTCATTACAAACCCAGACGTAAAGTCCACCACAATCAAACTTAGGGGGGTTACTCGCATGATGGACCGCATGCTCGACGAGCTAGTCGAGGACGGATACCAGCTCATAAGGGCAACCACATGGTCAAAAACGCTAGGCAAGGTCTGTGCAAGGAAGTGGGGCTTTGAAGTTATCGACGACGAATCAACCAACCTTAGCCTGCTAATCCAGTGAACGAGATAGCCAAGGAAGAGGACAGGGACCAGCTTTTCGACCAGATGGAGTCCGTAATGGCTGAGATGGAACAGGTTGAGTGTAAGGTAGTTAACAGGTTTACTGACGGCATGTATATAAGAGAATGCCACATTCCAGCCAACACCACGCTGACCAGCATGACCCACAAGACCGAACACCCTTTCGTAATATCAAAAGGTAGTATCATGGTCACCAGTGACAACGAGGGCAGCGTCGTATACGAGGCACCATACACTGGCATAACCAAGCCACAGACACGCAGGGCACTGCACGCACTCACCGACGTGATCTGGACAACCTTCCACGTCACCAAGGAGACAGACCTAGACAAAATCTGCAAGGAGCTTTTAGAAGACAAAGACACCAAGCACATAGAGGCAAAAACCAAGGGGTTCACCCTACAATATAAAAAATAAAATGTCATTCGTAGCAATAGC
>Ga0070747_1001920_pt1 | contig 10034 bp, 1 predicted proteins | sample VirMetDEL_Mar_31_FD_77321 | JGI IMG/M metagenome (GOLD analysis project Ga0070747, IMG submission 77321) | Aqueous microbial communities from the Delaware River and Bay under freshwater to marine salinity gradient to study organic matter... | ecosystem: Environmental > Aquatic > Marine > Coastal ...
AAAAAAATACCCTTGACTATGTGGATAAATACCCGTATGATCACTTTCCTTCAGTCCATACTGGGTACTCTGGCTCTAGTGTCTTCAAGTACTTCTTGTCGAGTCCTTTTATCATTGGGACTAACTTCGGATTAGCCTCCGCTAAGCTCTTGATACTTCTATTAAAGAATCGAACTCTAGCTACAAGTGACTTACGCTCTTTCGCTCCCATGTTGTCTTTCTCTTTCGCCATCGCAGAATAGTAAGTAATGAGACGCCGTATAGCATTGGTAACACTTTTTAAGTTTTGATCAGTTAGATTAGTCTTGGTAGATGTGCCCGAAGAGAAGTATCTAAGGATCATGGTATCTCCATTCTGGTTTGAATTGACATTTTGATAAAACTTAGAGAATATAGGAATCTTAGGAAACGGCTTATTTGTTACTGGATTTATTAATACATGGTCTGCAACCTCTATAACCTCTTTTAATGTCTGCCCAAGTCCCGGCATCATCGCTCTTGCTCCATATTCTACATTTGCTGCGTACATATCCATCCATCCAATCTTTTCAGGATTATCCGTGCCTCTAGTTATCTCTTCAAGAAACTGGACAACATCTATAATATTTTGAGACTTAGCTCCGGATATATTCTCTGCCTTTCGTTCTCCTTCTCCTTTCCACGAGATAATCTTTCCTCCGTACCATGCTTCATTAGTATAAATCTCAAAGGCTGTCTTGGAAAACGTAGGCATTGGACTAGACGAAACAAAGTTACCGCCCGTAAGTGGGTCAAACACAGAGCCAGCCGTATTTAGTATTTCCAACAACCCGTCCATTGGAGTTCTCTTGCCATAACTAACATCGACACCTACTTCACCTATTGATGCAGCTAAACGAAGGATTCCATATGACTTAGGGATAGTGACCATGTTCGCTCCCCCAGTAGGGATAATATAATTACTGGAATTTTTGAACTGGTTATATACAAAGTGGTCTGACCACGCTTCATCTTCATCGTCCAGAGCATATAAAGCTGCTCGTAGTAAAGCATTAGACGCTATCGGGAGAGCCATATACTTCAGCATAACCTTTCTCTTAGCTGGCGACCATTTCAAAGGGTTTCCTCCTAGTCCCTGTGCGCCTCTGTCGATACCAACTAAAGAAGGAGACAAGAATAAATATAACTGGTTAAGTGACTTTCCTATCTTTCCTTTCTGCTCAAAGTTGGTTGTCAACTCTTTGACGATAAGGGCTGCGGGTTCTGGATGAATCCCTTGATGCCTCAATGCCTCGTAAACAGCAAGCCTAGCACTGTTCTCCATAGCATCGTTAGCCATTCCTATAAGATGGGTAGCATTAACCGCCCCTTTCTTCAATACCGCACCAATCTTTCTAGGGTCTATTTTACCATTCCCTCTCTTCTTGGTAGACATCAAATCCAAGTACTCTTGAACATTTGCGATCTCCTTAGTGGCTCCCTCAAAGTTACCCCAAGAGACAGCTCCACCGTAGGTTATCAGCTCGTGCCACAAATATTCCGTTGTTAGCTTGCCGTCCTTGATTCTTCTAACTTTGCCATCTGAAGTTACTTCCTCTCCTTCTCTTATGTTCAGACCGAGTGTATCCCCAATAGCTACCTTGTCATTTGCAGACAACTTAGAAGCAGACACCTTGACGATGTGGACTTTCCCATTGGTGTCCTCTATATGTACAAGCATTGCAGCCGACTTGGTAAGGAGTCCAACCTTTGTGTCCTCTACCTTCAATACTTTACCCTTCACTTTCGACCTAACCTTATTGACAGCCTCTCTCTTAAATACTGTCTTTTGCTTATAGATAGTCCCCAAAACCTCTTCGTATTCATGTGTCTCTTTTGCAGACCGCATGATAGTCCTGAAATTCTTGAAAAGCGTAAGGTTGCCCGACTTAGGATCAACTAGAGTAGATAGTATGTTCCGCTCTATTTCGGCAATATTTAGTTTACTAAACGTCCCGTCTTCCATCTCATACTCCTCGTCTACAAGAGATTTAAGATTATATAGAGCATCCTGTATATCCCTTGGTAAGTTACCCATTGCAAAAGCGGGAGAAAGCTGAGTGGTCATGTTTCTCAAATAGTGAGTAACCGCAGCGATGAACCTACTTATGTAACCAGTTCCTAATATGCTTGAATCGTTGTTCGTCTCTAGTGCCTCAAATATTAGATTTCTCTGCGGGCGACCGTTTTTGTCTATCATCGGCGCGATGTAGATATAATTTAATTTGCCGTCCCGGAAGAACGTAATCGAGTTGTCTTGCTCCTCCTTGGACATATGCCTAGTGTAACTAGTGACATCTCCTATCTCGTCAATCTGTACTTCAGAACCGACTCTCCCCGTCTTCCACGACTCAGCAGCATATTCTTCAATCTGCTTACTCATCGCTATAAGCGTCTTGTTTCGCTCTGCTACGGTATAAGCCTCTGATAGTTTCCTAGCCACGTTTGCAATAGGGTCATATCTCTTGTCTATGCTATACTTAGATGTACCCTTCAAAGAACCCAATAAATTCTTCTGTCCCGCTGACTTGTTTCCTACACTTGCGCCTAGTTCTTCTTTCTGAACATCCATAGGAGTGTACAAATCAAATACCGTCTGCCACTTCTCAGACTTACCCTCTATCAATAACTGATGCTGATGCTCAGTAATGACCTCAGCTTCAAGCAATGTCCTAGCAATCTCGTCAGTGAATGTCTCCTTAAATTCCCTCGCAAGTGCTAGTAGACCATCATAGTGCCCATTATCTCTAGCATGATCCAATACCATCTTTGATGACCACTTTTGAGTAACTACATTTCCATTACTATTTAAGACTTCATTCCCGTTGTCGTCTACTACGGGTCTATCAAAGACAATCCCCGATGCGACAATTCTTTCTACTTCTGGGTCTGTGTCTATATTGGCTATGTCATCTTGTAGCTTCTGAATCTGACCGTTTATGCTTTTGATCTTCTTGGTGGTTGAAGCTACAGCCGCCGACATCTTAGCCTTTACTGCCAATTTCAAATCTGTCTTCGCCTGAGTAAGAGCAAACATCTTCTCAGCCAACAAATCACCCATCACCATTAGCTTACGAGCCTTCATTGCATCTCTGCGCTCGTTTACTCTAGCATTGAAACCATTCTCAGCATGGTAAGATGCCATAAATGCACTCAACTGGTGCCTGTCAAAACCATCTCCTTCTACCTTGCCCATAAACGTAGACAAGCGGATAAGCAATTGAGCTTTCTTCTGATTGACAATAGTAGATTCCCTCTTTCTCTTAGACAAGGCATCTTTTTCATGCGTCAATCTAGCTCGCTTATTTGGTATAATCTTCACCAAAGCAAGCAATCGCATCTTCTTAGAATTGTAGTCATCCGTGAGGTCAGCTATTCGCTGCGCCCGCTTCTCCATGTCTCCCTTTGTCTTTCTTCTCTCCTTCTCAATTCTCTTCTCAATCTTGTTTATCTCGGTTACTAATTTCTGAGCAGCCTTGTCTGTTGCTCCTTCAAACTCACCTCCTTGGATACCTTTCTTGACCATATACAACCCTTGCATATTGTCTATCCAGTTATATCGTGCTTTCTGTAGCCTTGTCCACTCACCAGTTATTTGTTTATCCAGCGGGTTCTTTCTTTCCAAGTCAAGTTCTGCCATGACCTCGTACCAGATAAAGTGAATTTCCGCTATCTGTTCATCTGTCGTATAGAAAATCTTAGCAGCATACTTAGATGGTCTAAGCTCATTCGGGTCTTTTACTGAAAGGATGAACGCCCTAACGCCTTCTTTTAGGTCTGCGTAGCTCTTGGTTTTTCTTCGAGCATCGATACTTTCATTGATCTCATCAGCCCCAATAGGCCTCTCAATAGACAAGTTCATCTCTTGAAGGACTCTATACTTTAGTTCTCCCTCTATTTGATGATTCTCCATCTGTACCTCTTCCGAGACAGGAATAGTGATGCCCAGACTCTCTCTATAGTACTTATTGTGGAGTGTTTCTAATTGCTTAGTTGTAGGCTTGAACCCTTTCTCTACAACGAGTTTCATAATTTCTGCATCCTTGGCGTCCATTAGTCCATCATCATAGGCTCTAATCAAATCCACCTTCTGCCTCACCTTTGGCGATTCATTGATCATCCCCTGCAAAGACAATTCATCCTCTAAGGCGACTATACTCTCCATGTCCACTTCGTCCTCAAACTCCTCAATGCTATCAAATTCTCTAATTGAGTTACCTCTTGCATCTACAAGATGTACACTGATCTCTCCTTCCTCGTTCTCTGCGACGACTCTCCAGAAAGACCTTCCACCTACGTTTTCTACTTTCTTTGGATACTGCTTGCCGTTTTTATTTGCAAAACCGGCAGAGACACTATTGACTGTCTCTAGTGTTTCTGAAAATATCAAAGGAGCACGGTCATTATCTTTGGTTATGATCCGGTCAAAGATTTCCTCCATCTCCTTATTGAACTCAACTGGTATCTTATATCGAACTAGTCCGTTTCTAATACGCGCTAAGAAGTCAATGAATTTCTCCACCGCCTGAGCGATCTTTTCAGAAAAACTCCCATTCTGAGTTATGTATCCATAAAATGCTCGCTCAAACTCTTCGCTTACTTTACCATTCCACTCAGTCTCGCCCGCCCACTTGATAATAGCTTGCTGCTGCATAAGAGTTAAGCTATTACTATACACCTCCATGACTTGCTGAATAGGAGAAGACACACTTTCATTTGAAATTGAAAACATGATCTTCCGACCTCCTTCAATGATCATGTCATTGGTTGGCACCTTGTCGCTCTCTAGTGTATTTGAATCCACAAAGACTAGCTCCGAATACGCCTCCTTTACAGAGATGCCTCTTTTCTTTGCTTCTTTTTTAACGAGTTTATCAGCAATTATAGCACTAGCCCATGCTCTGTTGTTGTCTAAGCCCCGGCTCTTGAATAATTTAAATAGCTCCCTGCGACTACTAGCCTGCGCTCCCTTATCTATAGCCGCCTCAATAGCCACCTCTACCCCTTTGTCGTATGCTTCAAGTTCTGCTCGCTGGTTATTGATCTCTTTAATAAGATTATTATAAATAGCCTCGCCGTGCATATCCACCATCCGAACACTATACAACGGGTCGCTTCTGAAGTAATCAAGTATCTCACTTAACCCTATCTCTCCTGAGCCTATCTCATTCGACAAGGTTTTCATTACACTTTCCATCTCGTTTACCAACAACTCAGTGGTAGTGGCAACATTTTTAGGGAAATTCAACTTATTGGAGAATTTGAGCTTATCCATATTGACTTGCTCAGAGGATGACTTCTCGAACTCTTTTCCTGTACGGACTCCCTCAACAAACTGCTTAGCAAAATCCAAGAAGTGCTCCTTGGTTTCTGCTTGACTTACATCCATTCCAATGAACTCCTTGAAAGCCCTAACTATAGCTTCCCATTTGCTCTCTTTCACGACTTCTCCTTTTGGAGTAGTTCTCTCAATTAACGCATCAAGGTCTATCATGCCAGCAGAGGCTCTAGCTAAGAACTCTACTACATACTCTTCTGCTTTACTGTTTTTCCCTTGGTAAGACGAGACGTGTGCATCCAGAGCCTCCATCTCTTCTGGAGTAAGGACTTCTTTAAGTTTTGTTTGAAGTTCTTCAACTTTTTGTGTTACTATTCTTTTATTCCCCTCAGTGAGACTTGTGCCAAATAGATGCTGAACAAACTTGTGCCCCGCTTCATGGAAAAGAGTCGTTCCTTTTCTGTCATTGGCTAGATTAATCGCAATGGTTCCTGTAGGCTTACTGAAGCTCCCTCCAATCATTATCCCCGCGAGCTTTTGCTCCCTTACTGAATTTTCGGTGTACCTCTCTCCATAGGCTTTCCCTGAAGTGTATATCTCTACTGAGAGGTTTGGATCGATTTTAGAGAATGCACGTATTATGTTCTTTAGCCGCTTTAACTCTAATTTCTGAACCTTTGTAGTAGCGTATGCCAAAAGCGCATCAATGCCATCAACATTGTCTTTCGTAATAACGATCATACCTCTTTTCGCTAACAAGTCAGATATCTTCTTGACTCTTCCTTTCCTAGCTTCCTCAGCAGCCTTCTTCGCTTCCAAAGATTCAAGTATCATATCCCTAGCTGCTTCTCTAGTCAAGGATACACCTACTCCCACATCATCAGATTGGACAGTGTAAGTGCCATCTTGCTCTACAGTTACTTCAATGCCGCTTGCTTTTTTAGCTCCTATTTCATCAACGTCTTTTAAGAGTTTGTCAGCTTTCTTCTCTTCCAGCGTAGCCTTCTTCTTCGGTTCTGGCTTCACCTCTGGTTTCACCTCTGGCTTTGCTTCAGCCTTCGGTTCTGGTTTAGGTTCTGGCTTAGGTTCTGGCTTAGGTTCTGGTTTTGGTTCTGGCTTAGGTTCTGGCTTAGGTTCTGGCTTAGTAATCTCTCCTTTTTCTACTGCTTTATTGTACTCTTTTTTCCACTCGTAGACATAAGACCTCGTTACGCCTCTTTCGTTGGCTACTTGCCCTATACTCTTCTCGCCAGCTAACATTTGTTCTACCTCAGCAAACCTGTCTTTCTGGTAAAGACCATGCTTATCTTTCTCGCCAAGTTTCTTCTCGATCTCAATTGCTTCTTGTGTCTGCAAAGAAAATGCTTTCACAAAATCCCTAGTAGACTCCAACTTCCCTCTGTTTATAACCTCTATAATGTAATCACGTATTTCTTGCGCAGTTATTCCTTCATCCTTAAATTCGTTTGCAACATCCTCAGCCATGCTTTGAATAGTCGTCTTGCTTGTTAGACTGCCATAATTCCTAGCTGCATCTCTATAGTCTTGGGTGACGATATCCGAGCTACCCTTGTTAGGGTTATAGCCTACAAATTTTCCCACTTCTTCTTCTATCCCTTTCTCTAACGCAAATGTTCCCTTTCCTATAGCCATCAATACAGCACCTTGCCAAGTGGGTTTTTGTGTATCTTCTGTCTCAACTTGTTCAACTATTTTCTTGACGTTCACCTTGTCGCCTTGGCGATCCATCTTCGCAATTATGTTTTCTGGCTCCTTGGTCTTAGTCTCTTTTGATGGCTCTGGCTCACCAAAAGGATTATCATCAGCCATAGCCTCTGCTTTCTTTGCAGCTACGTCTTCAGGAGAAAGAACCTTATCTCCTTCTACTGTGTAGTTCTGCCAAAGGACTCCATGTTCATTTTCTAGTTTAGCCCTTGCTTCCTTTGCTGCGTCTGCATCTTTAGAATTGTGAGCGACTATGATCATCGCCTTCTGGTCATCATCGAGTCCTTTCGGGTCTTCCGTAGGGATAATGGGCTTATTGTCTACTCCCCAGCTACTAGGATATCCATTCTCGTCTAGCTCCGCTGCTGCTGCTTTCTCTGCTTTATCTGCTGCTGCTTTCTCTCCCTTCTCTGCTGCTGCTTCTTCAGCCTTCTTCTCCGCTGCTGCTTTTAATTCCAGTGCGGCGTCCATTGCAATGACCGCTTCATTATCGTTACGGACTGCAACTTCTAGGACATCGCCCAGCGCAAGAGCCTTATTGAACTCACCCTTAGAGACTTCAGCACCTCTGACGAAATACTGAGGATATGCCATCTTCTCAATATTCTCTATTTGTTCATTAACGAGTTTAAGTTTTTGTTCAGCTTCTTTCTTCTCACTTTCTGACGAGGTTTCGTCGTCAATGATTGTCTGGATTCTAAATGCCCGTTCTACTTCTGGAGCTAGTAATACTTTTTGACGAGGAGAATAGTCTTTCTTAGATAGTGTTTTTTTGACAGAAGATAACTTACCCATAAATCGAGCCGCCTCTACATCTCCCAATACTTTAGGAGCAAGTTCAGCTATCTTGTCATAGTTCTCTACGGCATAGTGGCTGAAGTCCTTCAATATCTGACTGTGCTCCTCTATGCTGAATACTTTTGCTGATCCACCAAGGAAGAACGCCCCAAATGCCTCTTCTGCATATCCATTCCACCCTTCGCCTTCTCCTATTAGCCTATCTAACTCTGTGATGTAGTCTGTCCCTTTGGCTAGATTGTATATCTGAGTACTACCGTGTAGAACCAATTTCTCTACGACAACTTCCTCTACCATCTCTCCAGCAGCAGCTTTGAAAAATTGACCACCAACAGAACCAACACCACTGCTTAGTTTTTTAATTAGCTCTTTGATCGCGACTGTCTGCGCCCCTCCTGTCTCTACCGCTACACCGAATAGAGTATTAACCATACCAATCAGTGCCCCATCAACTGCTGCCTTTCCTTCTGCATCAGCTAAAGACATACCCATCTCTAGGTTTTCTTCTAACAGATTAGGGAACATCTGCACTGCCACCGAATTAACCGTAGCTGCTTTTGCTCCTAATCCAACACCCATTCCTAACCTACTCGCCAAAATAATAAAACCTAAGTCTGCCCCTGACTTCAATAGCCTTTCACCGACTACTTGTGGTTCATGGACAGCTTTATCTAAGAATCCCAGTGGAGTATCAGCGTAAGTTCCTGTCTCTGTAGATGCAGGGTTTAGCCTATCCATCTTTTCACTGAACTCCTTTCCCCATGTTTGCATATCCCTGAACGTCTCCTCGATCAGTTGCTCTTTCTTCTCGGTAGGGATCGAGCCTCGCATAAACATATTGGCGTATCCCGGTATCTTTTTTAAATAAGTATGATACAACAGCGGAGCTCCAGCTATCGCTTCGGCCATATCCCCCATGCTTCTACCTATTGCTCTTTGCATTCCCACGTTTGTGTAAGGAGCAAAAGGAGCCACTGTCTTGTTTTGAGCATTGATTATTGATTGCTTTATCTTAGCCTCTGCCTCCCTCTTTCCTATCTCAGTCTTAGACAAGTCAACTAGCCTATCCATGTACCCCTTGGCAAAGGAGTCTTGTATCTTGGATGCCCTTATAAGGTTTTCCTCGAAAGGAAGAAGCACCTTAGCCTCCTCGTACATTTTGTTGTACGCATCTATCTCCTCTTTAATCTTCGGGGCAATGTGCGATTCAAGTGCGGGCGTCTTATTTAGGGTGTTTTTTAACTCGTTAATAGACTTGACCTTAGCCTCCATTTGGTTTTGCCAATCTTCTCCTAGACTCTCAGCGATAGTATTTTTTACCTCTTCATATTCCCTTGCTGCATTTACTCTATTAGATATGATTATGTCATCTTGGGTCTGTTCCTGTTCGGTGGCATATTCTAGCCATTCCTCGTCTTTGACGTCCTCGAACTCAGTGCCCACATTCCAAGTAACAGGCGTTGGCTTCTGAGTTTCATCTAAGACTACCTTTGGGCGGGTGCCCATTTCTTCTCCAAACTTTTGACTTGCTGATTCTCTACCTACTTGATCAGCTTCATATAACTCTGGGTCTACCTTCTCAGCAGTCTCAGGATCATTGATCTCTAATTCTCCTAAAAGATTATCTGTGTCTATCGCTGGTGCGGATTTCGAGGGAGATGGGGTTTCTGATTCTGATTCGGATGGGGTTGTAGTCTCGCTCTCCTCTATCGGGTCTGTACCAGAAGTATCTGCTGATTCTGTTGAGCCTTGACTTTTTTTTTGAGTGCCAACACCTACTAGTGCACTGAAGTCCTCAATAGACTTAGAATACCCTTTAGATTGAACATAGGTATAGTTGTCGTTTAAGACCTCAGAGTTTGACGACAATAAAGTCTTAAACTCGTCAATAGACTTTTTGTAACCCTTAGACTGTGCCCTGCTATACAGGTCTTGCAATACTTTTTCGTCCATGTTAGTATTTTGAATAGTCTTTTATACCTGATGTTGTAGTTGTTCCTGTCGCCCCAGCCGCAGGCTGAAGAAGTGTCTGCTCGTAGTCTTGCTCGTAATGCTTCTTGGCTGTGCCATACATCTTTCCCGATATCTGATTGTCTCTAAGGAACTCATCCATTGATATGTCCTTATATACCTCTTCAATGTGGTAGTTATACGCTTCTAATTTGTCTGCAATATTCACCCCAAGACCTTCTATCGCTTCCCTCTTGCTTCTCCT
>Ga0070747_1001921_pt1 | contig 10028 bp, 7 predicted proteins | sample VirMetDEL_Mar_31_FD_77321 | JGI IMG/M metagenome (GOLD analysis project Ga0070747, IMG submission 77321) | Aqueous microbial communities from the Delaware River and Bay under freshwater to marine salinity gradient to study organic matter... | ecosystem: Environmental > Aquatic > Marine > Coastal ...
CGAAACTGGTGACATCACCTCGACCGTGAGTGCTAACACGACTGCCGGTTTTTCGGTGCTGACTTACAGCGGAAATGGGTCAGATAATCAAGAAATTGGTCACGGAATTGGCATTGCGCCAAAGATGATAATTACAAAAAGACGTAATGCAAGCGGGTCCAATTGGTCATCGTATCACGATGCTGTCGGCATAAATAAAGTGTTTTATTTAAACCTAAGGAATGCTGTAGCCAGCAACACAGAGCAGTACCGCGCTGTGCCGACAAGCAGCGTCTACACCGTTGGCGTAGGCGGTGACGTCAACGCTTCTGGTGGAACTTATGTTTCATATTGTTTTGCAGAAGTTGAGGGATTTAGTTCCATTGGCAGCTACACTGGAAACGGAAATGCCGACGGGCCTTTTGTGTACTGCGGATTTGAGCCAGCATTTTTGCTGATTAAGTCAACCGGCGATAATAAATGGGTTATAAAAGATACTAAGCGTAGCCCTTTCAATGCTGCTTCACTTACATTGGTCGCAAATAATAATGACGCCGAACTTACGAGCGATCAGCCTGTAGATATTAATTCCAGTGGTTTCAAGTTGAGGACTACGGGAAGTGGAGTGAACGCCAGTGGTGTCACATACATCTACATGGCCTTCGCAGAGCATCCGTTTGGCGGTGACGGCGCAGCGCCAGCGACAGCAAGATAGGACAAGATTATGTGGAAATACTCCGGCAGAACTATTAAGGAACACAAAGCGTGGACCGATGACAACGGTATCACGCATCCTCGGAACTGGCACATCTGGTCGCCATCAGAAAAAGCTGCCGCTGGTCTAACTGAGGTCACGCAGGAGACGCCACCGGACAGTCGCCTATACCATTGGGGCTACGAGGCTGACGGTGTAACGATCTCAAAAACGGCTAAAAGCCTGACCGATGTCGGCGTGGTAGACGACGATGGAAACCCGGTCAACGATGATGACGGCAATCAGATCATGGAGCCGGGGGTCCGCTCTCAGCTAAAGGCAGAAGTTAAAAAGCAGCAGGGTTCTCTGCTTGCACAGACCGATTGGGCGGTGACGCGCAAGTCTGAAAAGACTACTGCCATTCCTAGCAACATCCAGACTTGGCGTGATGCGATCCGCACAAAAGCCACCGCGATGGAAAGTGCAATCGACGGTGCTGCTAATACTGCTGCCGTAGCTGCGCTGTTCCTAGCGTGGGACGCGGACGGCAATAAGTCTGGTATTCTTTATGACTGGCCTATATTGGGAAGCTAGACAATGCCGCTTCAAGAATTAAAATTTCGCGCTGGCATTAACAGGGAGTCTACGTCTTACTCCAATGAAGGCGGTTGGTTTGATTCTGACAAGGTCCGGTTTCGAGATAATTTTCCTGAAAAAATAGGCGGCTGGCAAAAATACTCTGAATCTCAGTTTATTGGAACTTGCCGTTCTCTCTATTCATGGGTTGCTCTTGACGGGTCAATATACTTAGGTCTCGGCACTAACTCTAAGTTTTATGTAGAGGAGGGTGGGACTTATAATGACATTACCCCCATCCGCAAGACGACAACAAACAGCACGACTTTTGCAGCTACCAATGGCTCTGCGACAGTTACGGTTACGGACAGTTCACACGGAGCAGCAGAGGGGGATTTTGTTACTTTTAGTGGTGCATCTAGCTTAGGCGGCAATGTCACAGCCGCTATTCTAAATGCAGAGCATCAAATTGTTAGCGTTCCTACTGCCAATACATACACGATTACTGTTTCAGTTACCGCTAACGCCAGTGACTCTGGGAATGGCGGTGGTTCTGTAACGTCTGTCTATCAGATAAATGTTGGTCTTGATACTGGCGTTTCTGGAACGGGTTGGGGTATTGGGACATACAGCCGTGGAACGTGGGGTTCCGCTTCTGCGAGTTCAGGGGCCGAAGCCCAGCTAGGGTTGTGGACACAGGATAACTTCGGAGAAGACCTGCTGATAAACCAGAGGCAAGGGAATATTTATTACTGGGACGCATCTGCGGGGGTAGGTAATAGAGCCGTTGTCCTGTCGAGTCTGTCGGGGTCTAATAAAGCCCCTACAATAGCTAAACAAATTATGGTGTCGGACAGAGACAGGCACGTTGTGGCTTTTGGGTGTGATGATGAGAACTCAATAGGAACTCAAGACCCTTTGCTTATAAGGTTCGCGGATCAAGAGTCTCTTACTGACTGGGAAACGAGAACCGACAATACAGCGGGTAGTCTTAAGTTGGGCACGGGTTCGGAGATCGTGTGCGCTAAAGAAGCCAGAGAAGAAATACTGGTTTGGACTGATGTGTCCCTGCACTCATTAAGGTTTCTTGGGCCACCGTTTACGTTTGGCATCACACAAATATCTGGTTTGATTACGATCATTTCTCCCAACGCCGCGATAGCCGTTGAGGATTTTTCTGTGTGGATGGGGCGGGATGATTTCTACGTTTACAAGGGTGGCGTAAGTACGCTGCCTTGTTCAGTCAAGCAGTATGTATTTAGTGATATGAACCTAGCACAAATACAGAAAATAGTTTGCGGCGTTAATTCTGCATTTAGTGAAGTCTGGTGGTTCTATCCTTCTTCCGGGGCGACAGAAAATGACAGGTATGTTGTTTGGAATTACACAAATAATCTGTGGTACTACGGGACGCTACCAAGAACAGCTTGGTTGGATCGCGGAATTAAAGATCACCCCGTAGCCGCATCCAATGATAAATATCTTTATAGTCAAGAACTTGGTTTGGACGACGGTTCAACAGTGCCAGCGTCCGCGATCTCTTCTTATATTGAGTCGTCTCAAGTTGATATCGGAGAGGGGGATAGATTCTCTTTTGTAAGTAGGGTTATTCCTGACATCTCTTTTACTACCAGTAGCGTGTCGGACCCTAGCGCCAACCTGATATTAAAAAGCAGAAACTTTCCCGGCGCTAACTACGAACAAACCGACACATCTGATGTCACGCAAACATCATCGTCTCCTGTAGAGTTGTACACAGAGAAAGCAGATGTGCGCTTACGGGGCAGGTCAATGACGTTGCGAGTAGAGTCGAGCGACGTAGGTGTGCAGTGGAAGCTGGGAACGCCCCGCATGGATGTGCGCCCTGATGGTAGGCGTTAATGACAAGCCGCCCAATAGCCCCCACTAAGCCGACATTCTTGTCGCCCCCGTTTACTTACGACGTTGGGTATTTCGGGAACCTTTCTGCCAACTTAAACATTCTGGTGGCGCAGATAGAAAATCCGGGGCTTATGCAGACTTCGGGTTTGAATATCACAAATCTGCTTAACAATGATTCAACTCTGGCTATTGGTGACGTTTTTGAGGTGGATGGATTTCTAAAAGTTAGTAGAATAAATAATCCAAATGTTGCTGGAAATAGTGGGACAATGTCAGTTGCTTCTGTAACCGTAACAATAAGTTAGTAAGATTATGATGAGTCAATGTAATTGGAGGATGCCATGAGCCTAGTAGAGGCAGCGGAAGCTGTAAGACAGCGGGGTCGCTACGGTGATAGCGTTCTGATGCATGTTAACCCTCAGGAAGCAGAGGCTCTGGCGGCTGGTTCAGGTGGTTATCTAACTACTAACCCAGACACCGGATTGCCCGAAGCGTTCCTTCCCATGCTCCTTCCTTTGCTGGGTGGACTGGGAGGAACAGCCTTGGCGACCTCTGGCGCTCTTGCTGGTATGGGTGGCTTGGGGGCTTTTATGGCCGCAAACCCCTACATAGCAGGGGCTATTGGTTCAGGGCTAGGAAAGACAATAGCTACTGGTGATATTGGCGAGGGTATTAAAACCGGACTGATATCAGGCGTAACTGGCGGTGTAATGCAGGGTCTGACGAGCGGTGGTGATTTTGATTTTATAAGATCAGGCGATGCTATTGGGGGAGAGGGTTTAGAGGCTGCTCTTGCAGGAGACGCACCACAAGCAATGCAAAATATTTCACCTGCCGTAGACCCTGCTTCGATTGATATTGCTGCTCTCCCCACGCCCGAAGTAGCCGCTGCTTCTGCTGGTGGTGCTGACCCAGCATCAGTGTTAGCGCAGCGATATACTGATACAAACAGGCAAGCTCTTTTAGCAGACATGGGAGAAGCTGGAATAACCTCAAGGTTGCCAACGGCTTCTTCGCCGGGGATGGGGGAGTTTGTTGACAGAACGCCCGAAAGCATAGGCACAATCGAAAAGCTTTTACAGGGGCCGAAGCCCGGCTATGTTGACCCAACCACGGGAGCTTTTGTTAAAGGCGAACTCAATCCACTGGGCCAAGCGGTAGGCGGTATTGGTAGCTCGATCCTAGAAGAGGCTGCGTTCCCAACAACGTATGACTTTGAAGAAGAAGAGAGAGTATACAGACCCCAACGGTTTGGAACACGGGAACGGTTTACTCCAGATGATGACTACCGTGGCGGCATAGACCCAGAGTTTAGCTACTTCTCTCCCACTCGGTTTGTTGCTGATGGAGGGGCCATGCGTATGCAGATGGGTGGGCTTGCTGCTCTGGAAGAGATGCAGGGCATGGACCCTACAGCATCGGGCTTGGGCGCGATGGCTGGTGTTATGGAAGGTGCTGACCCTGACTCGTCAATGATGCAGATACAGTCAATGATGATGGAGGGGTCTTCTCCTAATGGAGACACTCAGGACATAATTGTTGAAGAAGCTATTTCAGCTATTCGTGGTGAACATGCAAACCCAGACGTAGCCATTCAATCTTTCGTCGCGCAGTACGGTGAAGAAGCTCTTAATGTTTTGGTCGAACAAGTCGGTCAAGAAATGATGATGGAGCAAATGGGCCAAAATCAAGACACGCTTGTCGAGGGCGACGGGATAGTCGAGGGCATCGGCAAGGGCCGTGATGACATGGTTCAGGCAAGCTTGGAAGGCGAGAAGGACGTTCTTCTTTCTCGTGACGAGTTTGTTTTACCCGCTGATGTTGTGTCTGGTTTAGGAGATGGCAGCACACGGGCTGGAGAAGAAGAACTAATGAAGCTAATTGATCGTGTCCGTACACGGCGCACAGGAACAAAAGAGCCGCCGAACATGGTCGGGCAGGTGATGCCAGCATGATCGTATCCCTTGTCCCGCCTGAGTATGTTGATAAAGAATGGCCGCACGTTGCCAATCTTTTAGCTAAAGCTATTCAATATTCAGGTGGGCGTTGGGATATCGGGTCAGTATACGAAGAGGTAAAAGCGGGTAATCAGCATTTGTTTCTAGTCTATGACGATGAGAAAAAAGAAACCAAAGCTGCTTGGACTTCTAAGTTTATAGAACACCCCGGCGCGAGGTCTTTACAGACTTTGTTTATTGGCGGTTCTGGTTATGACGACTGGTTTGAAGAGGTTAATGATTTTATTAAAAGATGGGCTGACGATAATGGTTGCAAGTTCGTTGAGTTCATCGGTCGAAAAGGCTGGGAAAGAAAGCTAAAGAAGATCGGCTGGACATCTGAGTATTATTCTTACCGTATGGAGGTTTAGCTATGGGTAAAGGTGGCGGCGGTGCGGCTCCCCCGCAAACATCGCAGGTAACGCAGACAACGAGCAATCTTCCTGCGTATGCGGAACCGTATTTTACGCGGTTGCTGGACAGGACTGAGGTTCAAACTAACCTGCCATACGACTCCTACGGTGACGCTAGGATAGCAGAGCCAACAGCGTCAGGGACTGCTTCTGAACAGTTAACCCGTGATATAGCGACAGACAGTTCTTTGCAGACTAGCTTTGATACAGCAGGTGCTGAATTTGCTGAACAAGTTGCTCGTCCAACTCAATTTACAGGCACTGATCTTGCTGGGCAGTTTGATCCAGCAACTTCGTTTGCCCAGTATGCAGCGCCCACTGAGGCTGTCTTGGCTGCACGAGACCCTCGTACTCAAGTGCAAAGCTTTATAAATCCTTATTTGGAAAACGTGCTGGCACAGCAAGAGGTTTCCGCACAGCGACGGTTTGGTGAAGCTCAGGCAGGAAGAGATGCAGCAGCCATACAGGGCGGGGCATTCGGCGGTAGCCGAAGAGCGGTTGCAGATTCACTGGCGCGGCGCGACCTTGACGAAAGGCTTGATCAAATGGGAGCTACGGCAAGAGCCGATGCTTTCGGCCAAGCTATGCAAGCGGCGACCGGCCAGCAAGAACTTGCTCTTAAAACAAGGGCGCAAGCTTTATCTGATGCGGGAATACAGCAGGAACGAAGATTGGCAGCAGCAGAAACCGCTGATCGTCTTGGTCTTGCTGGAGCCGAAGCAATGCTGGGCGCTGCTCCAGTGCTACAAAAGACCCGACTAGAACAAGCCGCTGCTTTGGCTGGTGTGGGCGAGGCAGAAAGATTAAGGTCACAGTCAGAGCTTGATCTTAGTTATCAGGACTTCATTAACCAGCGAGACTACGAAAGAGGCCAGCTACAGTATCTGTCTTCGATTCTTCGCGGTGTGCCTATCACGCCAGAATCAGAAGTGCGTCGTATGGAGCCGCCGCCCAGTCCGTATGCTCCTCTTCTAAGTCTTGGCTTGGGCGCTGCTGGCCTGTCTAAGCTGTTGGGGTAAAGGAAAAGTAAGATGGTAGCGAACCTTGTTCAAATCCAAGATAAGCTGAAAGACTTAAGCGATAACCAGCTTAGGTCCGCTTACTCTCAAGGCACTGTTCCGCAGTTTATGGTCATGACCGAAATGGGTCGCCGTAAGGAAATGAAGGAAGAGTATCAGAAGAACCAAGCTCAAGGCTCTACGACTGTCGCGGAGGACATACTTGCTCCTGCGGCTAACATGGCGCGGGGTCTAGGTGCTATGGCGCAGCCTCAGAACAGGATGGATACCCAGCCACAGAACCTGCCTGTTGAGCAGTCAATGGCAACCATGCCGCCGTCTCCTCAACCAATGGCCAATAAGTTACCAGTAACTCGTATGGCTAACGGTGGTCTTGCAAAGATCAAAGCGAGAGATGGTATGAGTCTTGGTTACGATCCCAATCTTGGACGGATATTTACCGGTCAAGGAGAGGATCGCAGATTCAATCCTGAGGCTTTTCGGGAAGCTTATCTTAGCCAATTACCTGCGGATCAACAAAACCCATCTAGCGTAAGACGTGGACTTCTAGCAGGTTCCGACGTTGGAAAAGGAACCTTCTATGTCCCAAGGGTTGGCATGGAATCATTTTTCCCTCGTTCCACTTATTACGGCACCAGTGCAGGAATAGATCGGGGGGCGCTTAATCGGGCTATTAACCAAGTTGCTGATCTTTACAAACCACCGCCCAATGCTTTTCAGAGACTTTTGAACCGTTCCGGGGATGCCACACCAAAGATAGGAGGATACTCCACAGCACCTGCACCTGCACCTAAATCTGCACCACCAAAGCTTGTTCCCGGTGGTTACGACTATAAGACTGACCCATTTCAGGCTGACCCATTTAGACCAATAAAATCGGACGCCATTCCACCGTTAGCAGCAGCAGTAACCTTAAGCCCAACACCGGCAGCACCGCCAGTAGATATATCTGCATTGCTGGGTAAGACTCCGACCAGTCCCGTTGCTGAGTTTAAGACTAATCTTGATCCGTATGAAGAAAGGTTAAAAGCAGCCGCAGGAAGAAAGCAGCCAGCGGTTACTTATAGCCCGTCCCTTACTAGCGCCGAAGCGGCGGCACAGACTGCGTTAACAGATGCACAAAAGGGATTAACCGCTGACTCTGCGTATAAAGATTTAGCTACGGCTTTGACTGGTAGGAGAGATGCTGTTGGTGGCCAGCGCGATGAGGCTGCTGGACTGGCGCTTCTCGAAGCCGCTGCTAGAATTGCTGGTTCTAAAAGCCCGTACATTACTCAAGCTATTGGCGAAGCAGCCCCTGCGATTGCAAGCTACGGTAAAAGCTTAAGCGAAGTTAGAAAGCAAGAGAATGCTTTGTTTGACGCAGAAGCAAAGCTTACGCAGCTAGAAGTAGCAGAAGCCGCTGGAAGAAAAGACGAGGTTTCAAAGTTGCGTGGAGAGCTTCGTGATCTTGACACGGTACGCCGAGATGTTGATGAAAAAGCTTTCAATAGATTTGAAAAGACGCGCCGCCTTGATATCAATGTAATTGAAGCCGAACAGAAGTTCGCTACTGCAAGAACTACTGAGGATCGTGAGAACGCAAGATTACAGCTTTTAAAAGACAAGGCTTTACAAGAAAAAAACTCTCTTGCAAACCAGCTTGGAGAAACTCAAGCTAACATTAATGAGCTTAACGACTTGCTTCGTAGTGGGAAAAGCAGGAGTGGTCAGCCCTTGACTGATGTTGAGAGAGCAGCGGTGCAAAATGAGATTAGTAGTCTCGGGGGCAGAGCAGACGAAATATCTAAAAGAATAAAGTCTACAAAGAAAGATGACTTCTTTTCAGAGCAAGCAAGACTGAGAACATACACTGGTTATAGAACAAACATTGAAAAGCTTGAAGGAGAACTAGGAGCGGGGACCAAAGAAAACTATATTTCAATCAATGGACGTAAGTACGGTTCCCCTGAAGCTGCTGGTAAACGGTATGACGAAATTAAAACACAACTAGCAGATTTAAGAGTTCGGGCTGGTGAGCTTGCGCGATCTTTAGGGGGCGCTGTTCCTCCAGTTTCTGCTTCGTCTGGCGCTTCGACTGGTGCTTCGACTGGTGCCACACCAAACGTAAGTTTCAAAGTTAAGAAATAATGGCTGAGATTACGATAGAAGGTATTGGTGATGTGGAGGTGGGTGATGAATTTCTCACCCTAGACGCTGCTGGTCAGCAAGCATATGCAAACGAAGTCGCAAGGCAAATATCTTTAGGTCAAACTGCTGTTGGCACATTTGCACCATACGTCTACCCCCATGCCGCACGAGACAAAGCAGGTTTTTTTGATCGTGTGGGCGAGTCTTTTGAGTCTGGCGTTAGCAATATTCGCGGACTTATGGGGGGAGCCGCTGTTGAGGCTACAGGTGAACTATTTGATTCTGAAAGCCTTATAGAATTTGGGCGGGAAGGTCGTGAAGCATTAGATAAAAGAAGGCAAGAACGCGAAATTCCTGCCATACAATTTACCGACATAAATAACTTAGGCGACGTTGGCGAGTGGCTTACGGACACCATCCCCGAACAAACTGTAATGTTTGCTCCTTCGATTGCTGGTGGTTTGGTAGGAGCAAAGCTTGGGTTTAAAGTAGGGGCAACAGCAGGTGCGCTTTTTGGCGGCGTTGGTTCAGTACCGGGAGGCGTAATAGGTGCAACGATTGGTGGTGTGCTGGGCGGACTTATTGCTTCGTTTCCCCTTGGCGTTGGTGAATTACAAGAGTCAGTTAAGTCAAAAGACCCTAATGTAGTTGCTCCGGGGATGGTTTTTCTTGGAGGCACAGCTATCGCGGCACTGGATTCAGTCTTGCCGGGAAGAATTGGCGGTCAACTTGTTAAACGATTTGGTACTGAAATAGCCGAAGACGTTGCACAGAGAACCTTGCTTAAACCTATCAAGAGAGAATACCTCAAAGCTGCTGGCAAGGGCATGGCTACTGAGGGAATTACTGAAGCTATGCAAGAAGCGATAGCGGAAGTAACAGCGGTTTACACCACGGGTCAGGAACTGGATGGCGCTGAACTAAGAAAGATGATGATCAATGCTGGTGCTGCTGGCGCATTGATGGGCGGTGGGGTTAGAACCGCATCTGAAAGATTTAAGAAAACCAGAACTCAAGACGAAGTAGATCAGGTACAAAAGCTTTTAGACAAGCGGGAAGCGGAGCGAGAGGCTCGCGCTCGTGAAGTCATTACTCCCGATCCAGATGGTCCTCTTCTTCTAAGTTACAACGAAGCGGAGTTTACGACTGATAGCCCTTCTCAGGTTGTGGAAACTATCATTGACGAGTCAGTCAACGATGTTGCCCCCACAGGTTTGGGAGAAGATATCGGAGCGGGTGCGCCTCTTGGCCCATTCACTGTACGCGAAATGCCTAACGGTGGATTTGCAGTTGTTAATGTTTCGGGTGAAGTGCGGACACCGTCTTTTCAAACTCTTGA
>Ga0070747_1001922_pt1 | contig 10025 bp, 18 predicted proteins | sample VirMetDEL_Mar_31_FD_77321 | JGI IMG/M metagenome (GOLD analysis project Ga0070747, IMG submission 77321) | Aqueous microbial communities from the Delaware River and Bay under freshwater to marine salinity gradient to study organic matter... | ecosystem: Environmental > Aquatic > Marine > Coastal...
AATGCTTTTACAACTAATCTCTAACCGTAACCGTCGCCGTAACGCTGTACTGGATGCGGCTAAAGAAGTCTTTGTTGAACAAGGTAGTATTCTTAAGGGTGTAATGGCAATCGAACAACTAAAAGTGAAAGATGATGAGTGAGAAAGCAAGTATGTACCAACTAATTGATGATATTCAGCGTTTAAGAACCTACCCAACAAAAGATGAGTTGGAATTAATCAATGATGTTATTACTGAGATTGATGATTTTATAGATGAAGTAGAATCAGCGTTAGGTTGTACAGATGGTGATGATATTCGAGCCCACCTTGAGCCTTTGATAAAACAAATTAAAGGTGAAAGATGATGAATGACATAACAGCACATGCAGAGGAACACCTTGACCGTATAAAATTTCCTATTAACAATGGGAAAGATTATATAATTGAACGTGGTAAATACACTAAGATGGCTTACGGTAGGCTACAGAAGAATTGGCAGAACGCTGAGGATGCTGTACAAGACGCTTACATATCTATACTAGAGCATCCGCCCTCGTATGAGATGTCTGACAAAGACTTTGAAGCCTTCTTTACTACTGTTCTTAGCGGTGTGATTGGTAAGATGTATAGCTCTGAGCGTAAGCAGGAGATGAGTCATGTCTCTACAGCAGGTAAGTATGCACAGTATTCTGAGGCAGAGATTAATGATGACGATAGTCATGAAGAAGTTATATCTCTAGCTGATGAGAATACTAACCCTGAGCTTGACACCTTAGCAGGTGAATTCCTTGAGGAAATTAAAGCAGACATCAATAGACTTAGCTTCAACAAGAGAACTATTGTTACACTGTCTGTACTATATCAATACAAACCATACGAGATTGCTGACATAACTGGTATTAATATACGTACCATCTATGCGGCAGTCAAGGACTTTAGAAATTTTATGAGAGAAAAATTATGAACATAGGAGACATGTGGGACAGTCGCAACTGGGACGATGAGCCACTCGATGAAGAACAGCTAGAAGAAACACTAGCTATACACAGGAGACATAAGGATGACGAGAGCATACGTGTTCGACCTAGAAGCCAACGGTCTTCTGGAGGAAGCTTCCCGCATATGGTGCGGAGCCTTCTTAAGCACTGATGGTCAAGACGAAAAGTTCTTTGACCCTCTCTGCATTAAAGAGATGCTTGACTTTATGGACACATGCGATGTCCTAATTGCACACAATGGTACAGGGTATGACTTCCCTCTACTGGAGAAATTACATGAGTATGTCTACAAAGGTAATAGAGAAGACACTATGGTTATGTCTAAGCTTTACAGTCCTAATCGTTTTGTCCCTCCCAATTGCCCTGTTCGTAATAAGCCTCATGCTCTGGTGACGTGGGGTTATCGTGTTGGACTAGGTAAGGTTGAGCATGAAGACTGGACACAGTACTCACCAGAGATGAGACATAGATGTGAGAGGGACACTGCAATAACCCTTAGAGCTTACAACATACTGTTAGCAGAGAAAGCTGAATACAATTGGGAAGGTGCTACTTGGCTCAGCAATAAACTGTTCAGTGTTATAGGTAAGCAAGAAGCCTATGGCTGGCATATAGACCAGCCTTGGGCATGGAAATGTATTAACACGTTAGATAGATGGCGGAGATGGATAGAAGATGTTCTAGACAATCGCCTACCTATGATTACTGTTTGTGAAGAGAAGAAGGTTAAGAATGTATTGTCTTATGTCAAGAAGCCATTCGTTAAGAGTGGTGACTACTCCTCCCATATGGAGAAGTGGTTCCTTGATACCTCTCACACTTCATACGAACAGATAGATAGGATGTACGATAGAGAAGTTGGTAATGTATTCTCTCGTGTAGACTTCCGACGTGTCAACCCTAACAAGAGAGTTGAGTCAATTGACTACCTATTATCTGTAGGCTGGATTCCTAAGGAATACAACTACAATGATGAGGGAGATAAAACCTCCCCTAAGTTATCTAAGAACGATGACTTCATAGGTGTTGAAGGTAAGGTAGGAAAGATGATGGCTAAGCTTATGCAGGTTAAGTCCCGCAGAAGTTATGTCAAAGGCTACCTTGACAGGGTTAGAACGGATGGCAGGATTGCCAGTCGTGTCACAGGCTTGGCAGAGACAGGTCGTGCAAAACATGCTGACATAGTGAACGTCCCCAACTCAGAGGCGTTCTTCGGTAAGTGGATGAGAAAAATATTCTCCTCCATCGACGGTAAGGTTTTGATTGGTACAGATAGTGCTGGCTGTCAGAATAGAATGTTAGCGGCAAGGGTAGGAGACCCTACATTTACAAACACACTTATACATGGAAAGAAAGAGGACAAAACTTCTATCCACTTTATCAATCAGAAAGCTGTAGCCCATGCAGGATACGATGTTAAGTATGGCATGATGAAAAATCTTAACTACGCTTTTATGTTCGGAGCCAGTGATAACAAGCTAGGCAACATGATTGGTGGGAGTAAGGAGGATGGTGGCAGGATTAGGGAAGCATTCCTAGGTGTGTCCACAGGGTTTGAGCAGTTGTTACAAGGGATAACAAATGAGTGGCAAGGCAATGCCAAGCAACGGCTCAACAAGTGGAAGAAGGTGGAGTATTACAACGGTTGGATAGCAGGACTAGATGGGCGACCTATCTTTATAGACTCGGAGCATAAACTATTAGTGTACCTACTGCAAAGTGATGAGGCTATAATGATGAGTGCGGCTTATGTATTCCTGTACGACTGGCTCACGGATGAGGGCTTTGTATGGGGAGATGACTGGGCGTATGTTAACTGGAACCACGATGAGTACACTATCGAGTGTAAGCCAGTACATGTTGAACGCATCAGGTATCTCTCCGAACAGGCTATTACATCAGCAGGTGTATACTTTAATATTAACTGTCCTCATGAGGGCGAATCAGCAACAGGAGAAAATTGGTATGACATCCACTAGTAAGTTTACAACGTGGACTAATCAGGAAATGATACATCACTTAGAAGAACTGACAGCTTCAGTAGGAGAGAATGATGAAATAGTATTACAAGTAACAAGAGACTCAGCAGAAATGCTAATTGATATTGACGAACTACAAGAGATAATAATATGGGATTAAACGCTAAAAAGCAACCGTCATCAGGCGGTGGTCGAGTAGACCAAGACGTACTACCAATTGCACTATACCCTGCAAGGCTAGTACAAATTATAGACCTAGGGTTACAACCACAACAGGCATGGCAAGGTAAATCTAAACCACCTGTTCAAAAAATAAGTCTAACTTATGAACTCTCTGATGAGTTTATGAAGGATGAAGATGGCAATGAAGTATTAGACCGACCTCGTTGGGTGTCTGAGACTATGCCTTTTTATAATCTGGATGCAGATAAGGCTAAGAGTACATTGCGCTACCGAGCATTAGACCCACAAGAGTCAGCAGGTGGTGACTTCACTGCCCTAGCTGGTTCAGCGTGTCAAGTTGCTATTGTACACAATGAAAGCAAAGGTAAAACTTATGCTAATGTTGGTGATGTATCAGGTGCTCCTAACTTCAAGGGCTATATACAGCCTGAGCTTGTTAATGAGCCACTGATATTCTTATGTGATGAGCCTGACTTAGAAGCATGGGAGAAGATACCTGAGTGGATTCAAGATATTATTAAATCAAATCTTGAGTACAATGGTTCTGTATTACAGAAAACATTAGGCGGTCAGCCTGCCCCTGAGCCTGCACAGGATGATGTTCCTGCGGCTAGTGGCACACCACCTCCTGCACCACCAGCTCCTCCTGCTCCTCCTGCTCCTCCTGCACCACAGTAATGGCGGGGGCTAATGCGATACTGTTAGTAGATGCTGACCCATTAGCCTATGCCTCTGGTTTTGTAGGGCAAGACAATGTTCTAGATGAAGACGGAAAGAAAATTGATATTGAAATTCGTGACTTCCAGAACGTTGCCACCTACATAGACAACATGGTTGAACAAATCATGGAGGCTTGTAACACAACTGTAGAACCTTATATGTTTCTAACAGGTAAGACCAACTTCAGGGATGAGGTTGCTACAGTTAAACCTTACAAAGGTAATAGAGATTCAGACAAACCATACCATTTAGAGAATGCTAGAGTGTACATACGTTCACGTTATAACACTTACGTCTCTGTTGGTTGTGAAGCTGATGACCTATTAGCCATATCTATGACCGACTATAGAAGACAAGATGTTCCTTGTATACTCTGTACCATAGATAAGGATTTGTTACAAGTAGAAGGCTGGCATTACAAGTGGGAGACTTGGAACTCAGGTGAGGTTAAGCCTCATCTAGTTGACAAGTTTGGTTTATTAACAGGAAAGTATATAGATGGTGTATCAGAGAAGACTGGTAAGCCTACACATAAGTTTGATAAGAAGTCCTTCAAGGGTGAAGGCTTCCTATGGTTCATGGCACAGACACTTACAGGAGATGGGGTAGATAATATTCCAGGATTGGAAGGGTGTGGTGAAGCTAAGGCTTATGAAACTCTCAAGGATGCAACCTCTGAAGAGGAAGCACTCTGGTTAGTAGCCTCCCTATACAAAGAAAAGTATGGTGAGACATATAAGGAGAGACTTGAGGAACAGGCTAGGTTAGTTTACATGATACGTGAGAGGGACAAGACAAGTCCTGATGGTTTAAAACATTGGAGTCTAGAGTATGCCAAAGAAAGTGCCAAGGACTAGGGCAGGAGAGACGATGACTGAGGGAGGATTTAATTCCTTTATTAAGTCAGGCTTAAGACAGATGTCTACAAGATGGAAGCCTAAATATGATGTAAAGAAACAAGCGAGACATCATACTAAGCTTTCAAATGGTAAAGGTAGACTTGTATTTCACTCGCTATGCAACAGTTGTCAGGAATTAGTTCCTGAAACTACATCAAGTGTAGACCACATACACCCAATCATTAACCCTAACGTAGGGTTTACCAACTGGGATGATGTAATCTATGCTATGTTCTGCGAAGCGGAGGGTCTGCAAGTCCTCTGTAAGCCATGTCACGATGCTAAAACTAAGAAGGAGAAAGCCATTGACACAGAAAGACGAAGACAAGAACGAGCTTCACGACTTTAATGAGATTGAGTCAGAAGAACTGAGAGCTTATAACAGAGGTGCTGTCCTATGTAACATCTATGAGAAGCATGTAATAGAGGGAGCTATACCAACCCCTAGCATTAAGTATTGGCTAGAGGAGGTTAGTGCATACCTAGCAAGGATTCCTCCCAAGGAGGTAACTGGTGCTAAGGAAGCATTTCAAATACACTTAACTAAGCGAGGGCTAATGTGAATAACACACTAGTAATTAGTGATACACATTTTCCATACCATCATCCTGATACGTTTGAGTTCCTTCAAGCTGTATCAGATGCTTATGGTTGTGAAGATGCTATGCACACAGGAGACATGGTTGACAATCATGCCTCTTCCTTTCATGAGATAGAGTATGGTACTCTGTCAGCTAAGGAGGAGCATGAGCAAGCCAAAGAATGTGTTCAACAATTACATTCTATGTTTCCTAAATTAAAAACAATAATAGGTAATCACGGTGCTATGACTGAGCGTAAGGCTAAGTCAGCAGGTATTCCATTAGACCATCTCAAATCCTACAATGATATGTACGAGATAGATGGTTGGGAATGGAAAGACCACTATTACTTCGAGGTAGATAAGTATGCAAGTTGCTTGTTGGTACACACTATGGGTGCTAACACCCTTACTAATGCTCGTAGTCATTCACATCATTCCATACAGGGACACCATCATAGCAAGTTTGGTATCGAGTATTTCTCGGACACTGAAGTTCTTAGGTGGAGTATGACTGTTGGTTGTTTAGTTAACCCTGAACATCCTGCATTCAACTATGCTAAGGGTGCTACTCTTAACCGTCCAGTCATAGGCTGTGGTGTTATCTGGGAAGATACACCTGTACTATGTAGGATGCAACTAGACAAGGGAGGTAGATGGAATGGGAAAGTCTAAGGACATGGTTAACCACCCACCACACTACATGCTGTGTGATGTAGAGGCTAAGGATATAATTAAGCTGGTGCTTAACTCAAACCTATGTAGCTACATGTCAATGTGGCAAGCGGCTTGCTTCAAGGATGTACTTAAGTATAGGCTTAGGGCAGGGAAGAAAGGTGATGCTATGGAAGACATAGATAAGTCAAAACAATATGAATTAATGTTTAAAGAGGAGAAATAATGAGTGGAAATAAAGTGGAAGATGATTGTCTTCCCACCGATAAACCTGTACAACTTCCCGAAGCAGTCGCTTTACCAACAGACTACCAGTCTTTCATCCACCTCAGCAGATATGCTAGATGGGATGAGGAAGCGGAGCGAAGAGAATCTTGGCAGGAGACAGTGGGTAGAGTTTGTAACTTCTGGAGCGATAAGTTTCCCAACTACGAAGAAGACATAAGCAAAGCTTTTGAGAGTGTAACTACTACGGAAGTTATGCCTTCAATGAGAACGCTAATGTCAGCAGGCAAGCCCTTAGACAGGGACAATGTAGCTGGATTCAACTGTGCATACACAGCCATAGACCATCCACGACGATTCGATGAGATATTATATGTTCTGATGTGTGGTACAGGTATGGGTTTCTCAGTAGAGAGACAGTTTATTAATGAACTACCAGAGATAACTGATGAGTTATACGATACAGACACGACTATTGTTGTGGCGGACTCAAAGATTGGGTGGGCTAAAGCGTATAGGGAACTCATTACATTATTGTATCAAGGGCAAGTGCCACAGTGGGACGTGTCTAGGGTACGAGAAGCAGGAGCTAGGCTTAAAACGTTCGGAGGACGAGCCTCAGGACCCAAGCCCCTAGTTGATTTGTTTAAGTTCACAGTGGAGGTATTCAAGAATGCTAAAGGACGTAAGCTCAGCAGTATTGAGTGCCATGACATCGTGTGTAAGGTCGCTGAAGTGGTCGTTGTTGGCGGTGTACGTAGGTCTGCTCTCATTAGTCTTAGTAACCTTACTGATGAACGGATGCGAAATGCTAAGCACGGAGCATGGTGGGAAAACAACGGGCAAAGAGCCCTCGCTAATAACTCTGTCTGTTATACAGAAAAACCAGACATGGCAATTTTTATGCGAGAGTGGCAAGCCCTGTATGAGAGTAAGTCAGGAGAACGGGGTATCTTTAATCGTGAAGCGGCTAACGCTTTCATCCCCGATAGACGTAAGGAATATGGAAAACAAGACTTTGGGTGCAACCCGTGTAGTGAAATCCTACTAAGGAGTCAGCAATTCTGTAACCTAACTGAGGTTATCATCAGAAGTGATGACACTCTGGCAACATTGAAGGCTAAAGTACGTACTGCGACGCTCATAGGGACGCTACAGGCAACTTTAACTAACTTCCGATACCTAAGTAAGGGTTGGGCTAAGAACACGGCAGAGGAAGCCCTGTTAGGTGTAAGCTTTACTGGTATTATGGACAATGAAGTGATGTCTGGCAAGGCTGACACTAAGAAACTGAAGCGATGGCTTAAGGAGCTGAAGGATGAAGCTATTCAAACGAACGTGGAATGGGCTGAGAGGCTCGGCATTAATCCTGCTACTGCTATTACCTGTGTTAAACCTAGTGGGACTGTCAGTCAATTGGTGGACAGTGCTAGTGGCATACATACTAGGTATAGCCCTTACTATGTCAGAACAGTAAGAGCTGATAAGAAAGACCCTCTAGCCACTATGATGGTGGATATGGGCTTCCCTGTTGAAGATGATGTGATGAAAGTAGATACAGGATATGTATTCTCTTTCCCACACAAAGCACCAGAGGGAGCTATTGTTCGAGATGATATGGATGTCATAGAGCAATTAGATATATGGAAATTGTATCAGGAGAACTGGACAGAGCACAAACCTAGTGTAACTATATTTGTTAAGGAACATGAATGGATGACTGCTGGAGCATGGATATACGATAACTTCGACATCTGCTCAGGCGTATCCTTTCTACCTCATAGTGAACATAGCTACGAACAAGCACCATACCAAGAGTGTACAGCTAAAGAGTATAAAGAACTACTAGCTATTATGCCTAAGGATGTTGATTGGAGTAGACTAGGGGAGTGGGAGAAGGATGACTCTGCTCTAGAGAACATGAAGGAACTTGCATGTTCAGCAGGAAACTGTGAAATCCCCTAAGGATAGCCCCTGTATAGGGGTGTGTAAAGTCAACAGCCAAGGCGTATGTGTTGGTTGTTGGCGGACACTTAAAGAGATAGAGGAGTATGGCAAGGCTCAGCCTAGCCGTATAGATATTATAGGACAGAATGGTAATGATGGAATTCATTACGATAAAAAATAATGTTAATATTAACAGGACTACTACTTCTATTATGTCCTCTCTTATTAATGCTAACCATTAGGTTTGTATTTAAGATAGGTTTAGGGAAGTATTCAATTAAACAATAAAGGTATAAATTATGTCAACAGTAAAAGTATTATTAAAAGATGGTCAAGAGTTTGAGTATGTAGAGAACACCTTCCAACATCAAATTGGCAATGGTGCTGTACAAATCATGTTCTTAGATGGTGGTCAGGTTATTCTAAATGACTTTGCACGAGTAGATGTTATCCCCTCAGAAGAAGAGAAGGCTGACTTCCAACGGCAAGTAGAGGCGGCTGAGGCTGAAGCTCAACGTCGTATTGCAGAGCAAGAGGCTATGGCTGACCAAGGGTCTGGCTCAGAAGAAACTCACTAAGCGGTAAAGGTAGGTGGGGCTGGCACAATGTCAGCCCCCTATTCCTTGTCGGGGATATTCTATATCCAAACTTTCTTATTCTTTTCAAAACCAACAGGTGTAACAAACCCGTTCGGCTTCTTCTTAGTAGGCTTCTTCTTAGGCTTATCTTTCTTATTAGATTTCTTCATTTTATTTTTGTAACACCTTTAGCATATTCTGCATGAGACATTGGTTTTTTACGTCCCATTGTTTTCTCGACAGCCCTTCCCCAAGCATCAACGTTAGCTTTCTTAGCTTTCTTAGCTTTCTTACTCTTCTGAGCCTTAGCTTTGGCTTCACTAGATTGTTTAATATTCATTTCTTTTTCTTCCTAGTATTATTTCTACCACGTTTAGAAGATTTCTTAGTCTTCTTATTAAGCAAAGCTACACCTGTCATAGCTTCACCAGCTACAGTAACAGCCGCTTTCCTTTTAGCCTTCTTCTTAACAGCCGCTTTAGCAACAGCCTTAGCCGCTAACCCAACTGCCCCTCTTATTACTAATGGAGCTACCATTACTTCTTCCTCTTTGTTGTAGACTTCTTCTTACGACCACCAGTGCCTCGATTATCAGCACGATTCTTAGAGCGATTACGCACTACAATATTCTTACTAGAATTATTCTTAGCGTTCTTATCCTTATGCTCAACATCCTTACCATCCCCCTTACGAACCTTACCAGCTTTTTCCATCTTACGCCTAGCCGCATTCCTACTAGCCCTACGTTTCTTCTGTTCAGGAGAACTGTTATACTTCCTTTGTTGCTTGCTACGCTTAGATGCAGTAGCACTAGTTTCACCTTTCTTGGGCATTACTTGTTCCTCTTAAATAAATTAACAAATCCTTTCCACATATTCGATGGAGAAGGCATCACCCAACCTAACACTAGAAGGACTATAACCCACCAAGGAGCTTGTTCATTCATCGTATTATAAGTCTGGGTAATAGCATCTGCTGTGTTGTTGTTAGTTTCCTTCTTACCAACCACAGCACCAGTTGCTACCTCTTGATTCTTATCACCTGCTACAACCTCTATCTCTGTCTGAATACCACTACTAGGCTTGATGAAGTCCAGTAGCATACATCCCTGTAAGAATAGAAACACAGTAATAAATAATATCTTCATAGTCCTGCCTTATTCTTTAGTTGTTTAACTAACAATGTATTCTCTATCTGTTCTTCTCGAATAGCATTAACTCTAAGGGTCATTCTTTCAAGACGTTCCCTGATTGAGTCAA
>Ga0070747_1001923_pt1 | contig 10023 bp, 8 predicted proteins | sample VirMetDEL_Mar_31_FD_77321 | JGI IMG/M metagenome (GOLD analysis project Ga0070747, IMG submission 77321) | Aqueous microbial communities from the Delaware River and Bay under freshwater to marine salinity gradient to study organic matter... | ecosystem: Environmental > Aquatic > Marine > Coastal ...
TACAAATTAAATTAACAACTATGCCAGACTTATATTGCCCAGACTGTGGAAAAGAAAGGTTCGAAAAGAACCTGACTATGCGCGTTAAAGACGGAGAAACCTATTACGTAGAAGGTCAGTGCGAATGTGGTTCTCAGATGAAGCTTACAAACCCTAAAAAAGGGGTTCCTTCATTAAATAGAATGAACTCTCACGGTCAAAGTTATTAATGGATGTTTTAACCGACATAGAAGGTTATGATACTAAAGGTATTAAAATCGACCCTAACGGTACAGAGGGAGAAACTGTCGAACTCCATGGGTTATTCGTGGTGCTTCCAAAGAAACCGACCAGATCGAAGATTCTCTTCCATGACCAGCCAAAGCAGCTGCAAATGTGGAAGCGGATATCTATGCCAGAAGAATTGCAAAGGATTCGAAGTATGGATGAGTGGCTCGAAAAACCATCCGAGTTTCGAAAAAAGTTTCGTTCTTACATCGAACAGGAGTTTCAGCGTAGGCGTGACGGTGTTTGGTTTTACAATAATGGGGAACCTACGTACATTACAGGGCGGCACTATATGTTTTTACAATGGTCTAAAATTGATATCGGATACCCATCATACCTTGCTTTCCAGAAAGAAATCTTTACTCATATGGCTGCTTGCGAGGCTGATCCTCGTTGTTTCGGCCAGCTTTATACTAAGTGTCGTCGTTCTGGCTACACTAATATATGCAGTTCTGTACTTGTGGACGAAGCTAGTCAGGTTAAAGAAAAGCTTCTGGGCATACAGTCAAAGACTGGTAAAGACTCTCAGGAAAATATTTTTATGAAAAAGGTGGTGGCTATATTCCGTAGCTACCCATTCTTTTTTAAACCTATCCAAGACGGTACTACAAACCCCAGGATGGAATTAGCGTTCCGTGAGCCTTCTAAGCGTATTACGAAGAACAATAAAACTTCTCACCGAGGGGACGCCCTGAACTCAGTTATAAACTGGAAGAACACCACAAATAACGCTTATGACGGTGAAAAACTACATATGCTTTACCTGGACGAAGCTGGCAAGTGGGAGAAACCCACTGATATCAGAGAAGCGTGGAGGATCGAAAGAACCTGTTTGATTGTAGGTAAGAAAGTTATAGGTAAGGCAATGGTCGGAAGTACTGTAAACCCCATGAATAAAGGAGGGGAAGAGTATAGGGATCTGTGGAAAGACTCTGATCCGAACGAAAGAAATCAAAACGGTAGAACTAGGTCTGGGCTATATAGGATATTTATTCCTGCTTATAATGCGTTAGAGGGATTTTTTGATATTTATGGGAATGCAGTCGTAGACGATCCCAACCAGAACGTACAAATACATGGCATAGATGGAGATGTTATAGATATAGGTAGCCGCAAATACTTAAAAAACGAACGTCAGTCTTTCAAAGATGATCCTTCTGAGCTTAACGAGATAATTAGGCAATTCCCCTTTACTGAAGACGAAGCCTTTAGGGACAGCATTGAGGGCAGTTTATTTAACATAGGCAAGATTTATCAGCAGATAGATCACAATGAGTCTTTGTATCCTAATCCTGTAGTTAAAGGCAATTTCGTGTGGAGATCTAAGGATGAGGAAGTTGTTTTTTCTCCAGATCCCAATGGTAGATTTAGGGTGTCTTGGATGCCCCCCGATCATTTAAGAAATAAGAAGTGCGAAGAAAGAGGCAAAAAGATAGCTCCTAATTCGCATATAGGCGTTGGAGGGGTTGACTCTTATGATCTTGACTCGACGGTAGACGGAAGGGGCTCTAAAGGGGCTTTACATATGTACAATAAGTTTAGCATGGACGCTCCCTGCAATATGTTTGTGGTCGAATATGCTTCTCGTCCAGACCTTGCAAGTATCTTTTATGAAGACGTGCTTATGTGCGCTTTTTTTTACGGCTATCCCTTACTTGTAGAGAACAATAAGTACGGCATCGTAAGGTACTTTGAGTCAAGAGGTTATGACGGCTACTTGATGGATAGGCCCGACCACCTTAAAACTAGTAATTCTTCCGCAAACGTGAGGACCAAGGGTATTCCGTCTAACTCTCAGGACGTTATACAGTCACACGCTCAGTCGATTGAAGCTTACATACACGACCATGTAGGTATAAAAGCAGAGACAGAACAATTCGGTAATATGTACTTCAACAAAACTCTTGAGGATTGGATCGGATACAAAATAGATAAAAGAACTAAATTTGATTTAACTATAAGTTCTGGACTAGCTCTTCTTGGCGCTCAAAAAGTGAAGAAAGAGAAAGTAGAATCTGACTTCTCTGAAAAGAAGTTTTTTAGGACTCACAGGCCAAAAGCCTGGCACTTCTAGTTTTACTATATTTGCATCGGAGTTATAATAACTCAGTCTACTGCAAATGCAAAGCAATAACAAAAAATCTAGTTTTCCAGACCCGCTAGCTCCTTCTGAACAGAAACAAAGCAAGGGTTATGGTCTCAATTACGCTAAGGCTGTTTATGGGCAGTGGGGTAAGATGGATCAGCAAAACTCTATATTCGGAAACAGAAAAAAAACGTTTGAAAGAAACAGACGTTACGCGAACGGAACTCAAGACACAGCTATATACAAATCATTACTTACTTCTTTAGACCCAAACAATGGAGATGGGAGTATGCTAAATATTGATTTTACCCCTGTTCCCATTCTTCCTAAGTTTGTTCGAATAGTAGTCAATAAAATTCTATCACTTTCTCCATACCCTAATCTAGAGGCTATTGACCCTTTATCTTCTTCAGAAAAAGACAAAGAAAGAAGGAAGGTCGAGATGATGATTCAGGCCAAGAAAGAGCTGGCTAAGATAGAGGACAAGACAGGTGTAAGTGTAGGCATGAATTCAAAGGACATACCAGAAACTTTGGAAGAGGCGGAAATATTTATAGGTAATAACATAAAGTCATCTTCAGAAATTGCCGCTCAGATAGGTACGAGCTTAACTCTTGAGTGGAATGATTTTAATGACTCTACTTTACGGAGATGTGTTAACGATCTTGCCATTACAGGCATGGCTGTTGTAAAAAGGTCTAACGACCCTAATTATGGCATAAAAACTGATTACATAGACCCTGTAAACTTTGTCCACAGCTTTACCGAGGATCCAGACTTTGGAGACCTTACCTATGCTGGTCATGTTCGATACATACCTATCCAGGAGCTGAAGCGAATGGCGGGTGATCAGTTTACGGAAGAGGAGTTTAAAGAGATAGCAAGCAAAGCTCAAAAGAAGTATGGGTACGATGCAGGAAAGCTCAGTCAGTCTTCTTACGATAGGGTAAACAACCAGTCTAACTTCGGTTACGATGAGTATATGGTTGAGGTGCTTGACTTTGAGTTTATGTCGGTTGATTGCGAATACTTTGAAAATAAAGAAAGCCGATATGGGAATATAGGATTTTACTCTAAAGGAGAATCTTATAAAGGCCCGCAAAACTCAGTCTTTAACAGAGATGTCGTCAAGCTTGAGTCTGCTTCTGTTTATGGCGGTTGCTACGTTTTAGGAACAGACTTCTTATTTAATTACAGTAAGAAGAACAATATACCTAAGAACATACACGACATATCAAAAACTAACCTTTCTTATTCTGCCTGTTCTACCAATATTTTGGACATGATGCCAAAATCTATGGTGGACAGTTGTATTGGGTTTGCTGATCAGCTTCAGATTACGCATTTAAAGATTCAGCAGGCGGTTGCAAAGGCAAAGCCAGACGGGATAATTATTGATATTGAGGGCTTAGAAAATGTTCAGTTAGGGAAAGGGGGTGACCTTCAACCGTTGGAACTTCATGACATATACGAGCAGACGGGTGTGTTTTATTATAGAAGTAAAAACCCCGAAGGGGGATTCCAAAACCCTCCTATACGTGAAATAGGCAATAGTATCCGAAACATTAACGAGCTGATTGGTCTTTATAATCACTATTTGAGAATGATTCGCGATGCGACAGGCATTAACGAGGTTATGGACGCTTCTTCTCCAAAAGGAGATGCGCTAGTAGGGGTTAGGCAGCAAGCTTTAGCTGCGGCTAATAACGCCATATATGACATTACTAATTCATCTATGGTTTTGTATAAAAAGGTTTGTAGCGATATAGTTAAATGCTTACAGGTTATTCATCCAGACTCTGTATTATACCGTATTTATGAAAACGCTATTGGGCAAGAAAACATGTCTGTTTTAAGTTCTTTCCAAAACTTAGCTATGTACAACTTTGGGGTTCGTGTAGTTAAAGAGATGGAAGAGGGGGAGCGTCAATATCTAGAGCAGAACATCCAAATAGCTTTGTCTCAGAAAGAAATAGATTTAGAGGACGCTATTGCTGTTCGTCAGTTAAAGGATATTAACCAAGCGGAAAGGCTGTTAATTGTCCGAAGGAAAAAGCGTATTGCGATGAATCAGCAGATAGCTATGCAGAACTCTCAACAGCAGGCTCAGATTCAACAGGCTTCTGCTCAGGCTACTTCTCAGGCTAGGCAACAAGAGATGCAAATGGAAGCTCAGTTAAAATCTCAAGAGATGCAACTTAAAGGGCAGCTTGAGGCACAACTTGAAAGCGTAAAGCACGAGTTTAGGAAGGAAATTGAGATGATCAAGGCTCAGGCTACCTTAGGGTTTAAAGAAGATGACGAAAACTTTAAGCAAAAGCTAGAAGTTTTGAAGGAGGACAGAAAAGACGATAGGGTTAAAAAGCAATCGGCTGAGCAGAGCAAACTTATTTCTCAGAGAAAAGGAGAGAGAGGTGAGCTGCCAGAAGAATCTGGAGACATAACATCAGAAATATTAGGATAATATGGCGCAACAAATAAATCTAGATACGTCCCAGAGGGTAGATATCGTTTGCCGTAAGGGAGACACCTTTGAGATGTCTTTAACCTTAAAGGACGATGCCGCTACTCCAGTTTCGATAGTAAGCGAGAACGATTCCTTTAAAATGGAGGTTAGAGCTTCTGATGACTCCAATACTGCTTATGGGACTACAGCGGGAGACACTAACGCTAATATTATACTTAGTACTTTAGACCCCAAAACGGATGGCGGTGATCTTAGCGCTGGCACTAAAGAAATAACGGTTAAAGACTCTAATGGCGTCAATTTACCTCATGCCGATAGCGGAACTGATTTGATTACAGATGGTGTTGTAAGGTTTGCTGTTACGTCAGCTATAATGGCAACTAGACCTGCTGGTTTATATGTTTACGATATCGAGATGACAGATACCTCAGAATCAAGCAAGGTCACTACTTTAATTTACGGAACGTTTAAAATTAACGAAGACGTAAGTGTATAATGGCAACTAATATTACGATATCAACTGGAGGAAGCACTAAGATTGTTACTGTATCGCAGGCTCAGAATAATATAACGATTTCTGGTGTAGGAATCTCTTATGTTCATCCTAATCACACGGGAGAGGTTACTTCTACGGCAGACGGAGATCAAATTATAACAGATGATGTAGTAGACGAGGCGAACCTAAAGGTTTCTAATGCCCCCACTGATGGCTATGTACTTACTGCTCAGTCTGGGAATAACGGAGGGTTGACTTGGGCTTCGCCTAGTACGGCTAGTGTTGAGGGTGGTTCTATCACCACTGATAAAATAGCGGATGACGCTGTGACTGCCGACAAATTAGCCAACTCTATAAACTCTTCTATAACTGCTAATACAAATAAAGTTGATCTTACAGTAGATGGCGCGGGTACGATACACGTAAACAATCTTCCTACCGTCCCAGTTTCAAAGGGTGGAACTAACGCTACCTCCTTTGCAGACAAAGCTGTAATTATCACTCAGGATAGCGGTGCAGATACGTTAGCTGCTGCGGCTATGACCACTGACGGATCGCTTCTTATAGGCGGTAGTAGCGGCCCAGCCGTAGCGACTCTTACTGCTGGTACCAACGTAACCATTACAAACGCCGATGGTGCGATTACTATCGCTGCCGCAAGTGGCGGTGGAGGCGGAGATATCGATGGTGTTACCGCAGGAACTGGCCTTTCTGGTGGAGGAGACTCAGGAAGCGTAACGCTAAACGTAGAAGCCGCTCAAACAGCCATTACTTCTGTGGTAAACTCTAGTCTAGAAATTGGCAGAGATGCCGACAATAGAATTAAGTTTGGCACTGACGATCAAATTATATTTGAGGTAAGCGGGGGTGATAATGTAATCATGAAAGCTTCGGGTGAGATAGAAGCCACTAAGTTTGACGGAGCGCTTGAAGGTAACGCAGATACCGCTACAGCTCTAGCTACTGCTAGAAACATTGGGGGTGTTAGCTTTGATGGGACTGGCGACATCAATTTACCAGGTGTGAATACCGCTGGCAATCAAAATACTTCTGGGGCCGCCGCTACCGTTACTGGAGCTGCTCAAAGCAATATTACCAGTCTCGGCACATTAACAACGCTAAGCGTTGATAACATAACGGTTGACTCTAACACTATAAGTTCTACAGATACTAACGGAAATATTTTGTTAGCCCCTAATGGAACAGGATTTGTTGAGCTAAAAGGGAATACCAATGCTGGCGCTATACGCTTTAACTGTGAAGATAACTCTCACGGTGTAACCGTCAAAGGCCCTGCTCACTCTGCTGGCGCTACATATACTTTAACGCTTCCCACCGACGACGGAACCGATGGTCAGGTACTAAAAACAGACGGAAGCGGGGTTTTAGATTGGGTCGATCAAACTGCTGATACAGAAGCTGTTCAGGATATTGCGGGAGCATTAGTCGCTACTGGAGGTACTAAAACAAATATCTCAGTTACCTACGATGACGCTAATAACAATATGGATTTTGTTGTTGCTTCTGATTTAAATACTACGGGCAACGCAGGAACAGCAACAGCTTTGGCCTCTGCGGTGAATATAGGGGGGGTTAGCTTTGACGGCTCAGGCAGTATAGACCTGCCAGGTGTAAATACTACTGGCAATCAGAACACTTCAGGAACGGCTGCTGTTGCGACTTCTGTTACGGTAGCCGATGAGAGTAGTGATACATCGTGTAATGTTTTATTCACTACGGGGGCAACGGGAAACTTAGATCCAAAGTCGGGAACTAACCTAACATTTAATTCTAGCACAGGCAAATTATCTGCCACGTCGTTTGAAGGAATTCTAACAGGGAGTGTTCGTGGTTCTGAAGCTAGTTTTCTTGCACAGAGTTCATCGGTTGACGCTGCTGGAGAAGCGGAAGGCACTATAGTAAAGTTTGGAAACGACAGTACCACTGCGGGAAAGGTTTATACTTTTTCTAGCGGTGCATGGGTTGAGGTTGATGCAAACGACGAGGCAAAAACTAAGGGTCTTTTAGGAATGGCTTTGGGGAGCAACTCTACTTCTTTCGGAATGCTTATTCATGGGGTAGGCTATCTCAGTCATGATCCTGGAAGCGCTGGCGATATTCTTTACATAAGCCACTCTGCAACAGGTGAGATTTCATCTACGGCTCCAACTGACGCTGGTGATTTCCATCGTGTAGCGGGTCACTGCTTAGCAAACAATAAGGTGTTTTTTTCACCCTCTCAAGATTACATAGACCTTGCCTGATATAACAGACATAAACGGGGTTGCTTTGTCTGGGATCACGGACATCAATGGTGTGGCAAAAGCTAACATCACAGATATTAACGGGGTAGATATTCCTAGCGCATCAGCCACTTTGACTTACATAGGCTATGAATTTGATGAGAAAGACCCTTATAATTCGTCTAACCCGCTAGTTGTTAATATACATAGTTCAGCGGCGGTTGGTGATTTAGGGGTGTTAATGTGCGCGACAGACAACCCTTTTGCTGTGAATGGATTCGATGATATAAGCGGCTGGACTACTGAAATTTTGAAAGCAGAGCCATCGGGCGTATCAGTAGATACAGAGATTTATTGTAGTTACAAAATTTTAACCGCGTCCGACATTAGCGCAGGGTCAGTTACTGTTCCTTATGACACTACTCTAACCTATATTGAAGGCGCGGGATATATGCACGTTTTCCGCAATTTTGACACTAGCACACCTATTGCAACGGCAGATAACTATAACTCAACCAATCAAAGTAGTATAACAACTCCAGCTGTAACGGGTGTAGTTGGTGGCTTTGCGTATGCATTTACCGCGTTTGATGGTGGTGACGGTGACCCCGTAACAACTACAACAAGCGGTTGGACTTTGGAATCTGATAATGACATAGGAGGTGGCTCAGGAAATCTAACAGTAGCTATTGCCACAAAAGACGATTTATGCACTACAACTTCAACAGGAACAATGACCTTTAGTTTCAACTCCTCTGACCAAGCAAGATCAGTTATGATATTTATTTATCCTGAATAAACTGCTGCTTTTAAATTAAACAAAGCGTAATTATCTGTAAATTTTTAATTGTGCTAAATAGAGCTTGATTTATAGATTTTTTGTTTTTTATTATCTTTACCACATGAAGTGCTGTAAAAAGTATAAAAAGGGTGGCAACGTAAGCCTTAAAATGGGTAAGCATAAGTCTCGATCTGGGGGGCTTACCGCCGCTGGGGTAAAGAAATACAATAGGGAGACAGGAAGCAACCTGAAGACTGCTGTAACTACACCCCCTTCGAAGCTTAAAAAAGGAAGTAAAGCAGCCAAAAGAAGAAAGTCTTTCTGCGCTAGGATGTCTGGTGTAAAAGGCCCTATGAAAAAACCTAACGGAAAGCCAACCAGAAAGGCTCTTGCGTTACGAAAATGGAACTGCTGATATGAACGCTGTAAAGTATAACAAGGGAGGTAAACTAAAAGTAAGCTCAGCCACTAAAGCTGTTTCCGCCCCTAGTGGGTTCCACTGGATGGAAGAGAGAGGCAGATACTTTCTCATGAAGGGTGATTACAAACCTCATCCTGGTGCCGTTAAAGAAGCCAAGTTTAAGTTGGTTAATCATGGCTAAGGTCGTAAAGAAATACAAGAAAGGGGGCTCTGTGAAAGATGCCTGCTATCATAAAGTGAAGTCACGCTACAAGGTGTGGCCTTCTGCGTATGCGTCTGGAGCTGTAGCTAAGTGTAGAAAGGTAGGCGCTAAAAACTGGGGGAATGGCGGTAAGAAAAACTAAAGCAGGTCTTAACCTAAAGCGTTGGTTTAAAGAAGATTGGAAGACTTTGTCTGGAGATAAGGATTACTCAAAAGGTGATCGCTCATTCAGACCAACCAAGAGAATCTCCAAAGACACGCCAGCAACAGCCTCTGAGTTAACCCCAGCAGATAAAGCTAGAGGGAGAAAAGAAAAGAGAGAGAAGGGTAGGGTAAGTCGCTGGAAAAAAAGCTCTAAATGACAGATAGCAAATAAGTTATATATTTGCACTTCAAGTAAAATTTAATGGAACAAGAAAACGTTAACCCAGTAGAAGAGACGGCTCAAGAAGCTGTTGTTTCTGCGCCAGAAGAGTCTACACCATCATTTAGCTTTGTAAGCGATGAAGAGGTAGCTCAATCGAATCAACCGCAAGAACAGCTTACACAGGAAGCTGCCCCAGAGGTTGATCAACAACAAGAAATTACTGAAGAGCCAACGGAAGCGCAACCAGAGGCTCAACAAGAATATGCACCAGAAGAAGTCGAGACGGCTGTGTTCGAATTCCTTAGCGAAAGGCTTGGGAGGAACGTAAACTCACTTGACGACTTACAGGCGCAACAGCAGGAGCAAAGAGAGATTGACGAACGTATTTCGGTGATTGCGGATTTTGTCGAAAAGACTGGCCGCGACCCACAAGATTGGTTTATCTATCAGTCAATGAACCCATCCGAAATGGATGACATGACTGCTATTCAGGTCCAGATGGCATCTGACTACCCAAACCTATCGCAAGAAGAAATCGGTATGTTGGTCTCTAGCAAGTATAAGCTCGACCCAGATCTTAACTCAGAAGACGAGGTGAAGCTTTCGCAACTGCAAATGAAGATAGACGCATCTAATGCGCGTAAGGGAATTGATGAAATGCGATTGCAGTATCAAGCCCCAGAACGCCAAGCA
>Ga0070747_1001927_pt1 | contig 10018 bp, 10 predicted proteins | sample VirMetDEL_Mar_31_FD_77321 | JGI IMG/M metagenome (GOLD analysis project Ga0070747, IMG submission 77321) | Aqueous microbial communities from the Delaware River and Bay under freshwater to marine salinity gradient to study organic matter... | ecosystem: Environmental > Aquatic > Marine > Coastal...
ATATGCGGGTCGCCGGCCAGCAGTGGTTTACCGCTGGCAGTGCGGCTGCCGGACACGGCCCAGGCGTTGCTGCCCTCGAACTGCGGTAAACCAGCATCCTCCAGAGCGGCGAGGCTCAGCTTGGCGATGGCGTTGAGGTCCTGCCAGTCGCCGGCCGCAAGGTGCTGCCCGACTGCGCCTTGCGGCTGCCAGTCGAGGTCGAAGACCTTGAGGTAATCGGCGCCCAGTTGATCGCGAATATGCGTCAGCACCGGCTCGGTGCGGAACGCGGCAGCGAAGCTGTAGGCCATGTAGCCGGCGACGCTGAGCGTGTCGGCGGTGGTGAAGGGGCGCTTGTCGATGCCCAGTACATCGAACTCGATGGGTGCTGGGTGGTTGGCCTGGTACTGGTTGACGCCATCCAGGTAGGCCAGCAGTGCTTTGCTCGCCGGAGCGCTCATGTCCATCTTCGCCGCGTAGCGGTCGGCATGTTCGCGAATACCCAAGGTGCGGAACAGGCGGTCGGTGTCGATGAGCTTGCTGCCGAGAATCTCCGCCAGTTCGCCACGCGCCAGGCGGCGCAGGATTTCCATTTGGAACAAACGATCCTGGGCATGCACATAACCCAGTGCGCGGTACATATCAGCCTCGTTCTGCGCCTGAATATGCGGCACGCCACGCTCGTCGTAATCTACCGTGACCGGCGCCTGCAGTGCGCTCAGGCTCAGCTCGCCCGCGCGTTGCGGCTGCTTGCTGTCGATATACCAGTAAGCGCCGGCGGCAGTGGCGGCGACTATTAGCGCAAGGACGGTCAGGGTGCGTTTCATCGGTGTTCCTTGTTATAGGTTTTATCGGCGCGGCTATTGTGCGGGCGGATTACAGTGCCGGCATTGACCAAATGCGGCAGGAGTGAAAGTCTTTGGTCAATCAAAGGAAGGACTATGAATCACGACCCGCATAACAGCATCGCCAGTGCACTGACCCATTCCTCGACTTTGCGCCGCCTGCTGTACGAGGCGCTGGCCGAGCTGGGTCTGGACCCGACCGATACCTACCGCCGTGCGTATCAGGGCGTGGCGTTGGCGCCACCGCTGTTCAATGCCCGTGAGGATCACGACAACGCTCCGCGCTTCTGGCAGGCGCTGGCAGGCATCAGTGGTGATGTGGATATTGGCTTGCACTTGGGCGAAACCATGCAGCCCAGGCCGCTGGATGTGGTCGGTTATTTGCTGCTGGCCAGTCGCGATCTGGGCCAGGCGTTGGAGAGTTTTGTGCGGTTTCAGCACATTCTCTCTGGTGGCTTTGCCGCGCGCTTGGAGTCGGACGGCGAGCAGGCGCGGCTTATTTTCGACCTTAACTACCGTGGCGTGAGTTCGTTGCGTCAGCAGATGGAGTGCCTGGCGCTGCTGTTGCAGAAGATGCTGGCGAGCATCAACAACGACGGGCGTTTCCGACTGTCCGGGCTGGACTTCCGCCACCCCGTGCCACGCCGCCTGAGTGAGCATCGCCGTTTGTTCGGTCTGCTACCGCGCTTTGCCCAGGCGCATGACGCGTTGATCTTTCCGCGCGCCTGGCTGAGTCGGCCATCACGCAGCGCCAACCCGCGCTTGTTCGCTGTGCTCTGGGCGCAGGCCGAGCTGGAGCTGGCCGAGTTGGAGGAAAACCAGCTGCTCAACCGCGTGCGCTACTGGCTAGAGGTCAATTTAGGGGTGCAGCTGTGCGACCTGCCCAGTTGCGCCACGGCGCTCAGCTATAGCGTAAACGGACTGCAGCGGGCGCTGGCCGAACAGCAACAGAGCTTTCGCCAACTCCACGATGAAGTGCGCCGTCTGCGCGCCCAGGCCTTGCTCAGTAACGGCCTGGCCATCCGCGAGGTGGCACGCGCCTGCGGTTTTGCCGAGCTGTCGCCGTTCTACCGCGCCTTCCGCCGCTGGCAGGGCGACACGCCGCAGGGCTATCGCACTAGCGGCTAACGCGAAAGCGCCGGCTCAAGCGGCCGAGCCGTTCGGCCAGCTGATTGAGCTGCTGGCCATCGTGGCTAAGCTTTTGCGCATCGCTGAGGTTCTGCTCGGCCACGTGTTGCACGCTATGCAGGTGCTGGCTGACTTCTGCGCTGGTGGCGGCTTGCTCATGGGTAGCGGCGGCGATCAGCTCGTTCATCTGGGTGATGGCGCTGATGTCCTGCGCCACGGCGCCGAGCAGTTCGGCCGTGACCTGACTGTCTTTTACGCAACTGCGCACACTGTCGCGGCTTTCCTGCATGGCCGCAGCGGCTTGACGGCTGCCCTGTTGCAAGCGACTGATGATCTGCTGGATCTCGGCCGTGGACAGCGCAGTTTTCTGCGCCAGATTGCGCACCTCGTCGGCCACCACGGCGAAGCCTCGACCTTGATCGCCGGCGCGGGCGGCTTCAATGGCGGCGTTGAGCGCCAGTAGATTGGTCTGTTCGGCAATCGAGCGGATCACCTCCAATACCTTGCCGATTTGCTCGGACTGATTGGCCAGTGCTTGCACTTCAGCGTCTGTGGCATCGATCTGTGTGGCCAGTTTGCCGATCTCACTGCGCACATGGTTGACCGAGCGGCTGCCTTCGGCCGCCTGCTGGTTAGCCGTCTGTGCCGCTGTTGCCGCGCCATCGGCATGCCCGGCCACTTCATCAATGGCGCGGCTCATCTGCTGCATGGCTGAACTCATGTAACTGATCTCACCTTGCTGCTGGTCGGCGCCGGTGCGCAGTTGACCCGTGGCTTGGGCCAGGTTGTCGCCCATCTGCTGGAGACCTTGGGTGTCTTTGATGACCTCGCCCACCAACTCATCGAGGGTATCGAGGAAGCGGTTAAAGCCTTGGCTGACTTTACCCTGCGCGGAGCTGCGGTAACTCAGGTCAACTTCATCATCATTATCGGTAAGCTTTTCGGCGGCCTGCATCAACGCCGCGCCTTCAACCGCTTCGGCGTGGGTTTGCAGGGCCAGGTAGATAAGAATCGCGCTTTCCACCACCACGTAAGACGCGTGCAAGAAAATGATTGGCCAGTTGCCATTTTTCACCACAAACACCTCAGTGCCTTGCGACTGCAGGGCGAAAAAACTGAGGTGGTGCACAGCGATAACAGCGGCGGCCACCACGATGGGTAACCAGTCGCGGTAATAGACCAGAAATGCCAGCAACACGAAGATGCCGAAGTGCATTTCCAGCATGCCGCCGCTCTGGTTGATATGCAGCGCCGACATCACCATAAAGGCGGCCCCCATGGCGCAGCGCAGCAGGCGTTGGCCGTGGATTAACTGGCTAAGCACGCTCATCACCACGGCTGTGCCGCCGCCGACTAGCAAGGCTTGAGCCCAGGTGCCATGCCAGGCGGCGAGGCCGAGCGAATAAAGGGCCATAAGCCAGAGCACGCCCAGCATGATGCTGTCCGCTTTACGGTAATGCTGTTCGAGAGGAGAAAGGGGGCTAGGCATATACGGGAGACCCTGAAAATGGTGACGCGGCGGTTTAAATGTGGCGATCATCCTTGGGGCTAAGCTTTATCGCTGTAAAAGTTGTACATCTTACATCGCTTGTACAGTTTTTTGTGTGGGTACTCCAGGTTTCGTTGTGAGTGCCGACAGCCGGTGGCCGCCGTGCCGCTAAGCCATCGGCATTTATCTTAGTTCAGGCATTGTGGTTATAAGAGGCGACAAGCAGGTATTGACCGTGTTGGTTGCGCGCGACTTTGATGGGCCAAATACTCAGGGCTTCTGCCAGTCGCAGAAGCAGCCCACAGCGAGGGTGTTGCTGGCATTTACCGGGCGGCCTGCAATCAGAGCGTCGAGAATCGGCTCGATAAAACTGTTGCTCGAGGTGCAGGTTGCGCCTTCGCTGTACGGGCCGAAGTAGGCCAACTGGCCTGTGCGGTCCCACACAGCCACCGCCGGGCTGGCGGGAATTTGCTCGCTGCCGAGCAGTGCGGTGAGCGGTTGCAAGGCGCTCAAAGTGCTGGGCAACTGGCCCGTGCTGCCAGGTTTTTGCACGGAGTAAAAGGTTACGTCCTGAGGGCCGAAGCGTTCGATTAAATCAGCCAGGTGCTGCTGGTTACCGATATTGCACGGGCAGGCGGGGTCCCAGAAGTGCACCAGGCGGATCGGTCCAGGGCCGGCCAGTTCATCCGGCAGGCGCAGTTGTTCGCCATAGAACAGCGCCGTTTGTTCGCTGAAACTGCGTAGGTAGCGCGCTTCGTACCACCAGTAGGCGGCGAGCATGGCGGCGGCCCAGAGCAGAATCAGCAGGCTGGCGAGTAGGGTCTTGCGCGTGGATCGAGTCATGGGCAGCCTTCGGCAAACAGGCGCGCAGCTTGCCATGACTGGCGCGACAGCAGAATATCCGCAACCTGATCACGCCGTATTAAATGGCCTGAGAGCGCCCCGCATGATTGATGGAAGCCCTATGCCAGAGCCGTTTCAGCCGCAAAACCTGCTCGCCAGTCTGCGACCCTTGGCCGCAGCAATCTCGCTTTCGCCGGCTGAACAGGCGTATCGGCAGTTCTATGGCTTCACCGATGCGCTGGCTGCGCGCAGCCGCATGGGCTGGCTGTCGGCGGGCGGTTATCAAATTGCCGTACAAGCCTGGTGGCCACAACAGCCGCGCGCCACGCTGGTGTTGCTGCATGGTTATTACGACCATGTGGGCTTGTATCGCCATGTGATCGAGTGGGCGCTGGGGCAGGGCTTTGCCGTGCTGGCTTTCGACTTGCCGGGGCACGGTCTGTCCAGCGGTGCGCGCGCCAGCATCGGTGATTTTGCCGAGTACCAAACGGTGTTGCAGGCGCTGCTGGCTGAAGCCGCGGTGTTAGACCTGCCGCAACCCTGGCACTTATGTGGGCAGAGCACGGGCGGGGCGATCATCCTTGATTACGTGCTGCGTGGTGAGCCTGTCGCGCCTATGGGTGAAATCATTCTGCTGGCCCCCTTGGTGCGCCCGCGTGCCTGGGGCTGGTCGCAGCTCAGTTACCGGGTGATGCGCAACTTCGTCCGCGAGATACCGCGGCGCTTTAGTGTGAACTCCAGCGACGCCGCGTTTATCGACTTCGTCCATCACCACGACCCGCTGCAGCCACGCTGCCTGCCAACCGCTTGGGTGGGTGCGTTAAGCCAGTGGGTGCCGCGTATTGAGGCGGCGCCGCGTAGCCTGCGCAGCCCGCTGATTGTTCAGGGCGGCGCGGACATGACCGTGGCCTGGCGGCATAACTTGAAGGTGTTGCAGGACAAGTTCGTCGAGCCGACCATCCTGATGCTGGATAGCGCAGGCCACCACCTGGCCAACGAAGCGCCAGCCTTGCGCCAGCGTTATTTCGAGTTTCTCAGTCAGCACTTGGGCTAATTAGATCCCGCGCGGCGCAGGCGCCAGGTTGGCGCTGCTTTGGCCGACGGCCAGGCCGCTGCGAATGGCTGCCAGGGCGGCCTGGTAATACGCCTTGCCGGCGTCGGATTGGGCAAAGCTGACAAATTCCTCCAGCTCTGGGTCACTCAGCTCGCGGTATACGTGGAGCAAGGTGTTGTCGAGGTCTGCGCCAATCTGCTCCATCAAACGCTGGCGTTGGCCGTTGAGCAGGGCTTGAGCGCTGTCGCCACCGAGTAAACCGGGGAGCATTTGGCTGAGGCTGTCGGCGGCCACGCCGGCCAGCGCCAGACTGACTTCGGCGCCGGCTTCCTTGGCGGGTAAGGCCTGGGCCAGGTGACGGATCAGCAGGCTGCGGGTGGCGCTGGCTTCACTGCGTGGCAGGCCATTGGCGTAGCGCGCCAGCTGGTCGCTGCGGGTGGCGAGTAATTCGGCATCGACAATCTTGCGACCTAATGGCGACTGGAAAAACTGCAGCGCGCTGCCTGGCTCACCGAGGCTGTTGCGCAGGCCCTGCTGTGCGCGCTGGTCGACGGCGGCGGCGGCAAAACGCTGATTACTGTTATTCACTAGCGCCTGATGCACGGCGGGCGGCAGGCTGCGTCTGTAGCGCTCTTGGGCGGCTTGCAGGGCATCACTGAAGTGCATGCGCTGTTGCGGCCAGCCGGCCGCCTGATACAGCTGCAGGTAATCGTCTGCGAGGGCGGGCAGGCTGAGCAGCAGGGTCAGTACAACGGAAAGGGCGCGCATAGGGACTCCATAGGGGGCGGCTATTTTCGGCGGGCAGCACGAGCTTGTCGAGGTCAGTTAACGGCCTGCTAGAATCGCGAACCTGCGCCTGTGCAGGATCTCATTCCTTCGGGGCCAGCCTTGAACACCTGCTCACGTAACGACCTCAGCGCCAGCGTGGCGTGCATTATCGATGACTTGGCCGAACAGGGCTGGTCGCTGCAAACACATTTCATTGCTCCAACTCTGACCCATGCACTGGCAGAAGAGTGCCGTAAACGTGCGGCCGCGGGGTTATTGGTGCAGGCCGGCGTCGGGCGCAGTGCCCTGGCGGTAGTCAGTGAGGGGCTGCGCGGTGACCATATCCAATGGCTGGAGGCCGGGCAGAGCGGGGCATGCGATCAATACTTGGCGGTTATGGATGAGCTGCGCCAAGCCTTGAATCAGGCACTGTTTCTGGGGCTGGAGGATTTCGAAAGCCACTTCGCGCTGTATCCGCCCGGTGCCTATTACAAAAAGCATCTGGATCGTTTTCGCGATGATGATCGCCGCGCCGTGTCCGTGGTGTTTTATCTCAATGAGCAGTGGCAGGCCGAGCAGGGTGGTGCGCTGCGTCTGCACCTGGCGGATGGCTGCCTTTATGACGTATGGCCCCAAGCGGGCAGTCTGCTGGTGTTCCTCTCGGCGGACATGCCCCACGAGGTGCTGCCGGCCACCCGCGAGCGACTATCACTGACAGGCTGGTTGCGCCGACGCGGCTATGGGCCGCTATAACCGGTCTGTTAGCACCGATTCACGCTCTTATAAGCCGGTGTTTAGTGCCCCCAGACCTTAAAGGTTCCACGCAGGTCAGTGATGTCGCGCATTTCGATGCTGCCCAGGCGGCTTTCACCGACATACATATCGGCGGCGACACGCACGCGTATGCGCTGCGCCGGGATGCCGCTGGCCACCAGTTGATCATTAATAGTGGTGAGGTCGGGCAGGGTCAGCTGTAACTGCTGTTTGCCACTGGCGTTGCTGACGATATCGATCTTCAGGGTCGGCAGGTTGACGCCGAATATCGGCAAGGTCAGCCCTAATTGCGCTGCGCCAAAGGCAAAGCTACCGCCTGCGCCATTTGGGCAACTGGCCGGGGTGGTGCAGCCGTTGTCGATTTTCACATTGCGCAGCGAGGCGTGGCCGCCATCGTCCGTCCAGCGCACTTGCTTGATGGTCGCCAGCACATCGGCACGGATACTGATGCCGGCCTGGCCGCTGACCTCGCTCAGGCTGTGGTTGTCCATCGGCAGCAGAGCCGCCTGGCCCGGCAGGACGTAGGCGGCAAGACTGGTCGCAAGTGATAGGACAAGGGTGCGAAGGGGGCGGTGCATGGGTGCGTCCTCGGTGAGCGTGCCGAGAGTCTGTGCTGGGCATGCTGGGCGCGCTATTAGCCTGAGCCGTTTCCCGCCGAAGGATAGGCCTGCGCAGCTAGGCGTTCGGTTCGAGTCGGTGATGAGCTTGGCATTTTCGCCGCGGGCCCAGCCCTTTGATCAGCCCGGCCAGTTGGCAGTAACCTGCGGGTGTTACGCCTGGTGACTGAATAGGTATGAGGATGCAATGCAGAAAATTCTGGTGAGCCGCTGCCTGTTGGGCCAGCGCGTACGCTATGACGGCGGCGCCCATGGCCCGTTCACGGTGCTTGAGCGCTGGCAGCAGGAGGGCCGCATTGTGCCGTTGTGCCCGGAAGTCGCCGGTGGCCTGCCAACCCCGCGCGCTCCGGCGGAAATTGCTGGCGGTCAGGGCGCGCAGGTGCTCGATGGGCTACTCGCCGTGATGACGGTGGAGGGTGAGGATGTGACGGCAGCCTTTGTTTCCGGAGCCGAACAGGCGTTGGCTCTGGTAGCGCAGCATGGCATTCGCTTAGCGCTGCTTAAGGCACGCAGCCCCTCGTGCGGTAACCGAGAGAATTACGACGGCAGTTTCAGCGGCACCAAGGTGGCGGGTGAAGGTGTGACAGCCGCGGCCTTGCGCCGCGCCGGGGTGCGCGTGTTCAGCGAAGAGGAGCTGCCGGCTGCGGAGGCTGCGCTGGCGGAGTTGGAGCGCGGCGCAAGTGGAACGATCAATGTGGGCTAGGGTCGACTTCAGGGACGTTTACTTGAAGGAGCGACTATGAAAAGTTTAGTGATGGGACTCGGTCTCTGCGCCACCCTGCTCAGCGCCGCGTCGCCGGCCTGGGCAGAGATGCCGCGCAGCAGTGCACCGGCGGATGCGGCGGTGTATTTCATCGAACCTGCGGACGGTGCCACGGTGGGTCAGACATTCACCGTCAAGTTCGGCCTCAAGGGCATGGGTGTGGCTCCTGCCGGTGTCGATGCGCCGCAAACGGGCCATCACCACGTGCTGATTGATCTCAAGCAGCCGCCGGCCATGGACCAGCCGTTGCCGATGAGCGACAGCGTGCGTCATTTCGGCAAGGGCCAGACCGAGACCGAACTGACCCTGCCGCCAGGCAAGCACACCCTGCAGTTGTTGGTGGGTGACAAGAGCCATATGCCGTTGGATCCACCGGTGATCTCCAAGACGATCAACGTTACGGTGGAGTAGGGCGTTGCTGCAGGCATAAAAAAGGGAGGCCGAAGCCTCCCTTTTTCGTATCGCAGCAGCGCTTAGAACAATACGCGGCTACGGATCGTGCCTTTAACGTGCTGCAGCTTCTCCAGCGCCAGGTCGGAGTAGTCGGCGTCGACGTCGATCACCACATAACCCACCTTGGCATTGGTCTGCAGGAACTGGCCGGAGATGTTGATGCCGTTCTCCGCAAACACGCTGTTGATCTCGCTCATCACGCCGGGGATGTTGGCGTGGATGTGCAGCAGGCGGTGCTTGCCCGGATGCGCTGGCAGAGCCACTTCAGGGAAGTTGACCGAGGACACCGAGGTGCCGTTGTCACTGTACTTGACCAGCTTCTCGGCCACTTCCAGACCAATGTTGGCCTGTGCTTCAGCGGTGGAGCCGCCGATGTGCGGAGTGAGGATCACGCGATCCAGGCCACGCAGCGGGCTCTCGAACTCTTCGTCGTTAGACTTGGGCTCAACCGGGAACACGTCGATGGCGGCGCCGATCAGGTGTTCGTCTTTGATCGCCTCGGCCAGGGCTTCCAGCACCACTACAGTGCCGCGTGCAGCGTTGATCAGAATGCCGCCTTTTTTGATCGCGCGAATTTCTTTCTCGCCAATCATCCACTTGGTGCTGTCGATCTCAGGCACGTGCAGCGAGACGATGTCACTCATGCCCAGTAGTTCGTTGAGGCTGCCGATTTGCGTGGCGTTACCTAGCGGAAGCTTGGTCAACGGGTCGTAGAAAAACACCTGCATGCCCAGGGACTCAGCCAGAACCGAGAGCTGGGTGCCGATCGAGCCGTAACCAACGATACCCAGCTTTTTGCCGCGGATTTCGAAGGAGTTGGCCGCCGATTTGATCCAGCCGCCACGGTGGCAGGAGGCGTTCTTCTCGGGGATGCCGCGCAGCAGCAGGATGGCCTGGGCCAGCACCAGTTCGGCGACCGAACGGGTGTTGGAGAACGGCGCGTTGAACACGGCGATACCGCGCTCGCGAGCCGCGTCGAGGTCAACCTGGTTGGTGCCGATGCAGAAGCAACCGACCGCGACCAAGCGCTTGGCGCAGTCGAGTACTTCAGCCGTCACCTGGGTGCGCGAGCGGATGCCGATAAAGTGGGCGTCGACGATTTTTTCTTTCAGCTCGTCATCGGAGAGCGCGCCCTTGAGGTACTCGATGTTGCTGTAACCGGCGGCCTTCAGGGTGTCCACAGCATTCTGGTGGACGCCTTCAAGAAGAAGGAACTTGATCTTGCTCTTGTCGAGAGAGGTCTTGCTCATCGGAGTACCTGTTGTCCCACATATGGTGTCAGGGAAGGGTCAGCGCCAGTGCTGA
>Ga0070747_1001930_pt1 | contig 10016 bp, 9 predicted proteins | sample VirMetDEL_Mar_31_FD_77321 | JGI IMG/M metagenome (GOLD analysis project Ga0070747, IMG submission 77321) | Aqueous microbial communities from the Delaware River and Bay under freshwater to marine salinity gradient to study organic matter... | ecosystem: Environmental > Aquatic > Marine > Coastal ...
AAGGTATGCTGGAACTGCCCTGTGGCGAGTTTGAGCGGAAGATTCGGGAGGACCGTGTGGTGAACGCCGGGATACTTCTGGGGAAGTCGCAAGCAGAAAAGCTTGCGTGGGATGCTTTGAAAGGTAACACGGCTGCTTCCAAATGGATTGAGTTCGCCAACATTCTGGCGCTGGTCACTTACAAACCGGGCTGGTACATCCGTGCCGGGGTCGAGGACACGCGCATGTGGTATCAGGTTGGTGTCACCGAAGAGGCTGAAATCTCCTTTGATCCAATTGCGGGCGAGAAAGTTCCTTGGCGTGGTGCGAAGCATTACCTGTCCGAGCACATGTGCCGAAACGAAATCGTTACCGGTATCAAGCACGCCATCGACCGCGCGGAAATGCACGAGGTCAACGAGTGGTTTCGCTACAAGGGGAAGTCAATCTACAACCCACATCTTGACCCTGACTCCTTGGTCGAGGTCGCCAAGTATGCCAAGAATTTCAACACGCGTAAAAACGCTATGACGATGGAGGATTCATAATGCCCACATTTTTAGATATTGTCCTGATCGGGTTCGTCCTATATATCTGGCATCGGTTCATGACCCACCTGCGCGGGCAAGCCCGGAGACAGCCAGAAACGCAGGCGGAGATATCAGCACGCGTCTACGCTAACCGACCCGGCAATACTTACGATCAAAAGGTGCGTTACAAGATTGGCCGTGGGAAGGTCAGCAAGATATCCAAAGCCAGTATTCGGCGGCGCAAAGCATGACCACTGCAATGATGTGCATGGCGCTGGCTATCTATTTTGAAGCCCGCTCCGAAACGCTTGTGGCGCAACACATGGTCGCCGAAGTTATCATGAACAGGGTCGCCAGCCCTAAGTATCCTTCTGAGGTTTGCGCTGTGATCCAGCAAGACTTGGGTCCCAACGACCACGACTGTCAATTCAGTTTCTATTGCGACGGTGTGCCAGAAACCATTGACGACGTCGTTGCGTTCGAGAAGGCTCTGTGGGCAGGCATCGACGTGATCACAGGAGCACATGAGCGCGTCCTGCCCACCAACACCATGTGGTACCACACCAAAGCTGTGGCACCTTCGTGGTCGGGGAACCTAGTGCATGTCAGCATGAGTGAGGCGCACCACTTCTACAAAGAGTAGTTTGACACGTGGCGCTGCTTTGTGTAGAACAGGGCAACAAAAACGAATCATAGGGGGTTATTATTATGTGGTTTATAGGAGCTTGGGTCGCGGTTCAGATTTGGATACTGCTGTCTACACTAATATTCGCAATGATCTGCTGCTGCTGCATTGTTGCAGCGCGCGCTGACAATAGGGAGTACAAATGATGTCTATACACTATCCATTTCCCCACATCACACATATCTCTGATGTGTTGCCTCACATCGACGATGAGTCCTTCCGCATTGTCGCGAAGGATAGCGGTCACACGTTCATCAACTATGTGCGTATGGGTCCAGATACTTTTCCAGCCGTTGAAGGCTCGCCAGCCGACCGCTTGCGCGCTGCAATGCGCCGCGAGTGCCGTGGTATTGCTTTCGACACCAAGACCGGTGACCTCGTGTCGCGTCCGTTTCACAAGTTCTTCAATGCTTGCGAGAACGATAGCCTGACACCTGCGCACATGGGCCTCAACATGGAACACGTCACCATGGACAAGTTGGATGGATCGATGGTCCGCCCACTCATGACTGAGTTTGGCTTGCGTTGGGGAACCAAGATGGGTTGTACTGACACGTCGAACTTCGCAGAAGTGTTCACCATGGATAAGCCGCAGTACGGGAAGCTGGCGCAACGCTACCATGCCCACGGCATGACCGCGCTGTTCGAGTACGTGTCGCCAGAAAACCGCATCGTTGTTGAGTACAAACGAAACATGGTGTTGCTCGCTATTCGCGTCAACCTTACTGGTTTGTACCTTGAGCACCAAACGGTCGAACTGATCGGTGATCGCTATGGAATCGCTGTGGCGGGTACCTATGATTCAGTCGTAGGCGACGCAGAGGCATGGTTGGCTTCGGTCAAGACTGATCCTGATCTGGACGAAGGTGTTGTTGTTGCGTGGCCTAACGGGCACCGCATCAAGGTCAAGACTGATCTGTACAATGTCCTGCACAAGGTCAAAGAGGCTGGACGTTCTGAACGTACTCTGGCCAATGCTATCCTTGAGAGCAAAATCGACGACTTGTTGGCGATGCTTGAACGTGATGATCGTGTTGAGGTGGATCAATTTGTGGCTGACTTCTGGACAACTGTGGACACGCTTGCCGGTACTATGACTGCGTTGCACGACAAAGTGCGTGGCATGTTCCCAGACAAGAAGTCGTTTGCGATATCCGAGTTTGGTAAGGGCTTGTCCCAACTCGAACGCTCAACAGTATTCGGATTGTGGGATGGTAAGCTCGCTGACGGTGACGCCGCTGCCATGCGTACGATAGAAAGTGGATTGACTTCCGAAACGAGTTGGGATTTGATGCGCAACAAGATAGACACGTCGGAGAACTTTAACGACGTTGTATTCAATTGGAAGAAGGAGAACGGTCATGAATAAAATGAATGAGTATTTCGACGACATTGGTGTTGGACGCCCTGTGTGTGCAATGTATGTCGGCTTGCCGGGGGTGGGTAAATCCACCTTCCGTGAAGGGATCATGGCAGACGAAGGCATGGTAATCCTGTCCACTGACGATTGGATCGAGACCGCCGCCGCGCAAGAGGGGACCACATACGACGCAATCTGGCAACGCGATATAAAGAAAGCCGAAGGCGCTATGCGCGCGGACTTCGCGCATGCTATTGACGTCGGGGCTGACATTATCATCGACCGTACAAACCTGTCGGCAAAGAAGCGTCGCAGCATCATCGCTCAGTTGCCTGCCAATTACTACAACATGGTGTTTGTCTTCCAGACGCCGCCAGAAGGTGTGTGGATGCAGCGCCTACAAGCGCGATCCGGCAAATTAATCCCGCCGCTGGTGCTCGACAGCATGCAGGACAACTTCGTCATTCCTACTCTTGAAGAAGGTTGGGACATGATTTGCAAGGTGCCAGCCACGTGAGTACCGTTGTCTATAAAGACGGCATCATAGCCTGCGATTCGCAAATGACAAACGGAGCAGAAATGCAGCTTGGCGTCCATAAGATCGGGCGTTCGGCGCATTTTCTGTTTGGTTTTACCGGGCGTATGTCTGTCATGTACCCATTGTTTGACTGGCTGTGCGACGTAGAGGGCAACACGTTCGGTCAGGACATCCCTGATCCTACAACATTTTACAGACACGCGAATAAACTAGACACGTGTGGCAGTGACGATGGATTTGCTATTATCGCCGACAGAGAAAAACGTGTGTATGGTGTAAGCACTGATGGCCTCGTGACCCCGTATCCAAGAGGGTGGGAAGCAATCGGCTCCGGTGGGACTTACGCTGTTGGTGCGTTGCACATGGGCGCTGACGCGCGACGTGCCGTAGCCGTAGCCAAAGAATGTGACGTGTCAACGGGCGGATATATTCACACGTTGTGGTTTGAAGAGGCTCAAGAGTTCCCAGATATTGTACGCCCATACGCTGAGAAGCCTTGACAGGCCCCCGTAGGGGGTGTAAATAGAAACATAAGCCGTTGGATAGACCGACGCACAACATAAGTGAAAGGAGTTTTCGCTATGGACTTTGATGTCCTCGCCTTCATAGGCCGATTCCAGATGCCCCACGAGGGGCATGGAGCAGTAATTGATACCGCACTGACCCGTGCAAAGAAAGTCGCACTGGTCATGGGTAGTCACTTACTACCGCGCGGCGCGCGCAACCCTTGGACAACCGCAGAACGTATCGCAATGATCACCTCCGTCTACCCTGACGAAGTTGAGTCTGGACGCATTCAGTTTGTCCCCCAAGTCGATCACATGTACAATATGGACCGCTGGATTTCAGGAATTCAGGCGGGTGTTTCGCAGGTTGCCAACACCCCGTTTACACCTGACCCCGTCCGCATTGGCCTGATTGGTCACTCAAAAGATCACAGCAGCTTCTACCTAAAGTCGTTCCCGATTTGGGACAGCGTTTCCGTGGCGAGCTTCCAAGGCCTCAACGCTACGGATTTGCGCGACGCATATTTTTCTGATGGTACTATTCCTACCGTAGGTGTGGCTCCATCTGTCGCAGCCTTCTTGCGTGATTTCAAGCAGACGCAGGCGTACCGCGATGTGAAAGCTGAGCACGACTTTCTTGTCGAGTACAAGAAGCAGTTCCAACGCCCCTCCGACGCATCGATTGACACTTGGTTGATGGGCCACAACATGACGAACGACGCAAAAGATTCTGTAAAAGCATTTGCTGACAAGTTCTGTCCTCAATATCCACCAGTGTTCTACACTGCCGACTCAGTCGTTATTCAGTCTGGTCACGTCCTCCTAGTCAAGCGCGGGGCGATGCCCGGTAAAGGCTTGTGGGCGCTACCGGGTGGGTTCGTCAACCGCTACGAAAACAGCTTCGATGCAGCGATCCGCGAGCTTCGCGAAGAGACCCGCATCGACGTGCCAGAGGCTGTGCTGCGCGGTTCAAAGCGCATGTGGTCAGAGTTCTCTGATCCCTACAGATCGCAACGCGGACGCACCGTGACCAACGCTTTTCTGTTCGAGCTACGCCAGACAGATACACTGCCGAAGATCAAAGGCAGTGACGATGCAGAGAAAGCCCGTTGGGTTCCTCTCGGCAATCTTGACCGCAAGGCAATGTTCGAAGATCACTACGACATCATTGAAAAGATGGTCGGAATTTAAAGGAGGTATCCCATGACTGTAGCACCACTGAACCCCGCTGACATTGTCCAAGCAAAAGCGGTTACCATACCTGATGAGGTAATGACTGTCTGGAACTTTCACATCGCGAAAGGATTCAAACAGGGAAAATCCCGCATCGTGCAGGATGAAATCGTCCTTGATATTATGTCCGCTATGGGTTCCCCCCGCGCACGCGTGTACACCGAAAATTGGTTGGACATTGAGGACGTGTACCGCGACGCTGGATGGATTGTTAAGTATGACAAACCCGGCTATTGCGAGGATTACCCTGCCTCGTTCACATTCACAAAACAGAAAGGAGATTCCAATGCGTAGAAATTTGATACTAGCTTCTGACAGCTACAAGACCTCGCACTTCCTCCAATATCCCCAAGGCACCACACACGTTTCCTCGTACATCGAATCACGTGGTGGCGAATTCGCCGCGCTTGTCTCGTTTGGTATTCAGGCGTTCGTAAAAGAATACCTATTGACGCCAGTCACTTACGAAGATGTGGAAGAAGCCGATGCCGTTTGTGCCTTGCACGGTGTCCCTTTCAATCGTGAAGGTTGGATGTACATTGTAAATCAATATGGCGGGTACCTCCCTCTGTCAATTCAGGCGCTGCCTGACGGTACAGTGATCAATCCCGGCGTTGCGCAGGTTCAAGTGGTCAACACTGATCCAAAACTTCCGTGGCTCACGTCTTACATTGAGACCGCGCTGTTGCGTGCCATCTGGTACCCATCGACTGTGGTGTCGCTGGGCCGCCGCGCCAAGGAATTCATCAACATCGCCTTGGAACTGACCGCTGATGATCCTGCGGCAGAACTACCGTTTAAGTTGCATGACTTCGGTGCGCGCGGTGCTTCTTCTGCGGAATCTGCGGCGATTGGTGGCATGGCTCACCTCGTCAACTTCATGGGTACGGACACCCTTGAGGGCGTCATGGCTGCACGCCGTTACTACGGCGCGGAAATGGCCGGGTTCTCTATCCCTGCATCCGAGCACTCGACAATGACCTCGTGGCTGCGTGAGGGCGAATGTGATGCCTACCGCAATATGCTGGCACAATTCCCTACAGGACCGGTCGCTATTGTTGCAGACAGCTACGACATGTTCAACGCTGCCTCAGAGATATTTGGCAACACACTCAAGAGCCAGATCAAAGGCCGTGAAGGAAAAGGTGTTCTGATCGTTCGCCCGGACAGTGGTAATCCAACAACCATGGCAATCGAAGTGATCGAGCGCCTTGGTGCTAAGTTCGAGTTTTACACCAACACAAAAGGCTACCGCGTGCTGCCTGACTATTTGCGTGTAATACAAGGTGACGGTATGGACATCACAACCATCCCTCAACTCTTGAACAACATGGAGCAGACCGGACTGTCCGCCTCGAACATCGCTATGGGCATGGGTGGTGGACTGCTACAGAAGATCGACCGTGACACTTGCAAGTACGCAATGAAAGCCAGCGCGGCGATGGTGAACGGTGAATGGCGCGACGTCTATAAGGACCCGATTACTGACCGTGGTAAAGCCTCGAAGAAAGGTCGCTTGGCTGTCATACGTAACGCGGACACAGACACATTCCGCACCATGACCAACGCGGACATGTTGAAGTACCTCGACCCGCGCTGTAACCAACTTGTTGAAGTGTACCGAGACGGTCAGATGTTGTCCGAGACCACGTTTGACACGGTGCGTGCGCGCGCTGCGCTCTAAGCGCAACAATATTTTGGTACGCGCAATTAATACTTGCGCGTACTTTTTTTATGGAGTACACGTTATGAAAAGGAGTCAGTATGACAGATATCAAAGATTTCGGTACGCTTTATAAGCGTGACACAGGCGGCGACGTCCGTGTGTGGAAAATGCAGATGCAGATCGTGAACGAGATTGATTACCACCGTGTAGTCACAGGGAAGTTGAATGGTAAAACAGTCAAGTCCGGTTGGTCTGAGTGTACTCCAAAGAACGTCGGCAAGTCGAACGCATCTACGTCTGTGCAGCAGGCCAAGTTGGAGATTGACGCCAAGTACAACAAAAAACTTGAACTGACGTACTTCAACGACCTCCAAAAAATTGATGATGAACGCTACCTTGAGCCGATGCTGGCGGCAGGTTACAAGCCTCCGTCGATCCGCGCCATGTTGCTGAGTGCCGGGGCCTACGCGCAGCCTAAGTTAGATGGCATTCGCTGCATCGCGCGCGCCAATGGTTTGTGGTCCCGTAAAGGTAAGCCCATTGTGTCGTGCCCACATCTTGTTGAAGCCATGGCTCCGTTCTTCAAGCAGAACCCGGAGGCTGTCTTAGATGGTGAATTGTACAACCACGAACTTCGCGAGAATTTCAATCTGATCACGTCCATTGTTCGTAAAAACAAACCGTCCGTCGCGGACCTGTCGCGTTCAAAACAATTCATTCAGTACCACGTGTACGATTGGGTCAGCGACAAAAGTTTTGGTCAGCGTAGCAACGGTGTCGCGTCGGCGGTTGTGATGATCGGCAGTCCCCTTGTGCGTCTCGTTCCGACCTACCTTGTGCACAAGCAGGAAACACTCGACGAACTGTACGGTAAGTGGATAGAGGAAGAGTATGAAGGCCAAATGGTGCGTAAGGCCGACGACACGCCTTACGAAGTTGGCAAGCGCTCATCCTCATTGATCAAGCGCAAGGAATTCACGACAGCAGAGTTCCCTGTGATCCGCGTCGAAGAAGGTAATGGCAACTGGTCCGGGGCCGTAAAACGTTTCGTTCTGTTCCTTGGCGACGGGAAAAGCTGTGGGTCTGGCGTGCGCGGTAAGTACCCAATGTTGCAAGAACTGTTGCAAAGCGGCAACACTCCTACGTGGGCAACCGTACGTTTCTTTGGTTACACACCCGATGGTGTGCCAAGATTCCCGGTCGCAATCGATTGGGGCTTTGGTACCGAGCGCATCGACTAATCCCAACATGTTGTGTTCGCTACGATTTGTAGCGGGCACAGACTAATTACTCAGTTATAAACTGACCCGAATACGCCAAAAGGCATTGATCGTTTGGTAAAATATAGGTAGGTTGATATCCTGCCGCACGAGGACAACGCATGCAAGACGATGAACCAGCCGACGTATTCATGAATGATGCGTACGTAATCGGTACCCCGACCCCCGAAATGGAAAAACTTCTCGACACCCCCGTGACACTCATGGGCGGACGCATGTACGGGCAGAAAGATCGAAGAAATACACAGGACGGAGACTGGAAGCCGGTCACGCTGACGTGGTTCCAGTGGATGGATGGGGTTGAGGGAAAGTTTGGCCTGACCCGCCACCCCGTAGCAAAAGCAAAAGAAGGCGATAGCCTTGTGTTCGCCGAAGCAATTGGTGGCGCGCGTAAGGATTCCGCGATCAAGACGATGGCGTCTATTGGTCTCGATATTGACTCCGGCGCTGCGCTCGATGATGTGGTTGACATACTGGCTGAGAAAGAGATTTTCGCAATCGTTTACACGTCGTTCTCGAACGGCAAAACCGTAATTGAATTGAAGCATGACGACGTCGTGCGCAAGCTCAAGCTTGACGACAGTCCCAACCGCGCACAGGTTCAAGAGTACCTGCGCGAGCACCACAAAGATCGTTACGATCCAGAATTCATCAACGGTATTGAGATTCTTGATGCACGTAAGCAGACCCAAGATGGCCTGCGCATTGTCGTCAAGACCCTACCGCTCGACAAGTTCCGTGTGATCCTACCGCTGGCTGAGCCTGTGGACTTGGCTGATCTGGCTCCGACTGTGAGCCAGTGGAAAGACAAGTGGGCGGACGCCGTGACAGGCGTTGCGGTCAACATGCTTGGCGTTAACTTTGACGCCACGTCCTGCGACGTCAACCGTCTCTTCTTCACACCACGTCACCCAAAGGACGCCGAAGATTGGTACGCCTGTGTCGTGCAGGGTAATCCACTGCGCTTTCAAGACATCGTGCCGTACTCAAAGAATTCCTACGTCAAAAAACGTGACGACAGTGACCCGTTTGCGGCGGGGCTGGTCGATGATGGTCCTGAACGTGATGTGTTCATGACACCGGGCGGCAAGCACCTTAACAAGTGGCACACTGCGAAGAAAGAGCGCTTCCTTATCACCGATGTGTTGGAGACATTTTGCCAAGACAAGATACGTCTTGCAGGTGGCGAGAAGGTCGGCACTGCGCACGTAGAATGCCCATTCGAGCACGAGCACTCTTCTACGGGTGGCACCGCTACCATGGTGATCAACCCGCTCGACAGCGACGCTGGTTACTGGACAATGTTCTGCCGCCACGATGCGTGCAACGGTCGCGACAAACTTGAGTTCATGCAAGAAATGCTGGCGCAAGGTTGGTTCGAAGAATCCGTTTTGGAAGACGACGACTTTCTGCTTCCGGCAGAGGATGAAGACGAGGTCGCGGTTGAAGAGGAAGAGGCTCTCGACCCTACGGACCCTATCGTCATTGCGTCCACCAAGTTCAATACAAGCTCCACCGATGAAGAGTTGATAAAATTCCTCAAGAAGCGTTGCAAGCTCAACGATCCTAAGACTGCACAGAAGTCGATCACAGAGGCCTTGGCCACTAGCACCGGACTCACTAAGACTGAGATTCGTGGCCTGTGGAAGGATGCCCGCTCCGAAGCACAAGCGCGCACCAGCGACAGCGACACTTCGACGCACCCCTTGATAGATGAGTGGAATTTCCCTGACCAATGTGTGTACGCGCAGGCCCGCATACAGGACAAGAATCGTGCGACACCGTTCTTGTTTCAGTACATGGAATCCGCCGCACGCATCGAAGACAACTCTGACTCGATCCCGCGCATTGTGATCCTGAACGAGAAGCAATTCTTCACAGAAGTCAACAACGTTACAAAGTGGATCAGAGTGAAACAGAAAGGCGACATTACATTGTCTCAAGAAGTGTCCATGCCTAAAGACGTGGGCGGGCATCTGTGGGGCGGAAAAGCGTCCGTCTACCCACAACTGCGCGGCTTGATCAAGACACCAGTGTTCACGTCCAAAGGCGATCTGATAACGACGCCGGGATACCATTTCGAAAGCGGGCTGTACTATCAGCCAGACAATTCCCTCGACGTCCCAGCCGTGTCAAAGAACCCTACTACCGATGAGATTTACGAAGCAAAGCGCCTATTGATCGAGGAAGTTTTTGGTGACTTCCCGTTGGGCGGCTTGAAGCGCGAAGAGATAATCGA
>Ga0070747_1001933_pt1 | contig 10012 bp, 11 predicted proteins | sample VirMetDEL_Mar_31_FD_77321 | JGI IMG/M metagenome (GOLD analysis project Ga0070747, IMG submission 77321) | Aqueous microbial communities from the Delaware River and Bay under freshwater to marine salinity gradient to study organic matter... | ecosystem: Environmental > Aquatic > Marine > Coastal...
CAAGTGACTGGAGTTATAGAAGAGTATGAGATTACTCTTACCAGTGTCACAGGCGCAACAGAAATTGTTATAACAGATTCTTGTGAGGTAGTATAATGGGCTATACCTCGACTAAAGGGTACCCAGTTAGTACAACTGTCGTTGTACTAACAGAACCTGACCTATCAATTCCATTCAATGATGGTGTAGAGCTTGAGAGTGGATATGGTACATTTGATGCTAATGGCAATAAAGCTGTAGACTTCACTCGCGCAAGCTCAACAGGAAACATTAATAAATCAAGTGTTAGCGAGACATTGGCAATTAATGAACCTGGAATCACCAAAGATGGATTAAGCATTTACGAGAGTTACACGAATTATTTTGATGCTCCAGAAGCAGCTGTAACTCAAGTTCAGACTATAGGTGCAGACACCTATACACTGTGGATACTCGGGGCAGGTAGTGCTACAACAACTTATGGTGTAGCGACAGAAGCGTCACCTTTAACATTCACAAGCGCGGGCGAAGCGTTAACGGTAACAATTGCAGGTGTTGTTGATTTATGTAATTTGATTGACTTATATAAAATCGCACCGCCATTACTAGATGTAGTTGCTCCTGTAACACGCGCAGCAGATGTGGCAACTATTCCCATGATGAACAACATGCCAGCACCAGGTCAGCCGTTTACGATCATGTGTGATGCGGCTATTCCATTAGGGGGCGTTGATGCAACTAATCATGGTGTATTTAGCGAATCAAATTCTGGACCAATAAGTGGGGTACAGATGTGGCGAAAAGGCAATACAGACGCATTAAGGGTTGTATTAGGGACAGGAACATCTATTGTCACATCAGAGGTGTTAACGTTCGATGATGAAATCAATAGAATCGCGTTTGTGTATGATGGCTCAACTCAGAAAATATATATAAACGGGGTTATTTCAGATTCACAAGCAAATTTATCAGCAACATACGATTTGAATGGTGAATTAGAGCTTGGCACAAAACTAACCTCATCTCACCTAAACTCAGAAATCAAAAAGTTCAAGATTTTCCACAAAGCTTTAACAGCCGAAGAAATCGCAGCATTGGGAGCAGCAGAATGATTACACGACTAAAGACAGCAACCGAAGCTGAGATGCTTACAGCGCTTAAATCAGCGCTATTAACGGACGCAGACGGTGAGCTAATCACAGCAACACACGATTACTTTGTAAGTAGCGTTGGCGAGTTATGCGATTGCACAGGCGTGATGTTGGCTGATGATGAAGGCAACGAGTACATGGAAAAGAAACCTGTTGCAGGTTATCATGCTAACCTAGTGACTAACGATAGTTCAATCATTGCAGCGCTTTCAGATGTTACTATCGCGGTTAATAACCCACTGATTAAAATCGCAGGGGAGTTATGAGAATAGACTTCGATAAAAACACCTTTGTGGGTAATACAATCATCTGGTTAGACAGAGGGTTTAATATCTGCACTGGTGGCTCTTTTCAAGAGTGTCTGTCAACTCGCTCATTCATAATGGCAGAAACGACAGACTTGAAGAAGTGGAAGAACGTTCGTGATGCTATCAATTGGGCATTTTGGGAAGGACATTGCAGAGACTCGTTTCTTTGGGAAATGAAACTCAAGCAAACGTTCATCACTGAGCACAAACAATTAATGAAATAGGACATCGAGTTATGGGTTATTTTAATTACACCACACCAGTAGAAACGTCGAACCGCGGCGGTGTAGGCGTACCAATCTTTATACAAGACCAGACAACTGGGTTGTTAGATCTACCATTCTTACTTTCACTGAACACATCCCTACTTGCTGTAGATACTGTGTCAGAGAGCAGACTTATTACGCTGGCACCTGGACATGGCGCAGTTGCTGGTAATACAATAGAGATAGCTAGTATATCGAATGGTAGTTTATTCCAACAAGCTGAAGTAATAAGTGTTGCTACTGACGTAATTACTATAGACTCACCTGTAGTGAGGGTGTTTACTGTAGCTGACTCACAGGTTAATATTTCAGAAAGAAACATGAATGTGGTGGGTACTCCTGAAGCACCAGTGGCGTTCCAAGTTGCACCTACTGCTGTGCAGTTAGGAGACATGGTCAGACTGATACTCACTATGACAGATACTGTGGACATGGACTTTACGACTTTCGGTGGATTACCTGCTCTAACCTATGGTATAGTATTGAGAGTGCATACTCCTGGTGGTAACCATAGGCAGATACAGAACTTTAAGAGTAATGGTGACATAGCACGCTATGCGTACGATACAGAATACTTCGATAATAAGGGTGGTGGTGTTCGTGGGTTTCACGCTAGGCTTACTTTTGGTGGACAATCAAAGCATGGTGCAGTTATTAGACTAGATGGATCGCTAGGCGAGCACTTAGAGATACTAGTACAGGACGACTTAACAGGCTTAGTTGACATGGATTGGATGGCACAAGGTTCAGAAGTGCAGAATTAGGTCATTTAAATGTGTACAAAGCTAAAAACTAGGTGTATAATGTAAATTGATGAACAGTAGGACTAACTGACTCAATAGCTACTATTACCAGTGAGGTTCTACTACCTGGACTCCTGTAGGGATTCTCCTCCATCGTGTAACTAACCCAACCAATTCATATTAAGGAGCAAGATATGCCTACAGGTGTAGTAAGCATTGATTCACAGCTAGCACGTAAGAAGTGGATGCGTGAAGGTCTTGTACAGGCGGCATCTAAGTCGTTCTGGGCAGCTTTTACTGGAACATCAGATACTTCAATCGTTATGCAAGTGAACAACGAAAATTCTTCTGAAGGTCACACAGTTGTGTTTGACTTTGACGGAAATTTAACTGGTAAAGCAATCAAAGGCAAAACAACAGCCTTCGGTAAAGGCGAGCAGAAACGTAAGTTCTCTGATAAAGTAACTGTTGAACGTTACCGCACGCCAGTTGACAACGGTGACAAGTTTGACGGTGTAAACATCGGCGATCTTAGCATCAATGAGCATTCAGATTCTCGTGGTAAACTAAGTGACCTTTGGGTACGCTTTAAAGACCAAGCGATCTTTGATGCAGCTCAAGGCCTACTAGTTACTAACGATGACGGCGTACAAGCCTCAACTCATCGTATTGATCTAGGCACTACTTTCACATATAACCAACTTGTTGATATTAGCAAAACGCTAAAAACTTCTCAAGGTTATGTTGGTGGCGCTGCTAAAATACGCCGTCCATTAGACCCTTTCAATACTAAGAAAGGTTCTGCTGGCATGGAGCAAAAAATCTGGTTATTCGTAGCTGATACTTCAATGATTAACGTGTTACGTCAAGATACTTCTGGCTGGCAACAAATCGTTAAAGACGCTGACGTCCGTGGTAATGACAACCGTCTTATCTCTGGTATTGTCGGTCGTGTTGGCAACCTCTTGATTGTTGAAGCTGACCAATTCTTCGGTGAAACAGCGGGTACAACTGCTGGCTGGGGTCTTGATGATTCTGAAATTGAAATTTGTGGTTTACGTCAGTATGACGGTGCCGATCCTGCTACAGCTGCATGGACAGGCCAAGCTGCTTTCGATTATGGTTCAGCTAATCTCCATTCACGTGGTATCATTCTTGGTTCTGCTGCAATTCAGTGTGCGATGGGTAAACAACCTGATTATCGCTGGCAGCCTTCTGAAGATTTCGGAATTAAATCTGAATCTGCTATGGAAGTATGGACTGAGGTTCGTAAAACTGTACTTAAGTTGGAAAGTGGTAAGAGCTATAAAGGCGCTAAAATCACTGGCATCGACTACGGTGTAGTTACTGTTGACTTACAAGTAGGGAGCTAATTAGATGGCTAATACAAGTTTGAAACGTGTCGGCACTTGGATGCTGAAAAAGACAACAAGCCTATTGGCTGAAGTTGTTGTTGAAGGCGCAAGCGCTGTTGAAGGTGAAGTACCTGCAGTAACAGCTAATTATTTAGTTGCAACATTACCAGCTAATGCCGTTATCGCTCGCGCTTATGTGCAAGTAATAACAGCCTCTGATGCTGCAACTTCTGCAAGCGCTAAGTTAGGTACTGCTGAAGCAGGTAGTCAGATACTTTCTGCTGCTAACCTCAAGACCTTAGGTAAACAAGGTACATTTACTGCTCAAACTGACACTGGTACAGGTGTGGACGTCTTCATGACTCTCACCTACACTGGTGCAGCTACGACAGTAGGTAAATACGTTGTTGTCGTTGAGTACGATGAGTACACTAAAAACGACGGAGAGTACACTGAGGTGTAATCTTACCAGGTAACAAGTAATACAGCCGGACCTTAGTGTCCGGCTTTTAAGGAACAGCGATGGCAACTCGTATAGAACTAATCCTAAAGAACGCGAGAATGGTACTGGCGGACAAGAATGCGGACCGCTGGACTGATGAAGATCTACTTTCCATTTTAGATGAAGGGCACAAAGACCTTTGTCAACACTCAGAAATTCTAAAAGCTAGAGTAGAAGTCCCTCTAGTATTTGATACCTCTTTCTTCCCTCTACCTGATGATTGCTGGCAATTGACTCGTGTAACGCACGACAATAGCTTTATGCCTTTTGTAACCTATACTCAGCTAGATCAAGCTTATGTGAATAACGACTCCTCTTGGCGTACACAACAGCCAATATCTGGGCCAACAATAGATTGGCAAACAGATACAGGTCAACCAGAAGCTATAATTTACGACCGCCGGAACATGACCGAGGGCAAGGTCTACCCAATACCAGCTCTAGCTGACACAGCAGCTGCTACATTCTCTAGCCCTTATGGCGTTACTACAGGCGTAGTCGGAGGTACTGTTACACCAATCTTCGGTTTAGCTGATGACAACCTAAACATCTCTTCACCTTTCGGTCTATTAACAGACTATGCGATAGAACCTAGTCTAACTTGCTACTACCTACAGATACCTGGAGAGTTAACTGCAGTAACCGATGATTTAGCTACTCCCATAATGTTTGATACTGCCCTAAAGTACTATGTCATAGGCAATGCTTTCTTAATAGACTTAGCAGAAGAGTATCAAGCTAAAGGTTTACAGCAATTAGGTTTCTATAATAGAGAATTAGAACTAGCAGACAAGACGTCTTCTAGAGACCACCAACGAGCTGCGGCAACTCGCACCACTTATCGGACGGGCTTCTAATGAAGATACAGCAGTTTGATGGAGGGTTAGCTACACGGCTAGCCCCACAGTTTATAGCACAAAACCAAGGTGTTGAGTATGAAAACATTCTTAGCACAACAGGCGTATTAGAACCTGTACTTACCCCTCTTGCGACCGCAATTAGCGTGGCTAAATACAATACTTTCTTCGTAAAGGACCAAGAGTGGGTGGGCTCAGCTACTCCAACTACATATCTAGAATACCAGAACATACTGTACTCGGCTTCAGGAACAGGCAGGCCTATTAAACGCTCGAGTGGCGTTGACAATTTCTTAGGCATTGAACCTCCAGTTGCTTTAGCTACCTTACAACATACTGCTATCGAACCGTTAGAAGTCTTTAATGTGCAGAATGATATAACAGTCGGCGATTTACCTGGAGGCGAACTTGCTTATCGCTTATACTCTGAAGTTGGAACAGGCGCTAGCTTAATCTTATCTGTACCTATGGAATTTATAGTATCAGAAACTAATACTACAACGCCTGCTTCTACAAGCGTAGTAACCGCGGGTCTGGTTGATCAGGAAGAACAAGCAGATATAAAGACCCTAACACCTATAGGTATCAATCCTTACATACCGACTTATCAAACTGTAGACACAAAGCCTACTGGCTCTCTTCGTTCAATAACTATAGATGACATACTAGGCTTAAGCTTAGGTAAATACTCTGGTGCTTCCCTATACCGCTATTATGAAGGTACCTGGAGACTACTCGCTAGTCTAGGTGGTGGAGGTGCTACAACCTACACAGACTCAGTTTATGACATCAGTGCTAATGCTGCATTAGATGAGAGTACTATTACTGCTTTTAATGGCACATATCAATACGTTTATACTTATTATAACTCTGCCGATGGTACCGAATCTGCTCCTTCTCCTTTGTCAGAGGAGCAAGTTGCACAAAGTAATTCTATTGCTATTGATATGGTAGCTTCTGCAGATCCACAAGTAACTCACCAACGTATATATAGAGTAGGAGGATTAAGAACGGTATTTGCTATGGTTGCAGAAGTAGCAGCCGGTACAACCTTATACTCAGATACACTTTTAGACACTGAGATGGACGGACGGCTTCTAGAGTCTGAAAACTATTATGCTGCACCTGAAGGTCTAAGCTTCATCTCAGAGTCTTACGCTATGCTGTTTGGCTCAATCGGTTACACCTTATACTTTACACCAATTGGTGTACCTAATGCTTGGCCACCTGAGTTCTCTCTGCAGTTTAACTCCGACATAACAGGTATAGGACCAGTAGCTAACGGTGTGTTAGTTATGACCGAGACTCAAACATTTATTGTAACAGGCACAGGTCCAACTACCTTAGCTGTTCAAACTCTTCGAGGAGACCAGGGTTGCATCTCACACTTCTCTATTCAAGAAGTACAGAAAGGTGCATTAGTCTGGGCCTCTACAGACGGCTTATGCTCATCTTCTGGTAGTAATGTTGTTAGTATAACTAAGAGTTCACTAGGTGATACTAGACTTGACGTTGTTAACTCAGCTGTTGTTGATGAAGTATACTACCTACAGTTAGTTGATGGAACAACCTTACTTTGGGACTACAGATTCTCACCTATCTTTAAGGTTCTTAATCTTAGTTTAGAATCCGTTACAGCTGCTAATAGTGAAATATACGGCTGGGCCGACAATGTGATGTACGAGCTGTTCAAAGGTGCAACTAAGTCCACTCTACAGTATTTATCTCCCAGGTTTGTTGAGGGCTCGCTAACAGAGACAAAAACGTATAAAAAAGTGTACATTAGCCACGATGGTGATATAATAATAAATATAATAATTAACGACATTCTCGTTGCTACTAAGGCTTTAACTGGTAAGGACACTACTGTTGTTCAAGTACCTCAAGCTGAACAACGAGGCTATTATATACAATTCGAATTCACTGGCACTGGGTTGGTGAACGAGCTAGAATATACAGTAAGCGGACGCAAAGATGGCTAATGAATCTATTGTAGCAATACCTCCTAATGTGGACGAGCCGATAGTACTACGTCGTGTGTTGTCCAGTATTATAGAGAACTTGGACGTTACTATAGGTACTCGAGGCACTAATGCTCAAACTTACGTCAGTCAAGCTGACCTGATTGCAGTTAACACTCAACTAGTTAAGCAACTGGATGTTTTGACAGCACAACAAGACGCTACTGCTGCTAGCCTAACTAAGTTATACAATATACTACAGGATGCGCTGATTATATGAATATGCCTAGCATCAACCATCATGTTGAAAAGATTGCACAAAGTCTATTAGACTTAAATAACCCTGTTGAGATGCCAGTTAAGCATCACCATTCACCAGGTGTGTACGTAAGAGAAATAACTATACCCGCAGGTACAGTCCTCGTTGGTAAAGTGCATAAGACCCGCCACCTAAACGTTGTACAGTCTGGACTAGTTACTATTATTACTCCTTACCGTAAATTTTTAGTTGCTGGGCCTTGCACCTTCGAGTCGTTTGAAGGTGAACAGAAAGTAGGCATTGTACATGAAGATTGTGTATGGTCTACTGTTCATGTAACAGAAGAATCAGATGTTGATAAGATCGTTGAAGAAATCGTAGCTTCTACCTATGAAGAAGTTGAAGCACTTAAAGTATTAGAAGGTATAGGAGAGAAGCTATGAGCGTAGCTTGGGTCGGAGCGGGTATTGCAGCTGTAGGAACTTACAGTGCATCACAATCAGCAGGCAAAGCAGAAGATAGGCAAATAGCTGGTGAAGCCTATAATCAAGAAGATGTAGAACGTATGAGACTAGCAGAGCAAAACACTTATGATGAGTGGCAGTCTACTTACGGTCCAATCGAAAGTAATTTGTCTGAGTATTTTAACAGTCTATCTCCAGAATCTTACGCTGTCAGAGGTCTAGAAAGCCAACAACAAGCCTTTGAAACTAGTATGACAAGAATTAATGAGTCATTAGCACAGCGTGGAATAACTAACACAGCTATCGGTGCAAGTATAGAATCACAAGCTCTATTAGGTAATGCTGAAGAGAAAGCCAGAATCAGAGCAGAAGCACCTGCCGCAGCAGCACGAGATAAGTTAGGTTTCTTACAGTTAGGTTTAGGTAAGAGCCAAGGCAGAGATTACGGTATGAATGCTGTACCTGGTGTTGAAGATACAGCAGTAGCTGATACAGCATTCGATGCTATCGGCACCACCCAACATAGTGGCGGTGGCAATGGACCTACTGATCGTCCAGGTGGTGGTGGAGTTAACCCATCTCTTGCAACAGCCGCACCCGTATACGACGTGACTACAGGCGAACTAACTCCAGGTTATTCGTATGACTCAGATGTTCAGACTATAGCTCCTGTACGTGATGTTGTCACTGGTGCTAACCAAGCAGGCGGACGCCAAGACTCAACTGGTGGCTACTCAGGTGGTGAAGGCAGTGGTGCAGGTGGTTATGCAGGTGGTGGCGGTAGAGCTACTATCGATCGTGACGGACATAAAGGTAGAGACCGCGGCGGTAACAGTAACAGAGACAGGAGCCGAGGTAACAGTGGCCGGAGTAACTACTAATGTATAAACTAAGAGAGCATTATTATGGCGAATAATTTAGGCAGCATGGCTAATGCGCTAGGTGCAGGACTGCAGACCTTCCAAGGTATAGAAGCAGCCAACCAGCGTAGAACTGAAGCTACTCAAATGCAAGAGCAGCGCAAAGCAGAATTAGCTGAATTCAAAGAAGGCGCACCTATGCGTAAAGAAGCAGCTGACCTTGAGCTGCAGCAGTTACGTAATCAGGTGCAAACTCAGAATAAAGCGGTTGTTCAGCAAATGGCTATCGACGGTATTAGCAGATACAATGCTGATGGGGATGTTCGCCACCTTAATAACTGGATGGGCAGAGCTAAGCAGAACCCTCTAGGCAAACAGCTGCATGGTGATGTCGCAAGATTCGACCCATTAACTCGCTCTCCTAATAGCGACAAGCTGCTTAAGCAGGCTGGTATAGTTAACGTCGATGATGTGTATAATAACCCAGATAAGCTAAAGAATCTATTATTAGTTACTCGCTCAGACGGCACTCAAGTTCTTGGTGATATGCATGACATTCAAGTCAAGACTGGCTATGATAAGTACGCAAGCGATGAAGACTTAGCTACGCGTGAACGCGAATCAATCATAACCGCTAGACTGCGTCAAAATATAAGCCCTGAGAAGTCCGAAAGAATGGATAGGGTAATTGATAGCTTAATGAAAGGCAACGCTGACCTAACCTATGCACAAGCCTATGAGCAAGTGCAAGGTATGGGTAAGACTGCTAATGTTAGTGGAGACGATGCAGCTATTCTCCAGATTAGGAAAGACGACCCAACGCTAAGCTACTTAGATGCAGCTGAGAAGTTTTATAAACTTAAAAGAGGTGATACAGGCAGAACAGACACTGATAAGTTTATTGCTGACTATTTAGAAGCTAACGCAGTTGACCCACAGAATCCTACATCTGAAGAGAAGATGCAAGCGCGCAAAGAATATGCAGCTCGCACGCCTACCACTACTCAAAAAGAACTTGGGACTGTTGATGCTGTTAAAGACCAACTTGACGAAATCAATTTCTTTGATATGAACTTAGGTGAAGCATCACTTAAAGATAAAGCAAAAGTACATCGTCATATAGCTCAAATTGAAGACCTACGAGATATTAAACTCACGAATGAAGATAAACGTATCATGCGTGATCTTAGCAGTTTAACTAGATATGCGGGAGTAGTTGGTGAAGAACTTACAGAAGACCAGACGGGTTTGGTGGACAACTTGCTCTCTACAGCCAAAGGCTACTTCATCGACGAAGTTGGCGGCAA
>Ga0070747_1001935_pt1 | contig 10011 bp, 21 predicted proteins | sample VirMetDEL_Mar_31_FD_77321 | JGI IMG/M metagenome (GOLD analysis project Ga0070747, IMG submission 77321) | Aqueous microbial communities from the Delaware River and Bay under freshwater to marine salinity gradient to study organic matter... | ecosystem: Environmental > Aquatic > Marine > Coastal...
CAGATGATTAGGCAAACGATACTTACTACTCAAGAAGATATGAAAGAAGTAAAGGAGGATTTAAAGTATCTTAGAATTAAATTAGACGAAATGTAATGAAGTATTTAGATTTAAAATTATTGTTATTATTTATTTTAGTGATAGTGTTAGGCACAAAATCAAACTCGCAAGAGTTTTTAAACCCTGACAACTTTAATAATAAAACAATTAAAAATATAGTAGCTGTAGAATTTTGGGTAAGTTGGAACTCTTCTAATGAGTTTGCTGATCTATCTGAATTAAAAGACTGTTCAAAGTACAGGGTTGATATAGCTAAGTATCCAGAGCTTCAAAAAGAATACGATGTAACATCTATACCTACTGTTATTATATTTGAGAATGGCGAGGAAAAGGAAAGGTTTAAAGCTAACATAATGTTTGAACTTGAGTCTAATAAAAAAGAAATACAAGGTACGATAGATGATATCATGCTTGCAAAATTTAACTAATGAGAATTAGAAAAGAATATATACCTCAAACACAATGGGCTCAAATAAGAGGCTCTAGAAGGGGTAGAAGAGAAAACGAAGGTGGGGGTTATTCAACTCACCTCATGAGACATGAACAGATCGAAGACGGAACGTGGGTTGCTTTTCCAAGCTTATTTCAAAATAAGGATGGAGAGTGGAAAGACATGTCTGAACAAGCTAATGAGAATTGGGTGCCTGTATATGAAGAAGCTAAAAGAAGAGGTGAGGTGTATAGTTTTGGTGAAGATAAAGATGCGGCTGAAAAGTTTTCTCTAGGAGAATGGAAGGATAAAGAACCACAAACTGTAACGGGTATAAAGGAATATATACCAAAAAGCGTGAGAGGGGAAGAGGAGTATATACCACAGAGAATGAGAGATGAAGAGGAGTATATACCACAGTCAAAAAGATAATAATAACTAAAAAAAAATAATATGAACTGGATTAATTCTTGGAAATCAGGAAATAAAAAAAACAAAATAGATTTAACTTTAAGGTTCGGGGTGTTTACGTTACTTGAATTAAAGTTCTGTGCATTTTGTTCTAATAGCAAATGCTGTAAAAATAGTTTTAGATTTATTATACTTAACTTTGGTTTTGAGATCTAAAATGATTATATTTGATTAAAATATTATAAAAAATGGCAACAACTACAGCACAATTAACATTAAGTTCTACTGATTTAACGTCAGATGCTTTAAGTTTAACAACTACAGCTACGTTAACAGATACTGGAAGTACAACTGGTGTAACTCAAACTGAGGGATTATCTAGAAAAACAACTTCTTCTAACTCTCAATATACATTATTTAATGCAGCTCCTCATACTGCCTATGGTGCAAATAAAGCCCATAAGGTTTATATTAAAAATTGTTCTGCAACTGCATCTGAATTTGTTACAATACATATTAGTACTGAAGAGATTGGTAGATTATATGCTGGAGATTGGATGTTTATTCCTTGGAGTGCTCATGATACAGATAATGATCTTAAAGTAACTCCAAGTGTAACTACGAGTTTAACAGTAGAATACATGCTAATAATATCATCTTAACATAAAAAAATTAATTAAAAATGGCGACAACAACTGCACAAATTACATTATCTTCTAGCGATCTATTAACAGATGCACTTAGTCTAACGACTACAGCTACATTGATGGATGCTGGAACAACAACTGGTATAACTCAAGCTTCTGGTATTGCTAGAAAAACAACTACAGCTACTGATCAGTATTTACCATTTAGTGCAACGCCAGCAACTACTTATGTAGCTGACAAGGCTCACAAAGTTTACATTAAGAACTGTTCTACAACTAGATCAGAGTATGTTACAATACATATTAATGCTGAAGAAGTTGGTAGACTTTATTCTGGAGACTGGATGTTTATTCCTTGGTCAGCTCATGATGATGCTAATGATATTGGTATTACTCCAAGTGTTGCAACAAGCTTAACTGTAGAGTACGCACTTTTCATATCTGCGTAAATGGATCTAGAAGTAGTAAGGTTTTCTAGTGGTTCCGATTGTACTAACGGAATATTATTTGATGTTAGTAATAGATTGGATGGTAGAAAATTCTTATGTTACACTTTAGAAGATGAACAAAGAGAAGAAAAAGTTAAAGGAGAAACTAGAATCCCTGCGGGATCTTATGAAATTCAAATTAGAGATACTGGAGGTTTTCATTCAAAATATTCTAAAAGGTTTGGTGATCTTCATCGTGGCATGCTTCATGTTACTGATGTTCCTGGGTTTGAGTATATTCTCATTCATTGTGGTAATACTGATGAACACACAGCTGGGTGTCTACTTGTTGGGGACTCACAAGAAAATAACCAAATCAAGAAGGACGGTTTTATAGGTAGATCTACACAAGCGTACAAGAGAGTCTATGAATATATCATGAAATCTTTAGAAGAAAAAGAATCTGTTGTTATTACTTATATAGACTTTGATGGACCATCTTCACCAATTACATGTTAATTTTTTGATAAAGACTAGGAATTAATTATAATTATAATTATATTTACTATAACATTGTTAACATTCATGTTTTCATGTTTCATAGTTTTTAAGTTCGGTAAGCCCATCTCTACGATGGGTTTATTGTTTTAAATAATAAAGGTGCATGTTTTGATTACGGAGAAGACCAATTCTTTAAGTAATCTAACACACACCCTTACTCTGTTATAATGATGTTATTTTTTGTTAGGAGTGAATGTTCCGTCATCTAAATTAATAGATCCGTCACCATACTTCTTATTAAATTTCTCCATCATTTTCTTACTCTTAGTTTCAAGGCCTTTAAACTTAGCAACCATATCTTCATCCATTTTTTCTAAAGCATTTAACTGAGCCTTAACTAAAATCATATCTGTTTTAACTCTTCCAAAGTCTATAGTTAATCTATTTTTATCTTCGTTTAAAGTTTTGATTTCTTTTAATTCTTCTTCTGTTAATTTATTATCTTCCATTTTATTTAATTTTTTTATTTTTAGTTTTTATTTTCTCTATTGATCTTCCAGCAAAATATGCTGAGTACGTAACCATAAGTAGTGTTTGATATACAGGTACGTATATAGGGTTCATAGTAAATCCGCCTACATTTCCATCAAAGAAGGACATTATAACTAACATTATAGTTAAAAAAGCTAACGTAAGAGGTCTTATATTAGCTGGGAGCCATCCTGCTTTAGCATCAGCTTCCCATCTTCTTGTTACTTGTTCCTGAGCATTACTCTCAGCGTTGGCTAACATCTCTTTCATCTTTAATTTTAAAGATAGTTTTTCCTCTTCGGTTGTAACTACCTCATCTATAATTCCAGATGCATTACCAATTAATGATTTAAATATTCCTGCTAACATTATATTTTTTCTTTTTTAATATTTCTATAACCTCCATTATTTGTTTCTGTGTTCCAGGCATATAAAGATCGTAACTTTTTTTCTCTTTTGCAAGCATGTTCTTGAATAATTTCCATCTAAGATTAAAAGCTTCTGTTCTCAAACCTTTACATTCTATGATCCATCCTTGATCAGTATTAGTAAAGTCTGGTAAGTATGTAGCTCTAGGTATATTTTTTGATGAATGTATAAAAACATTCTTGCCTTTACTTTTTTTCTTCTCTATAGAATCTCCTTCATATACAAACTTATCTATTAAAACAAACCGATCTTCCTCATATTTAAAAGGTATGCCAGCCACCTTTAGGCACTGGTATGTAAACTTCTCCAGCTTAGATTTAAATTTAACTCCATTAAACGTGGTGGCTGTGGCATTCCTTACTTTCTTATTATATCTTTTTTTTCTTTTCATAATTAATTTGTATCCATTACATGGTTACCATATCTATTCCATTTTGTTTTAGTTATCCTTGTTAGATTTCTAAATTGGATTAATTTTTTATATTCTAAATCATTGTATTCATCTTCATAAAAATAATACACACCATCTATTTCTGGCACTACACACATCTTAGCACCATTAGTCAATACATATGTTTCGTAATTAGAAAAATCACCTATATATATCCAAGCGTTATAAAATCCTAAGTGACCAGTGCTATACATTCTAACGCCATTTTGTTCTACCATAATGTATTGATCAGTTTTAATTTTCTTTTCACTAAGAATCTTGTAGTTTTCTACATCACACATATATATATCTGTGCAGTAATATAAACCTTGCTCCATCTGTGCAAATAATTGACCTGTTAAGATCAACGCAATAAAAAATATCTTTCCCATAATTAAATAATTTTAGTTAATAAATATCGTTACTCTCACTTATAAACTTAGACTCTAGTATGTTTACTACTTTTATCTCAAGTTCTTTCTTTTTGTTAATTTCAAATCTTATTCTTTCCATACATCTACTACAATTCTGAAGACCGTCTACAGTATTCTCTGTAAATACAGTATTAATATTTGTATAACTTTTATTCTTACTAATCATTTTCCTACCCTTTTTATAATTAATATTTTGATAAGAGCATTCAATAGTAAGTAAGTATATATTCTTCTTCATAACTATACACCCCTCCAAACGCTATAGGTTTGGCTAACATTATCTAAAGGACAGTTAGTATGATAATCTAAATACCTTCCAGATCTTCTATCATATTTTAAAGCTTCCTCTCCTGGTACACCTACCAATTTTTGAAACTTAACTTTCTGTACACTAAAAGCTACTGAAGTATTGTTAATATCCATAGCATTATCTCTGTGTATGCATATAACATTATCAGCTTTATTAAACCAGTTTTGGCTACCACTAATATCATATGCTAGGTTTTTTATAGCCACCAGATTCATCTCTGTCCATCTTTCTAGGGTGTGCTATTATAACAAACTTAAGATCGTTAACCTGTTCAAATCTTCTTATCTTAGTTAAGCATTCTCCTATGTATGTTGTTTCATCTTTACCCGAAAAGTTATGATCAAGCTGATTGAAGGGGTCTAATAAACAACCCTTTATACCATGCTTTAATACTAAGTGTTTAAACTTAGATAATATATTGTCTAAACTAAAATCATCTTTAGGGTAGATAGCATAGAAATGATTATGTAAAAATTCTATAGCCTCACGATATTCATGTATAGACATTCTATCTTCAACATCTACATCAGAGGTGTTACCTATATACATTTCAGCTAAAGTATCAAAAAGGTCTCCTACAGGATAGTTTTCGGGAGAAAATATACCCCATTTCCAGCCATATAAAACCGATGAATTAAGCATTATTTGTAATGCCATCATAGTTTTACCTGATCCAGGGATACCTGTCCACACATCCAGCTCTGATGTTCTGAGGGTATAATGATTATCTAAAGCTTGGTATCCTGTAGTAAGACCTTTCTTTTTACCTTTATGAAAAACGTCTATCATATAATCTTGTTCAGACTTAACAGTAAACACTCCGTCTACTGGGTAAGGCTCCGCCTCTTTCAGTATCTTTTCTAAAGCTAAATTACCTTCTTCTAATAACATTTGATTAGCGTCTTTAATATTGTCAGGAAATTTAACTATATAACATCTTTCTCTTCCTAGTCTTCTGCTCAGTTCTTCCAATAAAACTCTACCATTAGTGTCATTGTCTGAGCATATATATATCTTTTCTAGATCTTCAAAATACTCCCAACAGTTATCTAGATAAGAGAATTTATTGTCATAATTTTTAGTACCAGGATTAGGTGCTCCATCAGGGACTGATACACAATTTTCTACACCCACTTGATCAAGTGACAACTTATCCATCTCCCCTTCAACTATATACACTTCTTTACAATCTTTAATAGAGTCTAAACCGTAGAAAATCTTCTCAGCGTCTTTAAATTGTTTAAAGTTTTTCTCACCATCTCTATATTTTACATTAATGAGTTCTCCATCCCTAAAATAGTTAAAGCATACTGTGTTTCTATTTGCCGATACTTGAGGCATATATTCAATAGATTGAGTTATTTTATTTTTCAATAAAACTCTTTGAGATATACCCCTAGAATTAAACCATTCTACCATTTCATCTGACAATCCAGTTGAATTAGTCATCTCTGGTCTAGAGTATTCTATCTCTTTTTCTTTCTTATATGTTTTGTATTGATTTATAATACCACTATCTCCGCAGTGGTGACATATATAAGCACCTGTATCTCCGTTTATAGCTAAACATTTCTCATTACTCTTCTTTCTATCTTCAGAACAGTTATAGCATAAGTGCCTAACCTCCCCTGATGTTTTAGTTATTTTTATTCTGTCGTTGTTTAAGCTCATTATTTAAATAGATCGTTTACATTAAATTCTTGTTTAGTTTTCTCTTCTTGTTTCATTTTTTCATCTTTCCAATATTCTCCATTCAGCCATGTAAGAGGGTGTTTTCTAAATTTTGGATCTGGTGTTTCTTTTATGTACGTAGGTACAGCATCTAAAATTATTTGCATTGTGTTAAGTCCATACTTAAGAAATTTATCTTGACATTTTTGCATACCTGTCTTCTTATTGTATAGTGTCCAAAACGCTTTAAACATAGCCAACCTTACTTCATTATCCTTATTTGTTTCATTATTATTTACCTTCACTATCACCAAATCTTTACACTTAAAATGATTATTTAAGTTTTTAAATATCTGACTACATTCATCTTCTGTATCATATATAATATCTAAATGATTATCGTTGTTCTTTCTAACTATATATAAGATCTTTCCTTCACAATAAAAACCTGCAATAGAATTGCTATCAATAGTAGTGTGTTCTGATATTTTCAAGTACATAACTTGTCTTTTAAATATGTTAGTAACCACTTATTGTCAATAAAAACTTGAGTTAAATTATTAGTTAAACTGTTCACAACTAACTCTTCATCATTATTTTGTTGTAAAGGCTGTCCAGATTGACAAAGTGAAGAAACCCATACACTTGCATGCAATATCTCATGTAGTAAAGTGTTAGCTTCATCTACATCTGATAGATCTGGTTGAATTTCAATTTTGTTTTCTCTAGATAAGTATTGACCATAGCTATCACTCATGTTATCTTTGTGAAATTGTGGTGCTTGTTTCTTAATAGTTATTGTAGAGTATCCTACCCTTATCTGTTTATTGTTAATATCTTTCATATAGTTTTAGTTTATTGATAAAAATAGGGGGTAATATAATCTGACACTGTTACCAGGTTTCTCCTGTTAGCATGTAACATTTTTAAGTATACACCCCCCTATCTTTTATGAGTAGAGAAGCCTACCCTCGCACCCCGCTAGGATAAGCCTCCCAAAATTTGTAAAGTTAAAATGGTAAAGCGTCCTCTTTCTTCTTTTCAGTAGTCTGAGGTTCTGGCTTAAACGTGTTAACTTTAACATAGTGTGTTTTACCATAATCATTAGCACCATCTCTGTTGGCTCCTAAAGTAAGGTTTACATACTTCTCTCCATTGTATTCATATACATGATCTTTCAATTTAGATAATCTAACTGAAAAGTTAACAATAGATCTGCCTTCACTGAAGGTCTTTTCTGTACCGCTTCCGCAGTAAATGTTTTCGGATTTCTCCATAATAAATATTTTAAGTTAATTAATAAATTTTTCTAAAGCTTCCATCTTACTTTCTATTGCTAGAATTTTATAATGAAAAGACTTTAAAGTTCCTTCGGTGTTTCCAAAGTCAATACCATTTTCGTGAGGATCTTCTATCTTAAGATTATCCAAAACTATTTGATATTTTGTTGCATATTCCATGTCAAACTTTAGATCAACTTCATGCATATTTAATGCGTGCATAACTGAGGTGTGATTCTTATAGCCTATTTTACCAGCTATTTCCTCTAATCTATAGTCTAACCTATTGTACATCATGTAACATAGAATATTTCTTGCGTGTACAAATGCTCTTTTTCTTCCTCCAGAAGCCATAAGTTGATTAGGCTTTAGGTTAAAAGTACCACTAATAAGTAGTAATGTGTTTCTGAATGATTTATCTCTAAAACTATTCTTCAATGTTAAATAGTTCTCTAAAAGTTTGCTCATAGTTTTTGTCTTTTAAATGTTTCACAATATCCTTACCATTCTTTACCGAGAATAGATCAGGGTTTTTTAAATATTTTCTAACTGTAGGTACAGATAATCCTGTTATATCTGCTACTCTATTTTTAGTTACCTTGTAGGTTTTTAAAGTTTTAAATAATTTACTCATAGTATAATTTTATAATGTTCCTGAAAATGAATGATCGTATGGTTTAAAAAGTTTCTGTATAAAGTAGTAGCTATATGTTTCTAGTAGTTCTGAATACTTTTCTCTACCCTCATCTAAAAAGTCAAGGCTACACTTATATATACCTAAGTTATATGGTGCTGACTTTTCTATTACTATAAACCAAAACTCTTCTGCTTCAAACCCGTCTAAATAAAATGCAGACTGTCTGTCATAAGCATATTTATATGCTGAGGATCTAAAGCCTTTAGGACTAGCGTCTTGTGTAGTCTTAATGTCTACTAATATATTCTTATCTTTATTGTAGTAATCAGCTTTACCTTTGCATGGTACATGATGTATAGGATCATTCCATATGTTTACTTGTTCTGCCAGTCCACCCGATAATAATTCCATAGCTTCACTAGAAGAGGTTAGTCTGTTTCTCATACCTATCAATGAGTCTTGCTCATCTCTAGATAATATAGTTTTGCTATCATGTAGTGATAAGAATTTACTATACTCCTCCTTACCAGATTTAGTCCTCTTATTCACATCTGGCTCTACCACTACATCTAATTCAAACTTATCATGTTCAAGCATACACATATGAAATGCTCTACCAAAATTAAGTGCCTTAGTTACAGGCCTGTGGCTAGGATTATCCTTGTAGTACTGATATGTAGCCGGACTTCTATTAAGTATTCCAAGCTGTGAATTAGTTACAAAAGAATAGTCGCTGTAATATGCCTCATCATCTGAGGTAAACTTTTTTATAATTGAGTCCATAAAATTTATGCAGTTTCGTTAATAGCTTTTTCTATACCTAGTTTTTGTGCCTTAGTCATATCATACTTGTCCATATGATCAGTAACCAAATCTTTATTGCCATCACTAATAGACTTCATCATAGCTTGATAAATTTCTATTGTCATTTTAACTTTTGCAGGTTTAGAATTTTGTTTTTTAATAGCTATATCTACTTCATTGGCTGAAGCTACTGAGGAGTCAATACCTATACCAAAGTTAGCTAACGCCCTACCCCATGAAGATGTTTCACAATTCTCTACATAACTCGTTTTATTAATAAAGTTAGCAGATCTTTCTTCGTGTGCATGTCCAGAAGCAAGTACATTACCCTCAGCGTTTCTTATTTCTGATTGAACACAAACCATTTCTGAGTCTATATGTGTTATGGTACTAACTAATGCGTGGTTAGGGTAGTTACTTCTAAAGTATCTTAGTCTTTCGTTAACCTCAACATAATCTTTTCCTTTTATTTTAATAGTTTTTAATTGTTTCATAATTTATTTAGTTTAATTTATTTTAAAATTAGTAATTTATTTTCACTTACACAACATTATTGAAAGTTTTTTTCAAGTATTAACAATATTTTTTGTTAATTTTCCTAATACAACTCTGTAAAATGTTATTATTTTTTGATGATCTTTTTCTTAATATTTTAAGAAAGTAGTTAATTTCATTAACATCTAATGCGTGAATTTTATTTTCTACAACATTATATATATTATCAATAACAGCTTTTTTTGTCTTACCAAAACCTCTCTTACCAATTAGTTTGTTAATAGTATTGTCATCTTCCATGCCCATTCTTATTATTCTTTTAAGTTTACCCTCTAGAATATAATCTTGACAAGATGTTGATTTCTTACCCCCATTTTCTATTGAAGGGTTTATATTGTGTGATCTTAAAAATGTTATGCTATCCATTGTATTTTTTTTTAATTGATTTGTAAATAGGATCTAATATACCGGAGTAAATACCCCAAAATAATATATTAAGAAATACCACTATCA